>Ga0209415_10007223_pt1 | contig 19446 bp, 16 predicted proteins | sample PeaSoiSIISIP2007_FD_187696 | JGI IMG/M metagenome (GOLD analysis project Ga0209415, IMG submission 187696) | Peat soil microbial communities from Weissenstadt, Germany - SII-SIP-2007 (SPAdes) (version 2) | ecosystem: Environmental > Terrestrial > Soil > Wetlands > Peat | place: Germany... | reverse complement strand
CGAGGCTGCCGGAGTTCACGCAGCGCTCAACCTGCTCCATGCGCTTGATACTGAATACGAAACGCATGTCCTTCCCTTGCGCGACCCGCTCGGTTTCGACGGCGTCAACAGATGTCTGAGCTTCGCCGCTGAGCGTGCCGTCACCGTATCTAGCCACCGCGCGGCACTTGACTACCTCTTGGCCAACGGTCGACTCCTCTGGCGCGACGGTGATGCCCGAATCTTCACGCTCGGCAAGATCGGGTTCATGTGGGACCTGCCACAACCTGGCGTCGAAAACACCATGAGTATGATCGCCCAGTTACGGGCACTGATGCGCGACGATCCCGCCCCGGTCAAACCGCTTTGGGGGGCCCACTTCATGGTGCTCTGCGACTTGACGAACGTCGAAGGCGCCGGAGAGATGCAGCGCTGTTTTCATCTGATCCTCAGCACGCGCGGAGAATTGATGCATCTGAACAGGTTCTTCGGCCGCGAGGACGCCCCCCCGGACGTGGCGGCGCTGGACCGATTGATGCAAGCGGTGCGGCCTGGTCTGACCTGCGACCTTCACGAGGGTAACGGGAATGGATTCTGGATGCCTGTACGAAGACCGCAGACAAACCCGGAGCGCGTCTTCGAAATGACCAGAGCGTTCTTTGAACAGATCACGCGTCGAGGCTACCCAATTGCCACCTATGAGAATGTGATGGCGACCGACCCCAACGTCGGGAAAAACTATACCTCGGTTTGGAGGGTGCCAGAACCCCGCCTCCCAGGAATGTTTTGGACCGATAGCCTGATGCGCAACGAGGGCTATAATCTGAGCGACTATGCGAGTCTCTTTGGGATTGCATTCGGGACCGAGGCGGCAATGGAGCGGCCCTTAGCTGAACGAGTAGACGGCCTTACACAAGGCATCCTCGCCGCAATCCGCGTCTGGGAGCAGACGGTTTGAGCTCTCGCCCAACCCTTGCGTGAACTGATTCCGCAGTAGGTTTCGCGCCTCCCTGCATCTCGCTGGGACCGCGACAGAGCAGCGCGCGTCACGCAGAGGCGGACGGCGTTGGACCCGCAGGTCCGATGAACGATCTCCCTCCTTCGGCCGAAGTCCAGACTCTCGCGACTGATCGAGCGACTTACAGTCGCGCGCTCGCGATCGCGTACTTCGCGACACGTTCGCGCAGCACGGTCGCCCGGCCGCGGGGCGGCACGATCAGGTCGCCCCGGTCGACGCGCAGGGGGGCCGCGACGAGCGGTTCGGTCAGCTTGAGAAAGCCGTTCATCTCGCCGGCGAGCGCGAGGCGTCCGGCCACCGCCTGCGCCTCGTGGAGGCACCCGATGTCGGAGGCGACGCCGTTCCCGACGACGACCCCGAGGCCCAATGCGGCGGCGTGCGCCACCAGGCGCTCGAGGCGCGCGATGCTCCCGGCTTTCATCAGCTTGAACTTGACGTACCGCACGTTCAGGATCCCGCTCGCGCGCCGCAGATCCTCTTCGCCGCCGATCGATTCGTCCAGCATCAGCGGGACCGGCGTGTCCTTGCCCGCGACCTCCATCCAATCCCACCGGTCTACCGGAAACGGCTGCTCCAGGAGCTGGATGCCGGCGGGGTCGAGGCCGCGGAACAGCCTCCGCGCGTCCGCGAGTGTGTATCCTTGGTTCGCGTCAATGCGCAGCAGTCCGCGACGCCGGGCGGCGCGCTGAGCCGCCGACACGTTGGCCAGGTCCGCGGCAACGTCCCTCCCGATCTTCAGCTTGAGCGTGGAATACCCCGCGCCCAACAAACGCTCGACCTCGTCGGAGATTTCCGCGGGCTCCGCCGACCGAATCGTGCCAATTAACGGGACCCGCGCCGCGGCGTCCCCACCGGTGTCGCCCTCGCCCCACGCCGCGGTCTCCAGCGCCGTGGCCAGCCCCGCGCAGGCGAACGGCGCCCCGGCCGTCCGCGCATCGAGGAATGCCAGCGCATCGCCAGCACGCTGCCCGCGGAGGGCCCGGCCCCACTCGACCGTCAACCGCCACGCGTCCTCGGCCCCGTGCGTTGAATAGCCTTCGAGCGGCGTCGTCTCACCCCAGCCCTCGGCCCCATCCGTGGTCCGAAGATAGACGAGGATCGTGTCGAACGCCTCGACATCACCGTAGGCAAGATGGTAGGGCGCGGTCAGGGGGAGCCGCAGCCGGAACAACTGGAGTTCGACGAGCCGCTCGTTGAGCGTCGCCTGCATTCCAGGACTCTCCTGCACCGGACGTCCGACCGCCGAGTGACACGTCCTACAGATCGACGAGGACGTCCCCATCGCGTGCCACGACTTCGAGCGTACGGACGCGCATGCGCTCGGGATCGCCGAGACACCGCCCGGTGACCGAGTCGTATTCAAATCCATGCCACGGACAGCGGATGATCTCGCTCTCGCGGCCATACACGTACTCTCCGGGCGCGCTCGGCAGCGTGGTGCCGGTGAGCAGGCCGAGGTGCAGGGGCCCGCCCTGGTGTGGGCACCGGCCGACGACCGCCCGGAACGCCCCGCTCACCGTTCGCACGATCACCACGGGAATCGTCCCGACCACGAATCCCGCCATGGAGCCTGGGGGGAGCTCCGCGACCGCGCACACTCTACGCCGCATGATGCGCCCGGCTCACGACAGCCCGTAGAGACGCGCCGCGTTTTCCCACAGAATCTTGCGCTTCGCGGTCTCGGAGAGCCCGACCGGCAGCGCCGCCTCCGGGGAATCGAAGTCGAAGTGCGGATAATCGGTCGAGAACACGAACAGGTCATCGGTGCCGATCAGGTCGGCGATCTTCTCCCACTGCCGGGCGTCGATATCCTCGGTGGGTTGGGTGCTCACCCGGATCCGCTCCACCACGTGCCGACTCGGCAACTGTTTCAGCCACGGGACTTCCTGTCTGAGGGCCTTGTACTCACGATCCATCCGCCACATCAGATGGGGCAGCCAGGTCCACCCGCCCTCCAGCAGGACGAATCGGAGCGATGGGTAGCGGTCGAAGACGCCGTTGCACATCAGGCTGATCACCTCGGCCATCATCGCCTGCGGCAACAACATATGTCGTTCGATGTAGTAACGCCCCATGCCGAGCGCGCCTTCGGCCATCGTCGTATGGTGGAGGGCGATCACCAGTCCGTGCCGCTCCGCGGCCTCGAAGATGGGATGGTAGAATGGTTCGCCGTACGCGAGCGTCGCGATGGGCAGAAGCACCTGGACCATGCGTGGGTGCGGCCCGATCCGATCGATCTCGCGCGCGGCGGCTGCGGGGTTCTGGGGCGCGACGTGCACGCTGCCGAGGAACCGCTCGTCCTTGACCAGCCAGTGGTCGATCATCCAATCGTTGTAGGCCGCGGCCAACGCTGATGCAAACTCGAACTGCATCTTCATCATCGCCGGATAGAAGTAGCCGGTGAGGACGGCGTGGGTGATCGGATAGAGATCGAGCAACTGCCGGCGCATCTGACCATAGTCGGCGACCGACGCCGTCCCGTCGGCGGTTTTCACGTCCGCGCGGTTCCCGGCGCCCGGCGTCGTGTATGCGAACGGCTGCGTGAACCCGCGCCAAGCGCCCCGTGCGACGATATCTTTCCAGGGCTCCTCCAGATATCCGACGAGATCCTTCACCGATGCGAAGGACTCGTGCACGTCCGCGTCAATGATGCGCATCGACGATCACCTCACGCTCAAGGTCGCACTCTCGGACCCGCGCCCGCGTCGGGTGCCCTGCGCCCGAGACGTCGAGCGATACCCACCGTTGCGGGATACGACAGGCGGTGCTGCTGGCCGCCCATGTCGGTCGGTTCAATTCGGGCCGCGCCAGTACATTCCTACGTCTCGACGCGCTCGATGCGCAGCCGTTGAGGCCCCTGCCCACGGACGCGGCGGCAGGCGTCGGCGAAGGCACCCCAGTCGTACTTCCAGTCCCCCGGAATGCGCGCGAACAGGCTGCCGTGAGAGGGCATGCCTTCAGGTCCCCTCAAGGTGACCCCGCGGCCGTAGATGAGACAGATCTCCGCGACGAGTTTGCCGCCACCGGTGACACTCGTGTCGGCCTCAGACCAGTACAGGATCTCCCCGGGCAGCGGCAATTGTGTCCGGTTCTCGTTCGGCGCCGGCGTGGCATGTGCAAGCAGGATGAAGAGTTCCCGACCAGAGTACTGCCCATGCAGCAGGTCGTGCTCCACCGGCAGCATCTCCCAGACGAGCTGGCACGTGACGGGAGCCTCGTCATCGAGCATCTCGGCTGTCACAGACTCCCCGCTGTTGACGAACGTGATGCGAATACGCCGTCGAACCGAGGCCATTCGTCACATCCTTTCTACGTAATGCGTCCCGCGGTTCGCGTGTGCTCCGCGCTCGTCGTCGTATCCGGGCGGCGAGCTTGGTTGATCCGGCTGTGCGCATTTCCACCCGGGCGGCGGCGCAGTGGCGAGACCCTCCCGCGCGAGCGGCGTTCCGCCCAGACTGAAGGCGATCGCCGACCCGGTCCTTCGGAGTCGGTCAGGCACGCGGTCGCGTCGCATAGATCGGACTCGACCAGGCGGCGTGCGTGTCGCTTTGCATCAGCCGCACCCAGTAGGCGTGCTCGCCGGGCGGCGCGGTGGTATCTTCCCATTCAAAGGACGCGATGAGCGGACCGGGATCCCGATGAACCCAGGCGACTTCGACCTGCTGGCCGATCCCGCCGGCCGATAGCACGTACGGCCCGCCGTCCAGCCGGTCGAGGCCGACGGTGAATGTGGCCGGTGCGGTCTCGAAGAAGAGCACGGCGCCCGGCCCGGCATCCACGTCGAGGACGACGCCGTCCGGATCACCGGCCGTGGTACTGTGCCAGCGGACGTCTTGTGGTCCGCGGAACGTGATGCCCTGGCCCGGCGTCTCGAATCCCCAGGGATCGGCCGACCGGATGTGCGCGCCGTGGAGCCTGAGGCCCCCGTCCCAACGAGTCGGGCGGCCGCGGCCCTTGACGCGCGCCCCACTCCACGCGACTCGGAGTCGTCGGGCGGCCGCCACGGCCGGGGGCCGAAGAACCCGCCGGTGCACCACGGAGGTGCCGCGGAGGACCTCGATCCACTCCAGCGGCGCCGTGCCCGCGGCGTGGACCCGCAGGCGGGGCGCTCCCGCGACCTCGCACACCGCCCCCATAGGCCAGCCGTCCATTTCAGTCCACAACAGGATGCGCGGCCCGGTCGTCCCGTAGCAGCGCCGCGCCCGGAGGGCCTCAAAGAGCGCCTCGCGCGTCTTGGCGCTCGCGTACACGGCAGCGAGCCCCCCGTGGTGGCCGAAGTCCGGCTGGGCCGTCGGTGGGCTCGTACCCGGCCGGCCGCTGTGATCGTCGGTGGCCCCCACGACTCCGACGCGCAGGCCTCGTGCGATGGCCTCTTCGACAAACCAGTCGAACCGCCCGTGGACCGAGGCGATCTCCAGCACCGGGCACAACTCCGGATCGTAGAAGTCCGCGTTCGCGTAGCGGCCGCCCACGTGAGGAATCGCCAGCACCGGGCGTCCGCGGAGCGTGTTCCAGAGGGCGGACACAGGATACCGGTCGGTCCCGTCATCGTGCCCGTCCGGGATCTGCCACTGGGTGGACCGATGAAGCGGCGCATCGTCGTCGTTGAGGTAGATGATATTGTAGTCACCTCCGGCCGGCGTGTTCCCGGACCACTCGTAGGACAGAAATGTGACGAACCGGCCGGGCTGATGGTACTGCTTCACGGCGGCGCGCGTGGCCGCGTACTGTGCCGCCGTGATCTGGAAATCATTGCCGCTGTGAACGATAAAATCAAGCGCCGCCGTGTCCCGTGCGTGCCGGAAGAACGAATCGAGATCGCCGGTTCCGACCGTGGCGCCCGACTGCCCCTGAGTATCGCCCCAATACAGCTGCCACGGGGCCGGTTCAGCGATCACGTGGATCGGGTTGCTGACCGCCGCTTCACGGCCGTCCGGCGTCACGGCCGCGACGCAGAACGTCCCGGCCTCGGCGAGGCGCACCCCCGACCATTGGACGACCCCACCCGGTCCGCGCACCAGACGAGCGCGCGCCGGCGCCACCGCGCGCTGCCCACCGGCCTCCCCGTCCGCTGCGGTCGAGCACGGGCGCACCACGAGTGCCGGCGGCGCCGGACATTCTGGCACCGCATTACCAAAGTGGTCCTCCGCCCGCAGGATCCCACTGACCTCGTCCCCGGCCGTCGCGGTCGACGGCGCGACCACCACCAGGCGCTCCGGCGGCGCGGCGACCACCTCGACAACGGGACTGCTGGACAGCCGTCGGAACTGCTGCGTTCCAAAGCAGTCGACCAGTGTCCGGAACTCAAAGGCGGGGTCGACAAACGTCTGCGCCCGGCACCCCGGTCCGCCGCGCGACGCATCGCCCCACACGATGCTGATCTCGTCGCCCTCGCCTAAGGCTTCGTCCGATACCTCGATCACGAGCGCGTGGTTGAACGGTCGCACGGATCCCCGCAAATCATAGAACGCGCGCAGCCGGGCCGGCCCGGTCGTCCGGACAGTGGTGTAGCCCTCGCCCGCAGGGTCATCGAGCTGGGGCCGGCCCCAGTCGGACGCGAGCCGCACGGCGATCTTCACCGTGCCCCCATTGTCGATACCCAGGCGCCCCACGCGAAACGTGAACGTGTACGTCCCGAGCGCGCCGGCCACGATCGGCCCGGCGGGGTCCATGCGCACCGTGCCGAGCCAGCGGTCAGCGGAGTCGGCCGAACGGGCGGGCTGCGAGTTCGTCGTCATTGGCCTTTGGCCATCGATCGGCGAGGCTACGCCAACGGCGTCCGGTAGAACTCGACAAAGGCATCGCCGACGGCCTTGATGATGGCGCTCAGGTACCGCCGACCGTGGTCCGCGCTGGCTTGGTCGGGGCTGCCGCCGAATCCGTCAATGCTCTCCCAGAACCCGTAGATCTCGGCGCGATACGGGCGGTAGAAGCTGCGCGGATCGCCCTTCGGCACGTTGTCGCGATGCGGCAGCGGCGCGCGGACATACTCGGGATGCGCGGCCAAGGCGATCGACGTCCCGAAGGCACCGGCGTGCATCGGAAACCGCTCGACCGTGTGCGCCTGGGCCTCGATCAGGGCGTCCCAGGCGATGACCCAGTAGGACCCGGCCGCGGCGTTCACCGGGTGCGCCAGCGCCAGGTCCCTGGCGACCAACTGCACGATCTCGTGATTCCCCCCGTGGCCGTTGAGGAGGAAGAACCGCCGGAACCCGCCGGTAATCAGCGACCCGATCAGTTCAGAAAGCACGCGGTAGTACGTCTCGGTCTTCAGCGACATCGTCCCGCCAAACGGCAGATGGTGCTCCGAGGACCCAAACGGCACCGTCGGCGCCACGAGCACCGGAATTCGCGCGGCCGCCTGCGCCGCGGCCCCGCGCGCGATGTGTTCCACCACCGCACTGTCGAGCCCGATGGAAAGATGCGGCCCGTGTTGTTCGAGTGCCCCGGTCGGCACCACCAGCAACGCGTCGTGCGAGGCGCGGGCCTCCTCGCGGGTGAGCTCATGCAGCAGCAGACTCGAAGCCATACACGCCTCCTCGAAATAATGGGGTCAGGGCTGCTCGTACGCCGACAGATAGGACGTGGGCATCAGACAGCGCATGGAGTACAGCGGCGTCTGCACCTGGCCGGGACGCGCGTGACCGGCGATGCCGAGGAGCAGGTAGGCGTCATGCTTGCTCATCCCGGTGCGCTCCTCGATCCACAGGATCATCTCGCGCATGGCGAGACGCAGCGCCTGCTCCAACGGTGCCGCGACCGCCACGGTCACCAGCGAATCCGGCGTGACGATGCGTGGCCAGGACATCACCGGACTGCGCCCCGGCAGCACGTCGCAGCTCAGCGTGATCACGCTGCGCATCTCCACTTCATTCATTTCGCCGTCGCTCTGAATGGCGTGGCAGTCGCCCAACGCCAACAGGGCCCCCGGAACGTGTACCGGCAGGTGGATGGTGCTGCCGGCGCAGACCTCCTGGACATCGAGGTTACCGCCGTGACGGCCCATCCCGCCGGACAGAATCGCTTCCACCGCCGGCGCCGTGCCGATCGTCCCGATCATGGGCCTGACGGGGATGCGGATCGTTTCGTTGAAGATCACGTACCCGTCACGGATCTCGTGCAGCACCGTACTGGGCTTGTCGATGAAGTCCTCAAGGTGAAAGAGCCAGGGCCACGTGCCGCTCCATCCGAGCGTGTCGCATTCCTGCGCGTGGATGTGTACCGCGAGCGTGTCGCCGGGCTGTGCGCCTTCGACGTAGATCGGGCCCGTCACCGGGTTGCCATAGTAGCCGCGCCGACGCAGGGCCAGCAGATACTCAGGGGTCGTCGTCTCGGGCGTGCGCGTCAGGCCCCCGCGGGCATCCTCGGTCTCGACGACGAAGTGCTCGCCCGGTTTGACGCTGGCGACGGGCGGGATGCGCCGGTCGAAAACCACGGCCAGCTTGTCGCGCGTGATCCGCTGCATCAGATCCCGTCCTCTCGGGCCGCGCGGTCTCGCACCGCTATCCCTCCGTCTGCCATTCCCGCAGCGTATCCCAGTCCAGGCGGACGCCCAGACCGGGACCGTCCGGCGGATAGAGCATCCCGTGCTCGATGCGGGGTCCGGGCGAGACGATATCCCGCGCGTACCGCCGGGGCCCGGACGTCTCACACGGATACGGGAGGTGGGCGAGGGCCACCCCGAGGTGCGCCGCCGCGGCCGTCCCAATACCCAACTCGGCCTGGCTGCCGGTGACACAGGGGATGTCAAGCGCGCGCGCCATCGCGAAGATCGCGGCCGCCTCCGTCACTCCACCGGCTTCGACAATGTACACGTTGAAGACATCGGCGGCCTCGGCCCGCGCCACCTCGAACGCATCGCGCAGCGTCTGCACGCTCTCGTCGGCCATGATGGGCACGCCGGTCTGCTGGCGGAGCAGGCGCATGCCGTCGAGGTTGGCCCGCGCCAGGGGCTGCTCAATCCACGCGATCGGCGCTTCCGCGGCGAGGGCCCGGATGGCTCGTGCGGCTTCCGGAACGGTGCGCCACGCCATATTCGCATCGAGCCGGAGCGGCACGTCCGGGCCGACCGCGCGGCTGACCGCTCGCACAGCGGCCAGGTCGTCTTTCAGCGCGCGCCCCACTTTCAGCTTGATGGCCCGGTAGCCTTCCGCCAACCCGGCGGCGGCGTCCTCGGCCATGTCCTCGGGAGGCTTGTGATAGATGCCCCAGGTCAGCGGGACGCCCTCGCGCGCCCGTCCACCCAGCATCTCATACAACGGCACGCCGTAGTGGCGCCCGGCGAGATCGAGCAGCGCCATTTCAAATGCCGCCCGCAAGTACGGAACACTGAGTTCGCCCAGCAGTTCGTTCTCGATGAGCCCAAGGATCGTGGGCCGCCACAGCGGATCGAGGCCGATCAGACGCGGCACGAGCAGCCGACGCGCCGCGTGGCACAGCGAAAAGCCGATCCGGGGGTAGGTAATGGAGATCTCGCCGAGGCCCTCGGTCCCATCATCAGCCTCGATTCGGACGATGCCGAATTCCGAGGCCGTGACTGGCCCGCCCAAGGCCGAGCCGGAGCGAACCGGTTCCTTCCGTGGAGCGCGGATTGGAATCACGTCGATCTTCACAATTTTCATCGGCATCCCTCCGGGGCACTCCGCGGCGTCATTGGGTGCGCTCCCACACTCGGATGGCCGCGCCGATGCCGTGGACGATGCCATCGGCCCGCACCGCAAGCGGCTGTTCCATCGGGGCTTCGGTCCCGTACCCGATGCCGAACAGCCCGGCATAGTCGATCAGGTTGTAGCCTTGATTGCGGAGCAGGCCATCGGCCCAAATCATGCCCGGCAGCCGGGGCTCGGGGACCCACCATTGCGAGGGATAGTTTTTCCCGTAATTGTAATCGGTGGCAACCACGTTCTCGTAGGTCGCGACCGGATACCGCCGGCTCGTGATTTCATCGAAGAACGCCTTCGTCATGTCAAACACGCGCTCCGGATTGTCACGGGGCCGGCGCATGGGCATCCAAAACCCCACGCCATTCCCTTCGTGGAGGTCGCAGGTGAGTCCGGGCTGGATGCTGCGCACCAACCGATCCACGGCCGCCACCTCGGGCGGCGCATCGTCTCGTCCGAAGAACCGGTTCAGGTGCATCCATTCGCCTCGCTCGCTGATCACGCCGTGCAGGCACCGCTGCAGCTCGCCGCTGCCCTCGATGTTCCGCATGGCGCAGAGAAGCATCACGCGCGCGCCCCAGAGGGGCCGGACGGCGCCCGGATCGTCGCGCATGAGCTCGACCATGCCCGACGTCATGCGCATCATGCTGTCGATCCCGTCCGTCGCCGGACGCCACATGAACCCGAATGCGCCGAGCTTGAAGATGCGCGAGTGGCCATCGTCCCAGAGCAACCGGCCGCGGGCCGTCAGGTAGTCCAGGACCGCGTCGTGTGTCGGCACCCCGACCGTCTCGCCGGCCGCACAACTGAGGCATGCGTTGACCCCGTCAAACCCCAGGGGATCCCGGAGCGGCAGGATATGGGTCTCGTGGTCGGTTTCCAGGCTCCGGAGCAGTGTGAGCGCGGCATGGACGCCGGCGGTCTCCGGAGCGTGGGAGCCGGCCGTGATGAAGATCGCGGGACGTTTATCGCCCCCGGTTCTCGCTGCGAGGAGCGGTGTGCCATCGATCGCCCGGCCCCACTCGTGCAGCGGCTTGCCGCTGGCGCGCAGGGCTCCCAGCACGTCGGCGGTGCTCAGGTGTGGATTGACATGTGGCCGGTTCATCGATTCGATCACCTCGTTGGGCATACGCACCGGTGCGCCCCGCAGTCGTTCCGACCTCCGATCATCCGCCCCACGCTGCGCGAAAGACGCGCAGGAAGTTCCCTCCCAGCATGCCGAGCAGTTCGCGCTCGGCGAATCCCCCATCGAGCAGCGCGCCGGTGAGTCGCGGAAACCCGCCGATGTCTGCGGCCTCCGCCCCGGGATGTGCCCCCCCACACCCGTTTCCGAAGCCCACGTGCTCGGCTCCGACCAGATCCGTGGCGTGCGCGAACGACCGCACCAGCTTCGAAAGCGTCGAGTCCGCGCCCTTCAGATCAGTTCGTGACACGTCGATTCCGAGGACGCCGCCCGTCCCCGCGAGCGCTTTGATCTGCTCGTCGGTGAGATTGCCGGGGGCGTCCGTTCCGGCGCCGACCGCGCCGCGGACGCCCGCGTGGCTGCAGATCACCGGCCGGCCGTCCGCGCACTCCAATGCGTCCCAGAACCCGCGTTCGGGTACGTGCGCGACATCGACGAGCATCCCAAGGCCGACCATCTCACGCACCACCTGCCGGCCGAAGGACGTCAGTCCCGAGGGCTCGGGGTCATCGCACGCGCCGCCACCGAGTTCGTTGGTCCACCACCACACCGGCGCGATGATCCGCACACCCAGGTGGTAGTACGTGTGGAGCAGATCGAGGTCTCCTTCCAGCGCTTCCCCGCCGTCGAGGCCGAGGATCACGGCCAGCTTCCCCGCGGCGTACGTGCGCTCGATCGCCGCCGCCGATGGACACAGCGCGGCCAGCTGCGATGCGGCGTCGAGTTCACCCATCAGTGTGTCGTACTGCCGCAGGACTGCGTGCGCTGGCCCGCCGTACTGCGACGGCCGGACGCCCAGCGCGCACACCAGACCGCCCAGCCCCGCCTGCAGCACGCCGGCAATGTCGACGGGGCGGGCCGTCGACGCCTCGGTCCGCCGCCCTCTCGTATCACCGTCCCGTGCGGCATCACAGTGGCCGTCGATCACCGGGATGGTGCGATGGAGGCGCTGCACGATGGCGCGTCGCTCCGGGTTGAAATTGGGGGACTCGGACGACGCCCGCGGCATCACCGACCCCAGACCGTCCGAAACACCCGGAGATAGTTCCCGCCGAGGATGCCCACCACTTCAGGCTCGGAAAATCCCTGGTCAAGCAGCGCGCTGGTCAGGAGCGGCAGGCCCGTGATGTCTTCCAGGCCGGTCGGCGTCGGCGTGCCGCCATCATAGTCGCTGCCGAGACCGACGTGCTCAGGTCCGACCAGGTCGGCCACGTGGACGAAGTGGCACATGAGATCTTCGATCTCGGCCTGAGGATTGTTCATCAACGTGCGGCAGGGCGCGAGGCCGACCACACCACCCCCACGGGCGATCGCCTTGATTTGCTCGTCTCCGATGTTGCGGGTGGCATACTCGCCCGTGTTGGCCAACGCCCGGCACAATGTGTGCGAGCAGATGACGGGATGCTGCGACAGCTCGAGCGTGTGCAGGATGCCGCGCGGCGTCATGTGGGCCGTATCGATCGCGATCCCACGCCGGTTCATCTCTTTGACCACGACGCGTCCGAAGGCCGAGAGCCCTGCGCCGGAATCTTCCCACGTACCGTCGGCAAGCTCATTCCGCCACATCCACGTCAGGCCCATCACCCGGACGCCCAATCGATGGAAGGCGGGCAGCAGCTCCAGGTCACCTTCGAGCGCTTCACCGCCTTCGAGTCCCAGGATGACCGCGAACTTCCCGTCGCGCCGCGCCGCCTCGATGTCTTCCACCGAGGTGGCCAGCATCGCCAGGTGCGCTCCGGCACGCAGGTCCTCCACGACATACCGGTAGGTCTTGAGGATTGCGTGAACCATGAGCCGGCCCTTCGGCCGCGGCAGGAGGATGTTGTGGATCTGTGCCCCCAGCCCGCCTTCCAGCGCCCGGGGAAAGTCCACCTGCCCTTTGTTCGAGCGCTCGTACAGGCGGCGCTCGCCCCATACGACGAAGCGGAAGCTATCTCCGTGTGCATCGATGACGGACGTCATCCGGTGCAGTCGGCGCACCCGTGCCGCGCGCTCGGGCGCGAGCGCGTCGAGGGTCCTGGCCGGCGTAGGAACGTCTCGGCGCCGCACGCGTCTCACCTCCTTGGCGGGCATGTCAGCGAGGCGCAGAAATGCAGTCGGGCGGCATCCCGCGGACCTTGTCGACATGCCGCAATGCCACCGCACTCCACCGCCGTCCGGCGGCGTTGAGATTCGTTTCCAACTGGGACCGGCTGTTCGCGCCCATGCGTTCGGAGTTTACCGCCTCCCTCAGACCCAGAGGACAGTGCCCGCGCGGCGGGGGTCGCCGACTCCGGTCACCAGATCGGGCTCCGGGCCGATATGGATCGCCTGCACCGCACCGAATCGAGGCCGCAGCTGCACCTGGTGGCCGCGCTGCGCGAGATCCCCGGCCAGCGCCTCTCCACCCTCTTCGATCAGGACGGGCTCGGCGGTCTCGACATGGAAGCGCACCGCGGCCACCGCCGCCTCTGGTGCGTCGCCCAGATCGATGAGACGCACGAGACTGTGAAAGATGTTGCTCTGCACGGTCCGACCCCCTGCCGCTCCGATCGCGAGGAGCGGCCTCCCATTGCTGAGCACCAGTGTTGGAGACATGTTGTGGAGCGGCTGCTTGCGCGGCCCGATGGAATTCGGCCGACCCGGTCGCGGGTCGAATCGGGAGAGGCCGTGGCTCAGCACCAAGCCGGTCCCGGGCACCGTCACCAGGCTGCCGAAACTTCCGCCGTGGGTGAACGTGAGGGAGACGACGTTGCCGCGACAGTCGGCCGTGCAGACATGAACCGTTCCCGTGAGCAAGGGATCTGGCGCGACCACGGTTCCACCGCGAGGGGAACGCAGCCCCGCCTCGACCTCTCCGCGCAGGGTCCCCACCAGAGGCTGGGACAGCGCCGCGTCCTGATCGATGGACACACACGCGGGATCACCGTACCGCGTGAGACGCTCGCGCCAGCAGGCTTTGGCCACCTCGACAAGCAGGTGCACCCGATCGGCATCGCTCGAGCGCGGGATGTCGAACCCCTCGAGGACCCGAAGCATTTGCAACACCGTCAGGCCACCGGCCGGCAGCGGCGGGGTGAACGCCTCCATGCCGCGATACGACGCCCGAGCCGGCGCGACTTCTTGAGCCGTGTAGGCCGCGAGATCGTCGAGCGTGAGGATGCCGCCGGCGCGCTGAACCGTATCGACGATGGCGTGCGCAATCTCGCCGCGATAGAAGGCGGCGGCGCCCTTCTGAGCGATGACCTCCAAGACCGCCGCAAGATCGGGGTTAGCGAGCGTTTCGCCGGGACGCGGGGGGCGGCCATCGCGACTGAACCACCGCAGCGTCTCGGGAAACCGCGACGCCCTCGGCACGAGGGTCTCCGTAATCTTGAGGACCGTCCACGCGTCGACCGCAAATCCATGCCTCGCCGCCGCGTTCGCCGGTTGCATGACGTCCGCAAGCGGCAATGTCCCGAACCGCTCCTGCGCCAGGGTCAGGCCGGCCACCGTGCCAGGGACATCGACGGCAAGCGGCCCCGTCGCGTTGGCTTCATTGTCTACCGTGAACCCGCCGTGCCCGTCTTCGTGCACGGCGAACATGTCCTCCCGCGCCGCGGCCGGGGCTCGGCACGAAAAGGCCAGGGTGACGACCCTGGCCGGGTCCGCGAGGTACATGGTGAGACACCCGCCGTAGCCTGCGATTCCCGTGCTCGCGGGGGTCACGACCGCCAGCGTGAAGGCGGCGGCAACCGCCGCGTCGACGGCCGTGCCGCCGGCCCGCAGGATTTCCAACCCGGCCTGCGCGGCGGTCGGATGCGGAGTGGTGACCATGCCCCGCGTCACGCGGACCGCCATGCTGTCTCCCATCTCCTCACATTCCCCGCAGCCGGGGATCCAACGTGTCCCGCAGGGCGTCTCCCAGAATATTCACGGCCAGCACAGTCACCGCGATGGCGATCCCCGGATAGAGCATGAGCCACGGGGCCACATCGAGATCCAGGCGGCCTTCCGCGATGATGCCACCCCAGCTGATTGATTCGCCGGGTCCTCCGACGCCAAGAAAGCTCAGGCTCGCCTCGGCCAGGAGGGCGAAGGCGAGGAGCAGCGTGGTCTGTACCAGCACCGGCGCCAGGATGTTGGGCAGGAGGTAGCGCCAGAGGATGCGGCCGGACCGCGCACCGATCGCGCGGGCGGTTTCGACGTAGTCCATTTCCCGCACCACCAGCACGGAGCCGCGCGCGACCCTGGCGATCCGCGGCGTGTACACCAGCGCGAGGGCGAGGCTCACATTGAGATAGCCCGGGCCCAGCGCGGCGACAATCGCCAGCGCCAGCAGAATCGCGGGGAAGGCCATGAGCCCGTCCATCAAGAGCATCAGCGGGATGTCGATCCGCCGAAAATACCCGGCCGTCAGCCCGATGGCCGTGCCGGCCAGCCCGGCCCCGATGCCGGTGCTCATCGCAATGGACAACGACACCCGCCCGCCGTAGAGCATCCGAGCGTACAGATCGCGACCGAGGTCGTCCGTGCCGAGAAGGTACGCCCTCGCCGGACTCTTCAAGGCGTTGGCCATGTCGATCGCCGTCGGATTGTGCGTCGCCAGCAGCGGCGCCGCCAGGGTGGCGCAGACGACGATGGCCACCACCCCGGCGCTGAGCGCCGTCAGCGGCCGGCCCAGGAAGCGCCGCAGGACGCGTCTCATCGACATGTCTGCCGGCTACGCATAGCGGATACGCGGGTCTGCCAGCGCATACGCGATATCAATCAGCAGATGCACGAACACCGTGGCGGCCGCAAACATCAGGAGGAGGGCCTGGATCATGGGATAGTCCCGCCGTCCGACGGAATCAACCATCATGGATCCCACCCCGGGAATGGTGAACACGATCTCCGTGACGGCCGCGCCCCCAAGCAGCGACGAGAACATCAAGCCGATCGCCGCCAGCATGGGCACCATGGCGTTGCGCAGCGCGTGCTTGAGCAGCATCACGCGCCGCACCACGCCCTTGGCCAGCGCGGTCCGAACGAAGTCCTGCGACAGGACCTCGAGCATGGACGACCGTGCCATGCGCGCGATGGCCGCCGCGTTCGATAACCCGAGCGTCAAGACGGGCAGGGTCAGGTACCTGAGCGTCTGGAGCGGCGCTGCGGTGATCCCCACGTAGCCCGTGACCGGAAACCACCGGTGCTGGACGGCGAAGAACAGGATGAGCACCAGCCCCAGCCAGAATCCCGGCACCGACACGGTGGTCAGCGAGAGAACCTGCAAGAGTTCATCCACCCAACTCCCGCGACGGGCAGCGGCCCAGACGCCCACGGGAATGGCGACGCCCACGGCCAGAGCGCCGGAGAGCAGGGTCAGCAGGACGGTGGACTCCAGCCGTGTGGCGATCACCCCGGCCACCGGGAGGCGAAAGAACAGCGAATCCCCCAAGTCTCCGCGAAGCAGGCGCTCAAGATAACGAATGAACTGCACGCTCACCGGTCGGTCGAGGCCGAGCTGGGCGCGCAGGGCATTGACCTCCCCCGCCGTTGCATTGATTGGCAGCATCGCGGTGGCCGGATCTCCCGGCGCGAGCCGCAGGAGAACAAACCCGACCACCACGACCACCAGCAGAATCGGGACCATGGACAGCAGGCGGATTGCAAGATACCGCGCCATCTCCTCAGATGAACGGCGACGCCACGCTCAGTTGGTCACGGTCGCATTCCATACGGTGATGCGGATATAGGGCGACAGATTCTTCACCCGCGTCCGGACCGCTCGCAGGCCGAGCGCGTCGAACACCTTGATCTCAGCGATGTACTCGTACTCGGCCAGCTGCATCTGGGTGTAGATCTGCTTGCGAAAGTTAATATCGGTCGCGCGGCTGGCCGCATCCATGAGCGGGTCGAGCTGGGGGATGCTGGTCCAGCCGTACGCCCCGGACGTTGAGTACCAGGATCCTCGATAGACGCTGGGATCGGTGACACCGGTCCATCCAACGGGCAAGATGTCCCACTTGTCCTTCTGCGTCCGCACTTGACGCAGCGTGGCGAAATCATAGTAATTCACCTGGGTGTTGACCCCCAAGGCATTCAGCTCTTGGCTCAGGACGGCGGCCATCCGATCGATCGGCACGTTGTCGTGTGTCGAGATGATCACGATCGGCTCGCCTTTGTACCCGGACTCGGCCAGGAGCTGCTTGGCCTTTGCGGCATTGTGCTGGTTGTACAGCTCCTTTCCGGCGTCACTGTGGTAAAAGGATTCGACGGCCGCGAGTCCCGGGTCGAGCCGGAACAGAGTGGGGTCGCCCATGGCTGCGAGCGAGATCTGCTGGAGATCAATGCCGGCCTGCACGGCCTGCCGGAACTTCAGATTGCCGCCAAAGGGACGGGTGAAGTTGAACAGAAAGCTCCGCATTTGGTACGGTTTGACCACGATCAGGCGAATGTTAGGATCGGCGGCGAGGGTGCTCCTCGCCTGGCCGGGCACGTTGTCGACAATATCGATCTCACCCGCGCGCAGCGCCGCAATGCGCGCCGCCGGATCCTTGACGATTCTGAATTCCAACTGTGCGACCCCCGGGTGCTTGGCACCGCGCAGGCCGTCTGGCGGGTCGGTGCGGCTGACGTATCCGGGGAAGGGCTTGAGCCGAATGTACTGGTCGGGCGCCATGCTGTCGAACATGAAGGGACCGGTACCAATATACTGCTTCAACTGGCCTGCGGGGACCCCCTCGACGATCTCCTTCGGCATGATCGCCAGAGGATTCGAGTCCCCAGACATGTCTTCGAGCAGGGTGCCGTGAGGCTCTTGCCCTGTCAGTCGAATCGTGTACGCGTCAACCCGCTCGGCCGTGATATCCTTCCAGCCGTCCTGGGCCGTGGGGCTGACGCGGCGCCAGCGCTCAATGCTCGCCAGCACGTCATCCGCCGTCATTTCCTTGCCGTTCTGAAATTTCACGCCCCGGCGTAATTGGATGGTCCACACGCGGCCATCGGATGACACCGTGGACCCCGCGGCCAGATCCGGGCCCGGTTTGAAATCCTGACTCCAATTGTACAGCTGCTCAAAGATGTTCCCGGCCGGTTCGATGACCTCGAGGGTAGAATAGGACGGCGAATCGAGGCTGGGAGGAGTGGTCTCGAGTGCAACCACGAGCTGTCCCGTGGGTGCTGGAGCGGTACTGCCGGGGCCACCGGTAGCGAGCACCAACGCCACTGCGACCGCCAGCCAGACGCCGAGCACCCTTCCCCTCATGGCCGCGCCTCCTTTGTGTCCCCGTGGATACTCCAGGGCCGATTCCTGCCAGAAGAAAGCCCCCAAGAACCGGTGGTGCTGGCCGCGCATCTTCGATTGTGCCTGATTGACAACATAGGCCGTGAGTCAGTCGGTTGTCAATGCCATCCGCAACCGCGTTGCGAGAAATGCAACATGTGAATACCGTCGCTGCCGCGCAACGTCCGCCATCGGAGCGCTTCTGTGTTGACAACCGGAGTCTCAAGAATCTAGAGTGCTAGATAGCGGGCGCAACTGTGTTGCGCGATACGCAACAAGGGAGCCACATGAAATCCGTCACCCGCGTGGTCACGATACTGACGTACTTGCAGGAACACTCCGGGGCGCGGCTTAACGACATCGCCGAGCACCTGGGAATTCATAAGTCGAACGCGTCACGCCTCGTGAAATCTCTTGAACAAGTTGGATGGATCGCTCGAGATACGACGGGGTTGAGCTACCGGATTGGGCCCGGGCTGATTTCCGTGGGGCACGCGGCACTCAACCAATTCGCACTGTCTGATCAGCTCATTCCAATGATGCAGGCGCTCCGGGATGTCTCCGGAGAAACCGTGCATCTCGCCGTGTTCGAGAATAACGAGATGCTGCACGTCCGGCGAGTCGAAAGCGCTGAGGTGGTACGGGTCGTGTGTCCCCCGGGCACGCGAGACCGCCTGCACAGCACCGCGGTCGGCAAGGCATTTCTTGCCAGTCTCCCCGCCGCGGATCTCTCGCGGCTTCTAGAGAGCATCAACCTGGAACGACGGACACCGAATACTATGACGGATCGCACGGCGCTGCTCGCCGAGGTGAAAAAAATCCGCGCACGCGGCTACGCCGTTGATCACGAGGAAGGCCGGCTCGGTGTCCGATGTATCGGTCTGGCGTTGGTCGACCGCAGCGGACGACCCGTGGGGGCACTCTCGATTACGGGGCCGGCAGCCCGGTGGACGCAGCATGCGATGGACAAGGTCATTGGACAACTCATGAGCATCGCCGAGCAGGGCGCCGCCGTAGCCGGACTCCACGGCCTGAAGGCGAAGGGCGTTCGAAGGCTGGCATCTTGAGACCCGGCGCTGAGGATGGGACATCTCACGCCCCTCACCATTGCGGGCCAGCCATGGGCCGCAGGGGGGACCGAGAGGACGGCACCCGTGAAGCCTGAAACACTGATGGCCCGGCTCAGGGGTGTCCTGGCGTTCACCCCAACGCCGTTCACGTCCCGCGATGCGCTGGACGTCGACGGGCTGGCCAAGCATGTGGATTACCTCGTGCACGCGGGTGTGCACGCGGTCGTCGTGTGCGGCGGGATGGGCGAGTTCTTTTCGCTCGACCTGGACGAATATCGAGCGGCGATCCGTACCGCCGCCGAGGCCGCACA
>Ga0209415_10007222_pt1 | contig 19448 bp, 21 predicted proteins | sample PeaSoiSIISIP2007_FD_187696 | JGI IMG/M metagenome (GOLD analysis project Ga0209415, IMG submission 187696) | Peat soil microbial communities from Weissenstadt, Germany - SII-SIP-2007 (SPAdes) (version 2) | ecosystem: Environmental > Terrestrial > Soil > Wetlands > Peat | place: Germany... | reverse complement strand
CACGCTCTCCGTCATTTCCAGTTGCAGCCGCGACGGGTCAACGCCCGTTTCCCGCAACGCATCCTGAATGTCGTTGACCAGCCGCGCGTCGGCAAACTGCCGCGCCGACACATTCACCGTAATATTCATGGGCTGATCACAGAAGCGGTTGGAATCCCAATCGCGCAGCTGCCGGCATGCCTGCAGGATGAGCCAGTGCCCAATCGAAACCAGAATGCCCGTGTCCTCGGCCGCTTCGATGAAGCGGTAGGGAGAAATCAGTCCCTGGGAGGGATGGTCCCAGCGCAGCAGCGCCTCAAAACTCACGATGCGGCGCGTGGCGAGATGTATTACCGGCTGGTAGTAAACCCGGAACTGGCGCTCGGTCATCGCCGTCCGCAAATCCGCTTCCAGCCGCAGCCTGCCCACGGCGCGGGTGTGCATGGCTTCATCAAAAACTTCGCAGCGCGATCCGCCTAAGGCTTTGGCGCGCCGCAGGGCCACATCGGCATCCTTCAGCACATCCTCCGGGCGTTCGTGCGTGGACGCGCTCAAAGCAAGTCCAATGCTCACTGCCACGCGCACTTCACGCGACTCGACCGTGAACGGCTCCGCCACGGCACTCTGAATGCTCTTGGCCACGCGCAACGCGTCGCTGGGATCGCCTACCGAGTCGAGCAGGATGGTGAACTCGTCTCCGCCCAGCCGGAACAGCACAATGTCCGCGGCCGCGCCACTGTTCTCATGCCGCGCGATGGTGGCGTCTTCGCGCAGATGAGTGGCCAGCCGGCGTCGAATTTCGAGCAGCACATGATCGCCCGCTCCCGTGCCCATGGTTTCGTTGAAGACCTTGAAGTGATCGACGTTCGCCAGCAGCAGCGTGTAGGGCCGTCCGTTGTCGCGCCGCGACCGGAGGAACGAGTTCTGCAGGCGGTCCATAAACAACCGCCGGTTGGGGAGTCCGGTCAACGGATCGTGAAACAGGTTGTGTTCCAGTTGCTGCTCCGCGCGCTTGCGCTCGGTGATGTCGCGATTCACAATCACCAGCTTCGCCACTTCTCCCTTGGCGTCGCGGATCGTGCTGGCCAGCGATTCCAGCACCCGCCAGCTGCCGTCCTTGTGCTTGATGCGGTATTCCATCTGCTTTCCGACGCCAGTCTCGCGGGCCTCGCGCGCCGCTTCCAGCACGCGGAAGCGATCATCGACATGGATTTGCTCGAAGGCCGAAGTCTCGCTCAACTCCGCTGGCGTGTACCCCAGAATTCTTTTGTAGGCTGGACTGTTGTACAGGCGGCGTCCCTTGACGTCGACTAAGGCAATCATGTCGGCGGCGTTCTCGGTTACGATCTGGAAGAGCTCTTCTTTCTTCTTCGATTCACGGTGGATCTGGTAAAGCCGGAACTGCTGGTACATAACCAGAACGGCCAGCGCGCCCAGCGGAATCCAGAACCATTGCAGAAGCATCCAGAGGTCTCCTGCGTAGACCTATCGGCAGGCGGCAGCGATCGAATGAATCGGCAAGGTCGGGGCAACCCGCCCGCGCGGTGGCTTTATTTTCAACCGTTTGCCAGCGCATGACTTTTGCAGGAATGACATTGGGTGGCGAACGTTCCATAATGTCCGACATGTCCTCGAATCCGTCTCCCAATCCGCCCATCCGCCGCCTGAAGACCTACACCGGGGCCCAGGGGTACGTCTACCAGTATTACTACGTGGGCAAGCGGGCGGCGCTGCCCGACGATCCCGAGGCTCCCGCCACTGAGTTCATCTTCGATGTCACTTCCGACCGCAAGCTGACCTACGCCATCAGCGTGTTTCTGCCCGAGACCGCGCGCGCGGCCTGGAGCCAGGTTCACGGCCGCGACTTGAATGACGCCGAACAGTATGCGGCTGTCAAACTGCGCCTGTTCCGCGCCTTCGATGAAATCGAAGACGTAAAAGCCAACGGGCGCCGGTTGAGCATCGACGCGGCGCTGCTCGATGCATCGCTGGCCAGCCTGGGCGTGGAATAAGTGCAGGGAGTGCGGCTTCGCACGAGCATATAGAATGCTGGCGGAGTTCCTAACGTGAAACAACGCAAACCCGCATTCCTGATTTCAATCCTGTTTTCGATGTTCCTGTGCTCCCACGCCGCGATCTCTCAAACCCCGCGCTGGTCAGAGCAGAAAGCCAACGACTGGTATGCGCAGCAGTCCTGGCTGGTGGGCAGCAATTACATTCCGAAGTCGGCGATCAATGAATTGGAAATGTGGCAGGAAGCTACGTTCGATCCAGTCGAGATCGACCGCGAACTGGGCTGGGCAGAAGGCATGGGGATGAACACCATGCGCGTGTTTCTCCACGATCTGCTGTGGCAGCAGGACCCCGCCGGTTTTCGCCGCCGCATCGAGCAGTTTCTGGCCATAGCGTCGCGCCACCACATCCGGCCGTTGTTCGTGCTGTTCGATTCCTGCTGGGACCCGCTGCCGCGCCTCGGCCCGCAACATGCGCCGGTTCCCGGCGTGCATAATTCTGGCTGGGTGCAGAGTCCGGGGGCGAATGCGCTTGCCGATCCTGGCCAGTATCCGCGGCTGAAGGAATACGTACAGGGAGTGGTGGCAGCGTTCGCCAAAGACGACCGCATTCTGGGCTGGGACATCTGGAATGAACCCGGATCAGATCAAACTGGCAACTACCCGAAGACGGAGCTGAAAAGTCAGGACAAAATTACCCGCGTCGCCGCCCTGCTGCCGCAGGCCTTCGCGTGGGCGCGCGAAGTGAATCCCACGCAGCCGCTGACCAGCGGAGTCTACGAAGTGGACACATCCGCCGATGAATCGAAGCAGGACGAGATCGAGCGTATTCAGCTCCGCCAGTCCGACATCATCACGTTTCACAACTACAGTTGGCCGGAGTCATTCAAGAGTGAAATCGCGTGGCTGCGACGGTTTCACCGGCCCGTGATCTGCACCGAATACATGGCGCGCTCGGTGGGCAGCACGTTCGACACGATCCTGCCGATCGCCAAGCAGGAGCGGGTGGGGGCCATCAACTGGGGATTCGTCGCCGGCAAGACGCAGACCTACTATCCGTGGGAGTCGTGGGAACATCCCTACGTCAAGAATCAGCCACCCGTGTGGTTTCACGAGGTACTGCGGCCGGACGGGACTCCCTACCGGAAGGCCGAAGTGGATTTGATCCGGCAGTTGACGGGGAAACCGTAGAAGCAGCGCTAGTGATGGTGCCGGCAAAAGACCTTGAACCACAGAGGTCACAGAGGGACACGGAAGGAATCCTCTGTGCACCTCTGTGTCCTCTGTGGTTAGGGCCTTTTTGTTGCAGTCGTCCCCTCACCGTTTGACGATTTACAATCACCCTGCCATGAAAAAACTTGCTGTGCTCCTGATTTTCCTTATTCCGATTGGCGCAATTATCTATCTGACCTTCCGCACCAAGGCGGCAGGCCCAACCACGTCTTCGAGCGTTTCTTTCTCTCCGAAGTCCCCCGACTCCGTCGAGCAGAAGCTGCAGGAATACGCCGGAGCTGCCGCTACCGACTGTGGCCGCCTCGACGTTAAGGCCGCGCCCGACCGGTCCAAGACGGCGGCCGACTGCGCAATGCAAGCCCGCCAGAGCAAACATCCGTTCTACGTGGCCTACGACATGCCCGGGATGGCGATCGGAGTCGCGGGCAATGCGGAGGGGGAACTGTTTACCGTGCAATCGCAGGGAACGGGGGCGTCGGCGGCATTGACCAGCGGCGACTGCCCGTCGCAGCTGCGCGTCGCCTCCAGCGGCCGCGTGACCTGCTTCGCCCCCGGCGACATGGGCGGAATGGGCGGCGGCCATGCCGCCATGCCTGAAGGGATGGCGAACCCGCACGGTGCGGCCAACAAACCCAGTTCTGACAAGCCCTAGGCGGCCCGCACGTGCCCATTCTGATCATCTTCGGTGGACTTCCGGGTACCGGGAAAACAACGATCGCCCAAGAGCTGGCTCGTCAGCTGGGCGCCGTTTACCTGCGCATCGACTCGATCGAACAAGCCGTGCGCGATTCCGGAGCCTGCACCGAACCTCTCAACGATGCGGGATATCGCGTTGGCTACGCCGTTGCCGAAGACAATCTTCGCCTCGGCTGCACCGTGGTTGCAGATTCGGTCAATCCTCTTACGCTTACTCGCGAAGCGTGGCGCGAAGTCGCCGGGACAGCGCGGGCCGTCGCCCTCGAAATCGAAGTCAAATGCTCTGACCTGAGCGAACATCGACGCCGCGTCGAGATGCGAGCCGGTGACGTTTCTGGATTGCACGTGCCCACTTGGGAGGAGGTGGTTTCTCGCGAATACCACGCCTGGGATCACGAACACGTCATCGTCGATACCGCCGTTTTCACGGTCGAGCAGAGCGTCCGCCTGATTCGGGAGAAACTGGGTCGGACGACTCCTGACGCGCCAAGCTCGGTCGTCTGTGATCCTAATCACACCTTTAAGTGACCCGCTTTGTTTGCCTTACCCGCGCCTCCGTGGAAAATGAATCAGGTATGAGGGGAACAAGGACTGGAACCCCGGATTTCGGTTAAACTCATCGAATTCGGGAACTGGGATTCCGGAACTTATAAGGGCCTATGTCTCTGCTTTGGCTGCGTTTCGCGCTGGGGTGCTATTTTATCGGGCTGGTCTACGCCTTCGTGGCGCTCACGCGCACCAGTGACCTGTTCAGCCGCATCGCTCTTCATGCGGCCAGTCTGGGAATGGTCTTCCACTTCGTCTCGCTGGCCGAACTCTTCCTTTCCGGCAGAGTCGTCTGGGCGTCAGTGCACAACGGGGAATCGCTGCTGGCGTTTCTTTCGATGACGTTCTTCATGGTCATCTATTCGATTTACCAGACCACATCGCCCGGCGTGGTCGTGTTTCCCGTGGTCTTCTTTCTGACCTTCGTTGCGGCCGTCGATCAGCAGCCGGTGCTGCTCACCCAGCTCGTCTCGCACCAAGGGTGGCTCATCGCCCACATCATGCTGATCTTTACCGGCTATGCCGCCCTGCTGGTCAGCTTCGGAGCCAGTCTGCTTTATCTGCTGCAGGAGCGGCGCCTCAAGGCCAAGAAGCCCACCAGCCTGATCGCCTTCCTGCCCGCGCTGGAGGTGATCGACCAGATCGGCTACCGCTCGCTGCTTCTCGGCTTTCCTTTCATGACCCTGGGGCTGATCACCGGCTCGGTCGTTGCCATCACCGCACCCACGATTGGCCGAGTGGATTTCCTCGACCCCAAGATTCTGTTGTCGGTGCTGATGTGGGTCGTCTACATGGTCATGGTCTTTACCCGCTGGAACTCCGGATGGCGCGGCCGCCGCGCCGCCGTTCTGGCGACCTTCGCGTTCGTGGCCGCGCTGGCGGCCTGGGCAGCTAACTATTTCTCGGCGATTCACAGGTTCGCGTCCTCATGAAATTTCAGCTCATTGGCGTGAATCATAAGAGCGCGCCGCTCGACGTGCGCGAGCGCCTGGCGATCCCGGAGGCGCGTCTGCCCGATACTTGCCGCGATCTCACCGCCTATCCCGGCATTGAAGAGGGCATGGTCATCTCCACCTGCAATCGCGTGGAGATTGTCACCCACACGACCAACGGCTCGGCCGACCTGCGCGGATTCCTGCATGACCACTTTCATCTGGAAGCCGAAGATCTCGACCCGCATCTTTACGAGTTTCGCGGAAAAGACGCTGTGCGCCACCTCTTCCGCGTGGCTTCCAGCCTCGATTCGATGGTCGTCGGCGAAGCTCAGATTCTCGGCCAGGTCAAGGAAGCCTACGCCACCGCCCGCGCCGTGGGCGCCGTCCGCGGACAACTCGACCAGCTCTTCAGCCGCGCTTTCGCCGTGGCCAAGCGCGTGCGAACTGAAACCGCCGTCGGATCGTCGTCGGTGTCGATCGCGTCGGTCGCGGTCGAACTCGCCAAGAAAATCTTCGGAACGCTGGAAGGGAAGACCGTGTTCATCGTCGGCGCCGGCAAGATGAGTGAGCTCGCCGCCCGCCACCTGATGGCCCACGGCTGCGCCTCGATCTTCGTCGCCAACCGCACCTACGAACGCGCCATCGGCTTGGCGCAGAGGTTTAACGGGCAGGCGATCAAGTTCGACGACTTGTATAACACCTGCGACCGCGCCGACATCGTGATCACTTCGACGGGCTCGCCGCACGCCATCTTTCGCCGCGAACACGGCGAGCAATTCCTCGCGCGCCGCAAGAACCGGCCCATGTTCTTCATCGACATTGCCGTGCCTCGCGACGTTTCGCAGGACATGGCCAAGCTCGACGGCATCTTCGCCTATGACATCGATGACCTGCAGCAGGCCGTGTCGAGCCACGTCGCCGACCGCCGCAAGGAAGCCGAACTCGCCGAAGCCATCATCACCAGCGAGGTCGAGCGTTTCGAAGCCCGTCTGCACACGCTCGACGTTGTGCCGACCATTGTGTCGTTACAGGATCATCTGGAAACCATTCGCCAAGCCGAAATCGACCGCGTCCGCGGCCGCATGGGTCAATTGACTCCCGAGCAGGAGATCGCGATCGAAGCCCTGACCCGCGGCATCATCAACAAAGTTATGCACACGCCGATTACGACGCTGAAGACCGCGGCGAAGGAATCCGAGGCCACCACAGTAGTCGACGTAGTCCGCCGCCTGTTCAACCTGCACGACAAAGTCGCGCCGGCTCCCGAAAAGAAAAACGAAGTGGGGACGCGGCAGTGATTGCAGGTGGATCGCACTGATGGATACGATCTTCGCTCTCCTGCGAGCAGCCGTATTTGCGCTAGCTGGTTGGCTCCTGTATCGATACCCCGTGCAGATTTGTAACTTTGTCTTCGGGCAGGATGATGGCCAGCGGCGTCCCATCCGGTTTTTCAAGACTTTTGGGATCGTCATGATAGTTCTTGCGGGACTCGGCGCAGCTATGATTTTGTTCGGGGCATTGCTAAGGACTTTGGCTTAGTCCGTCGAGCGAACGGCCTTAATTAAAGGAGACATGACTACAAAACTTCGCATCGGCTCCTGTGGCTCGCAACTTGCCCTCTGGCAGGCTAACCACATCTCCGCGCTGCTGATCTTATGCGGTTGCGACTGGATGCAAAAAACTAAGACCAAAATGGAACAGATTTGTTCACTCTCTGATCGGATTGGGAAGATTTGGTCCTCTGACCGTAGTACGCTGGGCGTACTCAAGTGCAGCTTCGGAGAGTACTACCAGTGTGGGTACTGGGCCGCGCTTGAGAACCGTGGGTCTCGGCTGTTCGCAGCCGCGAGGGGTTCGAATCCCTTACTCTCCGCCGCCGTACGCGACCCACGGGCCTTTGGTACCCTCTCAGCGCGCAATTCGTTGTTGACTCACGTGTCCTCAGAGGGTAATCTGAAGTTGGTTCTCAAGCGCGGTCCATTACCATTCTTAGGCGGCCTAACCAGCCGCCTTTTGCTTTTGTACGATATCCTGCCTCCGGTCGTTCACCATGTCTAAACTCCGCATCGGCTCCCGCGGTTCGCAACTTGCCCTCTGGCAAGCCAATCACATCTCCGCGCTTTTGCGCGAGCGCGGACACGATGTCGAAATTGAAATCATCCACACCACTGGCGACAAAATCACCGACGTCGCCCTGGCCATGGTCGGCACCAAGGGCATGTTCACCAAGGAGATCGAAGAAGCCCTCGCCGCCGGCCGCGTCGATCTCGCCGTGCATTCGTTGAAAGACCTGCCCACCGAGCTTCCGCCGGGATTCGAAATCGCCGCCATCACGGAAAGGCAGGACCCGCGCGACGCTTTCTGCTCGCGCCATTACGCCAGCTTTCAGGAATTGCCCCAGGGCGCGCGTGTCGGCACTTCCAGCCTGCGCCGTCAGGCGCAACTCAAGGCCGTCCGCCCCGATCTCGACATTCATCCCCTGCGCGGCAACGTCGACACTCGCCTGCGCAAACTCGAGCAAGGAGAATACGACGCCATCATTCTCGCCTCGGCCGGGCTGAAGCGCCTCGGCAAGACCGAACTCGTCAAACAGATTATCCCGGCGGAAATCATGTGTCCCGCGGCAGGCCAGGGAGCGCTTGGAATCGAGATTCGCCTCGGTGACAGCGTTACGCGAGAGCATCTGAAGTTTCTCAATGATCCCGCGGCCCGCGCCGCTACGACATGCGAGCGGGCTCTGTTGAACAGCCTCGGCGGAGGCTGCCAGGTTCCGATCGGTGCCTTCGCGGAAGTGCGGAACGGCAAGCTGCATCTGGAATCCATCGTCGCCGATCCCGACGGCTCGAAACTGCTCCGCGATTCGCGCGACGGAACCATTGAAGACGCCGAAAAACTCGGCGCGGCCGCCGGCGCAGCCCTGCTGGCCCGCGGCGGCGACCATATCCTCGAAGCCGTCTACGGTCGAGGCCTGGCCGTGCCTCCGCAACCCTGATCCGCTACCGCGGCCCGGCTCTAACCAGCTAAGATTGATTGAGCTGGCATGAAGCAACGAAAGAAACTCACTCATGTACATTCCTGAGCACTTCCGCGTGCATGACCATGCCGACGCGATCGCGTTCATGCGCGCGAATCCATTCGCGATCTTGATCTCGTCCACGCCCGGTTCGCCCAATGACGTAGGCCCGTTCGCCACGCACCTGCCGATCTTCGTGAGCGCCGACGGAGAGCGCCTCGTCCTCCGCGGCCACGTCGCCAAAGCGAACTCGCACTGGCGCCATCTTGAGCAGCAGCCCCAGTGTCTGACAATATTCCACGGACCACATGCCTTCGTCTCCGCGTCGAACTATGTTACGCGCGAGAATGTCCCCACCTGGAATTACGGCGCCGTGCATGTTTACGGCAACGCCCGCACCTTCGCGTCCCCGGAAGATTTGCAAGGCGTGCTTCACCAACTCATCGGCACGTTCGAACCCGCCTACGCCGAACAGTGGGCGAGCTTCAGCGAGACTTATCGCGAGCGCATGCTGAGCCACATCGTGGGGATTGAAATTGCGGTTACAAGGCTCGAAGCCAAGTTCAAGCTGAGCCAGAATCGCACCAAAGAAGAACAGGCCAACGTGATCGCCTCTCTCGGAAAGGCCGGCGATACTGCCATCTCAGGCGTATCGCGCTTGATGCAGCAGCAGGGCCTTGGAATAGAGAAAGAAAGCAAATGACCTTGTGTGGGGCGGGCACTCTTGCCCGCCAACTCTAACCATGAGCAAGAAAGCCAATCCGCCGAAGAACCAGCCATTGCGAGGAGTACGAATCCTGGTCGGCCGCGCCCGCCATCAAGCCGGCGCGCTTTCCACCGAACTTCGCAAGCTGGGTGCAACCGTGATCGAGATTCCATTCATCGAGATTCGCAAGCCCCGATCATTCAAGCCGCTCGACACCGCGCTGAAGAGTCTGGCCACCTACGACTGGCTGATCCTGACAAGCGCGAACGGCGTCGAGGCCATGTGGGAGCGAATGGAGAAGCGGCGTCTCCGCAACTCCGTGCTGAATGGGCTGCACATCGCGGCCATCGGTCCTGCCACAAAGAAAGCCATCGAGCAGCGCGGCAGGACGGTTGATGTTGTTCCCAAGGAATACGTTGCCGAGTCGGTGGTGCGCAGCCTGAAAACCAAAGTCAAAGGGAAGCGCGTCCTGCTGGTGCGCGCCAAGATCGCCCGCGACGTGATTCCCCGTGAGTTGCGCAAGGCCGGAGCGCAGGTCGATGTGGTCGAAGCCTACGAAACCGTAGTGCCCGAGTCTTCACGAACCCGCCTGCGCGCCACCCTGAAGAATCCGAAGAAGCGCCCGCATGTCGTCACGTTTACCAGTTCTTCGACGGTCAAGAATTTTGTGGAGCTTCTACGCCCGCGCCAGACGTCGAAGGCGGTTGGCGGACAGGAGCTTCCGCTCCACACGGAACTCGCCGCGATTCAGATGGCCTCTATCGGTCCAGTCACGTCCGCCACCCTGCGCGACCTCGGGCTGACTGTCGATATCCCGGCTAAGGAGTTCACGATTCCCGGACTGATCGACGCTATCGTGAGTGCCGTAGATCGGATCAAAAGGTAGTGCCGTACAAATCGAGACTTACAACGGAGCAATGCAATTGTGGTACATACTGCGGTGTACATGTAAATCCGTATTATTCCGTCACCGTGCAGCTGCAATCCGCCGGAACCACATGCGCCAGCAGAAAATCCGCGACGCGCCGATACGCGTCAATCTGATTCTCCACGCGAGCGAACCCGTGCCCTTCGTTTTCGTAAACTTTCGAGTCCACGGTCCCGCCGCGCTTCTTGATGGCGTCCACTACTTGCTGGGTTTCTGACTTCGGACACCGCGGATCATGCCCTCCGGCCAGCAGCAGCAGCGGCGCCTTGATCTGGTCGATGAAGTTGATGGGCGAACGATCTTCATACAGCGCCTTGTTCTTCACAACGTCGCCCATGGTAGCCAGATCCGACTGCTGCAGCACCGGATCTTCGTTTTCAATCTCGGTGAACCAGTTCACGAACGGCACAATCGGCACGCCCGCGGCCCATACGTCTGGAGCCTTCGTCACCGCCATCATGCTCAGGTAGCCGCCATAGCTGCCGCCCATGACTGCGATCTTCTTGGGATCGAGATGCCCAGTCTGCTTGATCCAGTCCACGCCGGCCAGCACGTCCTGCAGATCGCCGCCGCCCATGTCGAATAGATTGGCCTGCTGAAATCCCTTGCCGTATCCGGTCGAGCCGCGGTAGTTGGGCGCGAGCACCATGTAGCCCTGATTGGTGGCGAACTGCACGAAGCGGTTGAAGGAATTCATGCTTTGCGAAGTTGGTCCGCCATGAATGTAAACGATGGCCGCATTCTGCCCGTTGCGTACCATGTTGAACGGCACATAGAGAAACGCTGAAATGGTCCACTTGCCGTCGCGGCTGGGATAATGCACCAGATACGGCTCAACCATGTCCTCCGAGCGCACGCCCGCCACCAGCGAGTGCGTGACTTGATGCGACTTGGCCGTCGCCAGCGTGTACACCCAGAGATCGCCGGGAGCCGTAGGCCCGTTGTGGTTGTAGAGCAGGCGCTGGCCATCCGGACTGAACGCCGAATGCCCGCCTGCAGGCTCGTTCACGCCTTTCGGGATGGCAAGCGCAGTGGACTTTCCCGTGGCGAGATCGTGCAGGTAGATGTCCTCATTACCATCGACATTGGCGCTGAAGGTGATGTGCTTGCCGTCTGGCGAAAATTCGCCGCCGCGAATTTCCCACTTGTCGTGTGTGAGCCAAGTAATCTCGCCTGGGCGAGGGTCGCCCCTGGTGCCAACTAAAAGACGTCCGATGTTGTCATACCCGTTCTGTGCATTCGATGTGAACAGCACTGTCTGGGCATCGGACATACCCAGTGTCGAAATGTCATTCGCGAAGTATCGCTGCTCGCCTTCGTGCGGCGTCAGTAACGTACTCTTTCCTGTGGCGACATGGGCGATGAAAATATTAGAGTCCGTGCCCTTGGCCTGCTCCTGCGTGTATACGATGTATGCCCTATCTTTCGACCAGATCGGATTTGTATTGCTCATGTCCTGCGGCGTGTTGGTCGTGATGTGCTTCACTTCGCGCATCACCGTGTCGTAGACGTCGATTTCATACGCCGCCGAAGTCTTCGGTTTCACTTCATACGCCAGATAGCGTCCGTCGGGCGACCACGTCGGATTGAGTTCGGCGATTTCGCGGGTCTGCGTGAGGTTCACGACTTTGCCCGTCTTCGGCGACACCAGAAAAATATCCCACTGCTCGTCGCCGTCATAGTCGGACTGGTAAGCGATCCACTTTCCGTCGGGCGACCACGCAGGCGAGGTCTGCCGCTGGTCGCTGACCGTCAACTGCACCGGCCATCCGCCCTCGGCCGGAACGAGCCACAGATTATTGCGCCCGCTCATGTTGGAGATGAACGCGATGCTTTTACCATCCGGCGACCACGTCGCACGGCCCACCTGGCGCGTCATGTAGAGCTTCTCGATGGTCAGGCTGCGCGGTTCGACTTGCGCGTTGGGCTTGGACGATATCTTTTTAGGGTCGGTAACGGCCTCAGGCGCAGGCAAAGTCTGGGCGGCGGTTTCGGCAACGACAGTGCTCATAAGTATGACCATAGCAAACAGTGCGCAGCGGCGCATGGCGCTCAACCTCAAGGTAGGGTAGAAAAGAGAGTCTAGCAAACGCGCTTGGGTCTCTGTCACACTGTCTTCGTTGAATTCTTATGAGCGCCTTTGAACTTCGTCTCCTCCTCGGCAGGTTTGCTCTGTGCAGCGCCGTCGGCTTCATCGCGATGCATGGCGCCAGCGCTCAAGTTCCGCCTGCGCCGGCGGCTCACCATATCGGCATCGAGGGCGATCACTTCGCGCTCGACGGCAAGCCACTGCAGATTATTTCCGGCGAGCTGCACTACGAGCGCATTCCCCGCGAGTACTGGCGCGATCGTTTGCGGAAGGCGAGGGCCATGGGCCTGAACACCGTCTCCACGTATGTTTTCTGGAATGTGCACGAGCCCCAGCCCGGAGTCTACGACTTCAGCGGCGACCGCGATGTGGCCGCATTTGTCCGCACAGCGCAAGAAGAAGGTCTTTATGTCATCTTGAGGCCGGGACCGTATTCTTGTGCGGAGTGGGACTTGGGCGGCTTCCCGGCGTGGCTGCTGGCCGATCCCAACATTGTTCTGCGCAGCGGCGACGAGAAATTCCTCGCCCCGGCCGAACGCTGGCTGCAGCGCCTGGGCAGGGAACTCGCGCCGCTGCAGATTACGCACGGCGGGCCGATCCTGGCGGTGCAGGTGGAGAACGAGTACGGGTCGTTTGGTGGATCATCGAATGACGACCAGAAGTATCTAAGCCGCATCCTCGCCGCGCTCCGAAACGCGGGTCTTGGCGAAGTGCTGCTCTATACCGCCGACGGCGGCGACGAACTCCGCCGCGGAACTCTGCCCGACATCCATGCGGTCGTCAACTTTGGCCCGGGAGACGCCAAGGACGAGTTCGCCAAACTGCAGAAGTTTCGTCCCGGACGCCCCATGATGAGCGGCGAATACTGGGCGGGATGGTTCGATCACTGGGGCGAAAAACATCAGACCACCGACGCGAACCAGCAAGCCCAGGAACTGGATTGGATTTTGAGTCAGGGATACTCGATCAACCTCTACATGTTTCACGGCGGAACGAGTTTTGGCTTCATGAACGGCGCGAACTGGGATCGCAAGAACTACGAGCCGGACGTCACGAGTTATGACTACGATTCTCCGGTGAGCGAGTCGGGCGCGCTGACGAAAAAGTATTTCGCGTTTCGCGACGTGATCGCCAAGCATCGCCCAGGCGTATTCGTCCCCGATCCACCAGCGCCGTTGCCGGTCATCGCAGTGCCGGAGTTTGAGCTGGCGGAGAGCACTCCGCTGTGGGCCAACCTGCCGGCTCCGCTGAGCATTGAGAGCCCGCGCTCCATGGAAACGTTCGGCCAGTCCTACGGATACATTTTGTACCGCACAAAAGTGCAAAGGCCGGTCAAAGGCGAGTTGCAGATTCGCGAGCTGCGCAGCTATGCACGAATCTTCGTCGACCGAAAGTTAGTGGGTACGTTAGATCGCCGCAAGAAACAGGATAGCCTGCGCATCGAAGCCAGCTCGGACTCAACCCTCGACATCCTGGTCGAAGGCACGGGCCGCATCAACTTCACCGCGGAGCTGCGAAACGAGCGGCAGGGCATCAACGGCGAGGTGACGCTCGCCGGCAAGGAACTATCCGGCTGGCAAGTCTTTCCTTTGCCGATGGACGATCTCTCGAAGCTGCAGTTTCACGAGTCGCTGAAGAGCGCTCCCATCGGGCCGGCGTTTTACCGCGGTCACTTCGAGTTGCCGGACACCGGCGACACCTTCCTCGACACGCGCGGCTGGGGCAAGGGAGCCGTCTGGATCAATGGCCACGCCCTCGGACGGTTCTGGAATCTCGGCCCGCAGCAGACACTCTACGTTCCGGCTCCGTGGCTGCGAAAAGGAACCAACGAAATTGTGGTGTTCACGCAGGTGCAACCGCAAGACGCGCGCCTCCACGGCCTTCGCGCACCGATACTGGATGAGTTGGGGCGCGAGTAGGTTACACAGGCGCCCAGCGCGCTGGTTCGGGGCGGACACTGCCTTCACGACGATGTGGCTGTGTTGTTTGCTGGCTCCGGCGTAATCTGCAGCGACAATTCTTTAGCTTCGATTGTTCCGGAGAGTCCGTAGGAGGATGAGAGATCCAGGCGAAACCCCGAGTCAGTCTTGTTGATGCCGAGATCAAACAAAATGCTATGCTCCCACGGATCCTGCAGATTCATGGTCGTCACGCCGTCCAAGGTGAACTCGACGGTGACGTGCTTGATCAACTTGTAAAATCCAGCAGCATCAACTTTGTTCGTCATCTCCCAGGTATGGACCTTCAATTTAGACGGAGCGCCTAGGCTTAAGTGGAACCGTACAACCTCGGCATCATGGAAGTCGGGCCAATAGCCAAACCAATGGTAGAGCTCTTGTGCTCCGACGATTGATTCGAGTTCTGCGGGCAGCGACACAAATTTCTCCTACACCTTCGCGTCCGGATGCATGTCGACCGTGCTCCAGGTCTTGTCCCCGGCGTGGCACAGATTCTCCAGCGCACAGTCTGCGCACTTCGGCTTGCGGGCGATGCACAGCTTGCGACCGTGCCAGATGATCTGGTGCGAGAACAGAATCCACTTGTTTCGCGGAATAATCTTCATCAGATCCTGCTCGATTTTCTGCGGATCATTTTGCGTAGTCAGTTCGAGCCGCCGCGAGATGCGGTGCACGTGCGTATCGACCACCACCCCTTCGGCCTTCTTGAACCACGATCCCAGCACGACGTTCGCGGTCTTGCGGGCGACGCCCGGTAGCGTCAGTAGTTTTTCCATGTCGTCGGGAACCTGCCCACCGTAGTCGGCGACGATCTTCTTCGCCGCTCCCACCACCGACTTCGATTTATTGCGAAAGAATCCGGTGGAGCGCACGTCCGGTTCGAGTTGCTCGGGAGTCAGCGCGGCAAAGGCCTGGACCGTGGGATATTTGCGGAACAATTCGGGCGTAACCCGATTCACGTTCACGTCGGTCGATTGCGCGGAGAGGATGGTCGCGACCACCAATTCCCATGCGCTCGAATGGGTGAGGGCGCAAGTGACATTGGGATACAACTGGTCGAGGCGCTGCAGAATTTCCGCCACCCGTTCGGGAGCGATGGGATTGTATCCCTTCAGCTTCGGGGTGGAGGCGGAGGCGGCAGCAGACTTCCCTGCAGCACTCTTGCGCTCCTTCTTAGCTGCTGCTGAAACGGTGCCTCGGCCTGGACGGGCGAATGCGCCCGTCCCCACACGGGCATTCTTGCCTCCGGCCAATGTTTCCGCACGGACTTTGTCCTGGCGGCCGGTGCGCGCGGGCTGACGGGGAACTACACCACGAGGCATTCGAGCGTCTCCGGGCCAACATCTTAACAGAGCGGGCCAGCCGCGACGCTGCGCGTTGGCCCTCGGTAACCTTCGTTGCAATTGACGCCTCCTGCGCCCCCCGGTACTCTGGAAGTACTCCAGCGACACTCAGGAAGAATTCCATGGCCGTTAGTTCGATTCAACTCGGGCAAGTGTGGCGCAGCGACGCCGACGGCCAGGATTATCTGGTCACCAAGGTTTACAACGAAGTGTTTTCGCAGTATGCCATGCTGCGGCCGGCCGGCATTACCGCTCCCGACGCCCCCACCGTGCGGGTGAAAGTCACCAAGGGCCCCCAAGGCGCGACCTTGCCCGGCTACGCGTTCACCCAGGAAGGCTCGTTCTAGAGCTTTCTGCCGCGAATTTTCCTTTACACTGGAAGAAAGTGGCCAGTGATCAGTGTCCAGTGCCCAGCACAAGTGCCGATCGGCGCGGCGGTACTGACCACTAGCCACTAGCCCCTGACCACTGTTCCTATGACTGAAAAAATCCTCGCAATCCTATTTGTTTTCATCAGCAAGGTGATCGCCGTGACCGGCTATGCCGGGATCGCTTTCCTCATGGCGATTGAGTCGGCGTGCATTCCGCTGCCTTCCGAGTTGATCATGCCTTTTGGCGGATATCTCGTGTTCCAGGGAACGTTCAAACTGCTGTGGGTGGCGACGGCGGGCGCGCTGGGCTGCAACCTGGGCTCGCTCGTCGCCTATGAAATCGGATGCTATGGCGGACGTCCGCTGGTCGAGCGCTATGGCCGCTGGATTCTCATGGGACATCGCGAACTCGACTGGGCCGACCGCTTCTTCGCGCGCTGGGGATATCTCGCCGTGTTTCTTGGCCGCCTGCTGCCCGTGATCCGCACCTTCATCGCGCTCCCTGCCGGAATCGCGCGCATGCCCCGCGGCCGCTTTCACATTTACACATTTCTGGGCTCCTGGCCCTGGTGCCTCGGCCTGGCCTGGCTGGGCATGAAGCTGGGAGAGAACTGGCGCGAACTGGGAAAATACTTCCACAAGTTCGACGCCGTAATCGGCGTGATGCTGCTGGCGGCTGCCGCCTATTTTATTTGGAGCCACTGGCAGAATAAAGTTAGCTCTCAGCCGTCCGCGGTCGGGCGCCAGTAGATTCTCCCGCCTACAGGAGTCTCAAGAGTGAACTGGACAATGCGTCTCCGCCAGGTGCAGATCGCATGCATTCTTCTGCTTCTGGAGTGCGTCCGGCTGAGCCGCTCGATGGGGCACGACTCGATCCGACATGAATGGAACGGCACGCTCACATGGGTGCACTGGCTTCTCATTGTGGCTGCCGTGTGGTCAGCCATCGTCGGTTTCACCACTCAACGAAGGATCGCAAAACGGCGCGGGAGAACTTCGTCAACCTCGACCCCGTTCACTCGCTGGAGGGCGGGGCATATCGCGCGGCTGTGGACGGCAACTGCAGTCGGCCTATACGGATTCTGTCTCGGCGTGTTCGCCGGACCGCCGTTGCTTGTAAACGCTTTCTTTGCGCTGGCACTCCTGCTTCTGCTGGTGTGGACGCCGGGGCGGGCTCCGGATCAGGGAGCACAAACTTGATGGGCTAAGCTTTCGCACCACGCAAGAAAGAAAGTCTGGAAGGTTTAGCTGGCTTCGCCAGCTGCGAAGCCACGATCTGCCACTTTCCATGGCGCTTCATGACGACATCCATATACACGTAGCGAACCAGGAAGCGCTTGCCGCCCTGCTCCACCACGTCGTCTTCCGAGCCGTGAACGATGGCCGCGTCGTTCCGCAAGAGACGGATGTGGCGATTGGTCGAGACCATCGACAGATATCGAATCTTACCCGAGCTGAGATTCGCGATCACGTCCGCCTTGGTCGAGACGTTCCCGGATTCGTCGTGCTGCACGTAGTCGTCGGCGAAGATACGCGAGAGTTCGCCAACGTCGCCGGCTGTCAAAGCACGGTCGCCGTCCTCAAAGAGCTGCGTGATGAGCTGTTCGTCGTTCAAATCTCTCAATCTCCGCCCGCCGCAAGTGGCTTGTCATTCTGAGCGAAGTGGCTGATCGCGAAGCGAACAGCCGCGCAGTCGAAGAATCCCTACCACGCCAATACACCCTCCGCCTCGTCAAGGACTTCCACGGCAAGACTCTTGATGCTAACCGTCCCTTGGTGTACAAGCAAAGCACCGTCCAAGGAGGAACCACCGTGATTTGCATGCGCCGCACGCTCGCAGCCCTGCTGTTCGTTGCCATCGCCGCGCCCATTGCGTCATATTCTCAGTCCGTCCCCGACAAACCCTTCGTGGTGGAGTACTACTACAAAACCAAGTGGGGACACGCCGAAGAATTTCTCAAGCTGTTCAAGAAGAACCACTATCCCGTCCTGAAAAAAGAAGCGGAGATGGGCCGCATCGCGAAAGTCTGGATGGACCAGCCGCGCTATCACACCACCGAAGACGGCCGCTGGGATTTCCGCGTGACCATCGTCTTCAAGAACGCCACCGTCGCCAACGAGCCCTTCGACGAGGCTGCGCTGCAAAAGCAGATGTACCCTGACCAGGATACCTTTCAGCGCGAGGAACAGCGGCGCTTCGAAATCCTCGACGCGCACTGGGACTTGCCGGTGAAGCCTATGGATCTGGACGCGAAACCCTGAACCCTAAAACCTTAACCCTGGAATCTGAACCCTAAACCCTAAACCCTAAACCACAGAGGGCACAGAGGAACACAGAGATAACCCAGAGCTAGAGTTTTTTCCTCCGTGCTCCTCCGTGTCCTCTGTGGTTGCAGCTTTTTCAGTCGATCTTCAAAAAGTTAGCGATCACCTTCTCGTGCCACTTCCAGGGCAGGATGCGCTTCATGGCCAGCTGCAACTTCGCATCGCGTCCCACCAGGTAGCGCAGCCTGGGATTGGGATTCTGCGCAATCGCGACGACCAACTGGGCAACCACGATCGGATCGGCCTTAGGCAATTTCTGAATCGTCGACCGCATGCGCAGGCTTCGTTGAATGTTGGGCGAGGTTGGTTTCGTAGCTTGCTCGCCCATGACCGCGCCGCGCGTCCAGATGTCGGTTTGAAACGCTCCCGGTTCGACCAGAACAACCTTGATGCCGAGCGAGTTCACTTCCATGCGCAGCGACTCGCTCCAGCCTTCGAGAGCATGTTTCGACGCGGAGTAGCTGCTCGCGGTAACGGTTCCGTGTAATCCCGCGATCGACGAAACCTGAATGATATGTCCAGACCGCTGCCGCCTCATCGTGGGCAGCACGGCCTTGGCCATGGCAACGGCGCCGAAGAAGTTGGTCTCGAACTGCAGCCGCAGCTCATCGAGCTTGATGTCCTCCGCAAACCCGGCCACGGCGAATCCCGCGTTGTTCACCAGAACATCCAGCCGTCCGAAGTCGTGCACCACGGTGTCGACGAAGTCCGGGATCGTGTCAAACCTGGTGACGTCGAGCGCGCGCACGTCAATCTTCGGGGCCAGTCCCGCCGCGGCGACAGCCTGGTCCAGGCGCTCGCGACGCGACAGATCGCGCATCGTCGCCACCACGCGAAATCCCGCTTTCGCCAGTTCGATCGAGGTCAGCAATCCAAAGCCGCTGGAGGCTCCGGTAACGAGAGCAATTTGTTCAGGCATGGCAATGGTGTAACACACGGCCGCAAGAAATAGGAGACCGGGGTGCGGAAAAGTGGGAGAATAGAAGCAGACAGGCCGTCCGTTCGCACCCTGAAGAACGTGCTAAAGGAGGTCCTATGCTGGTGGCGAGAAATCGTCTCACGCGCAATCCGTATTTCCACTTTCACCCGCTGCACACGCTGTTCTCCCTGATCGGCACCTTGCTGTTATTTGGTTTGCTGGTATGGTTTTTGGCGGTGCCGGCGAAATAGAAACTGGCCGCAAGTGTCGGATGCTGGGGAAGAATACTGCGCCTCTTCGTCCATCCGCAATCCGATGCACAAATCCAATAAAAGATGTTAAACGTTGGTAACAATCGCGAAGGAATTCCTTTATCGCGCTCATCAAAATTTGGA
>Ga0209415_10007221_pt1 | contig 19450 bp, 20 predicted proteins | sample PeaSoiSIISIP2007_FD_187696 | JGI IMG/M metagenome (GOLD analysis project Ga0209415, IMG submission 187696) | Peat soil microbial communities from Weissenstadt, Germany - SII-SIP-2007 (SPAdes) (version 2) | ecosystem: Environmental > Terrestrial > Soil > Wetlands > Peat | place: Germany... | reverse complement strand
CTTGCTTATCTCCTATTTTCAGAAACTCAACCATAGTCATTTCAATGCCTTGTCCAAGGTTGTGCAACAGCTTCTAGTCATTTGTCCTCCGATTCGCGCAACTATGATGCAACGAGTGTGTTTTTCCTCCTGACGGAAAAAACGGTTGCCGGGCCGGACGCAACTTTTGGATGAATCCAGTGTTTGATTATCCAGAAGCGAGTGCCCAGCTCAAACCAGAACGCTTAACAATTCAAAAGGAGTGAGTCCAATGAATGCTTCCAAGATGATTACCAAATCCCTGTCTTTTTCGGCGCTCGCAGCGCTCGGTGCCTTGGGCGCTTTTGCTCAGAATCCTCCCGCGACTACGGGCACTGCTCAGAATCCGCCGGCGTCCACGGCTCTGACGCCGACGCAACAGCAGGACATCGCCAAGGATAAGCAAGACATCCGCAACGATAAGGCTGACATCAAGGCCGATGAAACCACGATCGCCAACGACAAGACCGCCGTCGCCAACGATCACGCACAGGTTGAGGCCGCAAAGTCCCAACTTGCCGCGGACGAAAAAACCTACGGCCCAAATAGCCCTCAGGTGAAACAGGACAGAGCCAATCTGAAGGCCTTCCGCCAAACCCAGAAGACCGATGAAAAGGCTCTGGACAAGGCTCAGAAGGATGTCCGCCATGATGCACGGGACATTCGTCAAGACCGCCGCGATATCCGCCACGATCGCGCGGGCAAGTAGTTTAACAATCCGATCGATCACGCATTTCTGTTAACCAATGAAAAGGCCGGCCCATTGAGGCCGGCCGTTTCATTTTGATTGGCGTGCCTTCTACTACGCTTCGAGCGATCCTTCCACCACGACGACTGCCGACCCGCTCACGCGCGGCACCAGTTTGCCCCGGCGTTCCTCCACCATCACCTCAATATGGCTGGGCCGGTCCATCTCAATTCCTTGTGCGATGCTGAGCGTTTCTCCGACGAGCAATTTTCCGTGGCGCACCAGATAGGCGCCCAGCGATCCTGCGGCAGAACCGGTCGCCGGGTCTTCTGCGACGGGCCAGGGCAGCATGCCGCGCGAGAAAACTTTGTCACGCGCCCCAATCACAAAACAGTAGGCCATCGTGTCCTCTCCGCCCAGCGCGGCGTATAGCGCGCGTGGGTCCGGCCGAATCTTTCCTAACGCCTTACGGCTCACTAGCGGCACCATCAGATTGAAAATTCCCGTGGAAACGGATTCCAGAGGGAGCGCGGCGGACAATTCGCGAGGAGAAAGTCCCAGTGCGCGCATCAAAGCGGGCTTGGCGATGCGCGCGGCCTTGAATACCGCGGGCTTCTGCAGCATGGTGACCCGCGACGGACGCCCGTCGTGGAATGATATTTCCACGGTCAAAAGTCCCGCGCCGGTCTGCTGAATGATATGGACGGGGCCCTCCTGCGCTGGCACCACTCCCAACTGTGCCAGCAAGAACCAGGTGCCGATCACCGGATGTCCGGCAAGGCGCAGCTCCGTTTGCGTGGTGAAAATGCGCAGCCTCGCCAGCGCCTGCGAATTCGTGGGTTTCTGGACGAAAACCGTTTCGCTCAAGTTCATTTCCCGCGCGATGTCCTGCATGCGCTGGACGGAAAGTCCATCGCCATCGGTGACCACCGCCAGCGGATTTCCCGCGAACTTTGTTCCCGTAAAAACATCGAGTGTGTAGATTCGCCGATTCACAATTCTGCTCCGATCCTCTGGATGGTCCGGCAGTCACCAGTTTTCATATTTAGAGTTCCGGCTAGAGATTCTGCACGAATGTGGAGGTTTCGTCGAGGATGCGCCGCGTGGTGCCGGGCCGCGACGTTTCCGCGTAGATGCGCAGCATGGCTTCCGTACCCGAGGCGCGCACCAGCAGCCAGCCAACGGCGCCTAGATAGATCTTGATGCCGTCCATGTCCTCGCGCTTCGTGATTTCCCAATCCAGCCAGCGCTTTACCTTCTTTGCGTTGGAGAAATGCTCGACTGCGCGTTCCTTTTGTCCGGGTTTCAGGTCCAGGTCCGCGCGGCCATAGTTGTACTCGCCGAATTCATTTTGCAGCAGGCGCACCAGTTCGCCCAGGCCCTTGCCGTGCCAGGCCATAAGCTCCACCAGCAGCAGCGCGGTTACGGTGGCATCACGCTCCGGCAAATAAAGCCTGGTGCCGATGCCGCCGGACTCCTCGCCGCCCAGCAGAACGTCATGTTCCAGCATCAGCTCGCAAATGTATTTAAAGCCGATGGGGGTTTCATGCACTTTTCGGTTGTACTTTGCGGCTATCTTGTCCACCATTTTTGTAGTGGAGAATGTTTTGGCCACCTCGCCTGGAATCTGCCGCGTACCTGCCAGATGCCACAGCAGTAGGGAGAAAATTTGATGAGGGGTCACAAATTTGCCGTCACGGTCCACCGCACCGATGCGGTCGCCATCGCCGTCCGCCGCGAGGCCTGCATCATATCCGCCGTCGCGCACCGCGCGTTGTAGCGCGGCAATGTGCGGCTCGATGGGCTCGGGATTCACCCCGCCAAAAAGCGGATCGCGCGTCCCGCGAATTTCATCGCAGGCCACTCCATGCCGTGCAAGGACTTCCCGGAGCAGGCCGCGCGCTGAACCGTGCATGGGATCGACAACCAACCGAAGCGGATGGCTCTTCACCCGTTCCCAATCCACAAGTTTTTCGATGGCGTCGAGATATGTTGAGCGAAATGAAATCGAGTGGATCAGATCGCCACGCGGCGGAAGCGGAGGAACACCCGCGCGAAGCACCTTCACCAGCTCACTTTCAATTTGCGCCACGATGCCCGGGAGCGCTGAGCTGCCATAGATGGCTTTGTACTTCACTCCATTCCAACGATACGGGTTGTGGCTGGCGGTGATCATGATTCCACCCGCAGCGGCGCGTTGCTTCACCAGCAGAGAAACTGCCGGCGTGGGACAGGGAGTGTCGGCAATCCAAACCGCCGTGCCGGTCATTGCCACAGTTTCGGCAGCGACGCGTGCGAATTGCTCCGAGCCGAATCGGTTGTCGTATCCGATGATCACGCCGCTGCCGGGGCGCTCAGCGCGCACTACGTATCGCGCGATGGCGCAGGCCACTTGGCGCACGTTCGCATAGGTGAAATCCTCGGCAATTACGCCGCGCCAGCCGTCCGTGCCGAATTTAATCTTTGCTGCCGATTTCCTTTTCGTCATGGAATCCAGTGAATGCGTTTTTGACGATTGTCCGCAATCCATATAGGTAATCCCGGCATCATGCAATCTTCCAATCTGGATTGCCCTTGCACTTCGTCCTGGGCTACAGGTTCACAGCAAATCACGGCGCTTTTGCGCTTCCAGCCATTTCACGATCTTGCCCACGTCTTGCGCGCGTTCACGTGGACAAATCAGAAGTGCGTCCTCTGTTTCCACAACGATGAGATTGTCCACACCGACCGTGGCGACGAATTTGCGCGGGCTCCAGAGAAAATTGCCATTTGCATCGAGAGTGTAATGCGGACCCGCGACAACATTCGCGGAATTTCCTGCGCCGCTCATTTCGCGTTCACCGTGTGACGCCCTAGCAAGCAACTCGTACACCGCTTCCCACGAACCGATATCGCTCCATCCGATTTCCGCGGGAACCATCTGCACGGTTGGTTCGCCCGGTAGATGCGTAGCCGGTTCAAGGATGGCGTAATCTACGGAAATATTTTCAAGCCGCGGATAAATCACGGCAAGCGTTCGGGAGTAGCGAGGCGTGCCGATGGTCACAGAGAGTTCTTCAAGCGCAGCAAATGTCTTGGGCAGAAAACGCCGCAGATTTTCAAGAAAGGTTGACGCGCGCCAGAAGAACATTCCCGCATTCCAGAAATAGCGGCCGGTGGCGACGTAGCGGCGAGCCACGGCGAGCGGTGGTTTTTCCTTGAAGCGGCGCACAAGAAAGATTTGCGCGGCTGTGGCAATTTTGCCCGCGTTCCTGCGCTTTGCATTTCGGGTGCACTCGATGTAGCCGAAGCCAGTATCCGCGCGAGTGGGAGGAATCCCCAGCACTACCATTTGCCCCGCGCTCGATGCCACTTGAAGTGCCGCGCTCACCAGCGATCGATATTTCGCCGCACGCGCGATGTACTGATCGGCGGGCAGGACGGCCATCAGCGCATCCCGGTGGGCTGCTCCGCGGGCGTCCCGTTGCACGTGTTGAAGATGAATCGCGGCCAGGCCGATCGCCGCGGCTGTATTGCGTCCGATAGGTTCCGAAATTATTTGCGCCCGCGGCACTCGCGGTAATTGCGAGCGCACCTGCGCGGCCTGTTCCTCATTGGTCACCACAAAAAGTTGATTTGGTGCGAACAACGGAGAGAGACGTTCAGCCGTTTGCTGCAACATGGTGCTGTCGCCGATAATGTTAAGCAATTGCTTGGGCGAGCGCAGGCGGCTGCGCGGCCAAAAGCGCGTGCCCCGACCTCCGGCCAGAATCACTACGTAAGCCGGAAGTTTCTCAGTCCGCGAATTGTTGGAGCGATGGCTCATGCCCCCAACCCTGCCCAAGTGGGCCACCAGACCTGCGACTGATCCACTCTCACCGCTGCACGACCGCCTCAACTTGTTCGGCTGTAATTCCACAGGCCGCGAGCTGTGCGGCATAGCGCACGAGGTCTGGCACATATGAGTGCAGCATGGTTGTCGGCGCGGCAGGCTCGATACGCCAACTGGTTTGCGCGGCGGGCACAAGCCAAGTTTGTCCGGGCGCATAATCCGATTTTCCCGCACCGTTCTCGCCAACCGTGGGCCAAGAAATTTTCCCGCGGCCGGCAATCACGATCCAAAGTTCAAAGTGTTCCGGCTCAGCGCGCAAATCGATTGGCGCAGTAATTTCCCATTTCTCCATGACGAAATACTTGCAGGCAACATAGTGAATGATCTCTCCGCCGTGCGCCGCGGCGCGGGCTGGACGAACCTTCCTTCCCCGCTGCTCGCCAAAATTCATCACCGCCATGGCCTTCTCCACGTGCAGCTCACGTGTGGTGCCGTCTGGATTTCTGCGGCCGTAATCGTATACGCGGTAGGTGAGGTCGGAGTTCTGTTGAATCTCGCACAGAATTAACCCCGGGCCGATCGTGTGCGCCGTTCCCGCGGGGACGAAGATCGCATCGCCCGCGGACACAGGCACGCGATTCAGGCAATCTTCGACGGTGCCATCCTTAATTGCCTGCTGAAATTTTTCCGGAGTGATCCCTGATTTCAAACCCACGAAAATGTCAGCGCCGGGTTGAGCGGCAACCGCATACCAAATTTCTGTCTTGCCCTTGCCGCTCGAAGCCGCTTCGTGTTCGCGCGCGTATTCATCGCTCGGGTGCACCTGCACGGAAAGCTTCTGCGCGGGGAACAGGAATTTTACCAGCAGCGGAAAAGCAGCGGTTGTGTCCATCCGTGTGCCTGCCCAGGAAGCGGGCATTTCGCGCCAGGTTTCGCCGAGTGCGAGGCCCGCAAAAGGACCGTCCGCGAACTTGCACGTATCTCCGGTGAGCCACACTTCACCAATGGGGAGATCGCCGGCGCTGGATTTCTGCAATTTCGGAGCCCCCGGAAAAAGTGGAGCGAGCGAGGCCGCCCCCCAGATTCGCGGCACGAAGATGGGTTCGATGCGCGCGGGGCGAAGCGCGGGTTGCGCCTGGAAGTCGCGCGTCACGACGCGGCCGCGGCCCCCGCAAAAAACTTGGCCATGCGGCGCAATCCTTCGTCGATGCGTTCCATGCTGGTCGCGTAAGAAATGCGCACGTAGCCGGGCGCCCCGAACGCATCGCCGGCCACCAGCGCCACATGCGCCGTCTCCAACATTTGTTTGGCAAGCGCGGGAGTGTCACCAGCGGCACCGTTGCGCCCCAGCAGTTTTGACACGTCGGGGAACATGTAGAACGCGCCCTGCGGAGCGGCGCAGGAAATTCCCGGAATCGCGCGCAGCCCGGCCAGAATATGCGCGCGGCGTTTGGCGTATTCCACGAGCATCGCCGCGACGGTGTCCATCGGGCTGGTGAGCGCCATCAGCGCCGCTTTCTGCGTTATCGAACTGGGATTCGATGTGGATTGGCTGGCCAGCCGTGTCATCGCATCGATCACCGGCTTGGGCGCCAGCGCAAACCCGGCGCGCCAGCCGGTCATGGCAAAAGTCTTGGAGAGCGATCCCGCAACGATCACGTGCGGCGTCGCGCTTGCGCTCTTCGCGATGGAAAATGGTTTGCCGCCGTCGTAAATAAAGTGTGAGTAGCACTCATCCGCCAGCACCCAGATGTCGCGCCGCCGGCAAAGTTCCATGATGCGCTCATATTCCTCGCTGGGAATCACCGCGCCCGAAGGATTGCTTGGCGAATTCATGATTATCATCTTGGTGCGCGGGCCGATAGCTTGCTCGACCGCCGCGGCACGCAACGCGAATCCATCTTCCACGTTCGTTTGCAGGAAAACTGGCACGCCGCCCGCATATTTCACCATGTCGGGATAACTCACCCAGTAAGGAACTGGGACGAGGACTTCGTCGCCCGACTCGATCAGTGCGTTCAGGGCATTGAACAGCGCGTGCTTGCCTCCCGCGGTGAACATGGCTTCGCCCGATTCGTATTTCGATCCGAATTGCGCGCCGTGCCATTTGGCGATCGCTTCGCGAAGCGGCAAGATCCCGCCCGAGGCCGTGTACTTGGTGAAGTTTTGCTCCAGCGCCTGAACCGCCGCGCGCTTGATGTGGTCGGGCGTGGGAAAGTCCGGCTCGCCAGGGCCGAAGTCCACCACGTCAATTCCGCGTGCCTTGTATTCGGCGGCGGCCATCAGCACCGCCAGAGTAGGCGAAGAGGCAATTCTGTTCACGCGCTCCGCGAATTTAATCGTCAAGTTTGGGGTCTCCAGTAAGACCGCACCTTCAAACTACTTTCGTGCGTAGTCGCTGCTCGACAACCGGGGGCACGAGTCCCTTGATGTCACCGCCCAAGTGCGCGATTTCCCGCACCAGCCGCGAGCTCAAATAGCTGTACTTTTCCGCGGGCATCATGAACACGGTTTCAATGTTGGACTCGAGCCTGCGGTTCATCAACGCCATTTGCAATTCATACTCATAGTCGCTGAAGGCGCGTATTCCGCGGAGAATCACCTGCGCGTTTCGCTTGCGCGCGTAGTCCACCAGCAATCCATCGAAAACGTCTACTTCGACGTTCGCCCATTGACGCGTCACTTCGCCCAGCATGTCCACGCGTTCTTTAGTGGGGAACAGCGGCTCCTTTTCCAGGTTGCGCAGGACGGCGACCACCAGCCTGTCGAAGATCTTGGTGCCGCGCTCGATAAGGTCCAGGTGGCCGTTGGTCACCGGATCAAATGAGCCGGGGTAAATTGCCAGTGAAGTTTTCATCGTGTGCAAGCCGTCCGCTGCGCCATTCTACCTTATCGCCCTGCGCGCAAAAGAGGGAAATGTTGCGTGGAGTGAAGCCTTGAGCTAAATAAACCCGATCCGGTCGGCGACCCGCCTGACCCGTTCAATCGCTGAATTTGCGCGTTCGATGCGCTGTCTTTGACATATCAGACCTAATGAGTCGTAATTGCATGCGGACCAAGATGTGTGGTTATCAGTGGAAACACATCGAAACCCGGTGCAGACGTGACTTGACTCAGCTTAGCTCCCGGCGTAATATTGAAATACGACCAAACTAGTCGTATATGACTTGGTCGAGAATGCCATGCTGAAGCTATCGAAAAAGGCGGATTACGGGTTGATCGCTGTAAAGCATCTGGCCACCCATGGTTTGGACAGCGCACAAAGCGCCTCGGAAATTGCTGAAGTATATGGCATTTCCTCTACGCTGATGGCTAAGGTGCTCCAAAAGCTGGCCCGCGAAAAGCTGGTAACGGCGCAACACGGCTCTGCGGGGGGCTATCGCCTTGCCCGGCACCCGAAGGACATTACTGCGCTGGACGTGATCAGCGCAGTGGATGGCCCGGTATTCATCACCTCTTGCGTTACGACCCATGGGAATTGCTACCAGTCGCCAACCTGCACGGTGCGCGAGCCATTGCGGCGCGTAAACGAAAGCATTATGCAGGTGCTGAGCACGGTCACGATTTCACAGATGAGCGAGGATCCGGATCAGCCCGCGCTGGTCCAAATGCAAAGTTAGGACAGTTAATTCGGGGGACCGCGTTACCGGAACGAGTTCAAGTTTAATACTGAGGAGAGTCAGAATGGCCGTTAAAACACCGATTTACATGGATAATCACGCGACCACCCCGGTGGACCCGCGCGTGTTGGGAGCAATGCTGCCATTTTTTAATCAGAACTTCGGCAACTCCGCCAGCCGCAACCACGCGTTTGGCTGGACGGCTGAGGAAGCCGTTGAGAATGCCCGCGGACAGATCGCCCGCCTGGTGAATGCCTCGCCCAAGGAGATTATTTTCACCAGCGGCGCTACCGAGTCCAACAACCTGGCCATCAAGGGCGCTGCGGAAATGTACCGCGAGAAGGGCAATCACATCATTACGCAGGTCACCGAGCACAAGGCCGTGCTGGATACCTGCAAGCGCCTCGAGAAGTATGGCTACGAAGTCACCTATTTGCCCGTGGGCAAGGATGGCCGCGTGGATCCCGAGGAAGTGCGCAAGGCCATCACGCCGAAGACCATCCTGATTTCCATTATGTACGCCAACAACGAAATCGGCGTGGTGCAACCCATCGCCGAAATCGGCAAGATCGCCAAGGAGAAGGGCGTCCTGCTTCATGTGGACGGCGTACAGGCCATCGGCAAGATTCCCGTGGACGTGCAGGCCGACAACATCGATCTGCTCAGCATGACCGCCCACAAGATTTACGGCCCGAAGGGCGTTGGCGCGCTTTATGTGCGCCGGCGCAATCCCCGCGTCCAGCTTTCTTCAATCTTGGATGGCGGGGGCCACGAGCGCGGTATGCGTTCCGGCACTTTGAACGTGCCGGGGATCGTGGGCTTCGGCAAGGCCTGTGAAATATGTCAAAACGAAATGGCCGCTGAATCCGCTCGAATGATCGCGTTGCGCGAACGCTTGCGCAAGGGTCTGGAATCGAAACTCGATGAGGTTTATATCAACGGTTCGATGGAGCATCACCTGCCGAACAACTTGAACATGAGCTTCGCCTTCGTGGAAGGCGAATCCTTGCTGATGGGCATCAACGATATCGCGGTGTCCAGTGGATCGGCCTGCACTTCGGCCACGCTGGAGCCCAGTTATGTGTTGAAGGCGCTGGGAGTCGGCGAAGATCTGGCGCATACCTCCATCCGGTTTGGATTGGGACGATTTAATACGGAAGAAGAAGTGGATTACGTCGTGAATCGAATGTACGAAGTGGTGAGCCGGCTGCGCGAACTTTCACCGCTTTACGAAATGGCAAAAGAAGGAGTGGACATCAGCAAGATGCAGTGGGGGACCGCTGCTTCTGGGCACTGAACCGGCGTCACTGAATTGCGGCGAAGTTTGGCAAAACGCATCTAATTAAGAGAGAGGCAAAACAACATGGCTTATTCGGACAAAGTGATTGACCACTACAACAATCCACGCAACGTCGGCAGCCTTCCCAAGGAAGACCCGAACGTGGGCACCGGATTGGTCGGCGCGCCCGAATGCGGCGACGTGATGAAGCTGCAGATGAAGATCAATCCCGCGACGCACATCATCGAAGAAGCGAAGTTCAAGACCTTCGGGTGCGGCTCGGCGATTGCTTCCAGTTCGCTGGCCACCGAGTGGGTGAAGGGTAAGACGGTGGAGGAGGCGCTGGCCATCAAGAACACGGAAATCGTGAAGGAGCTGAGCCTTCCTCCGGTGAAAATCCACTGCTCGGTTCTGGCCGAAGACGCGATTAAGGCCGCCATCGGCGACTGGAAGAAAAAGCGCGGCGATTCCCCCGAAGCCAAGTAAGCGGCTTCGCGCAGGAATCGTTTCGTAGGGACCACCTTTTTACCCTGAACCTGTGAAGGGCAGGTGGTCGGCGACTTTGTTTTTGATTTGGTTTAGGGACATTTTCATGGAAACTGCAATTCATGTAACCGAAAAAGCGGCGGAGAAAATTCGCCAGCTATTGACCAAGGAAGGCGTGCCGGAAGCGACGGGGGGACTGCGCGTCGGCGTGCAGGGGGGCGGCTGTTCGGGCCTGACGTATGCAATGCGTCTCGATACCCAGGCGCGCGACCGCGACAAAGTTTTTGAGGAGCATGGTGCACGCGTTTTTGTGGACCCCAAGAGCTTCCTTTTTCTCGCCAACACCACCCTGGATTATCAGGAGACGCTGATCCGTCAGGGGTTCGTCTTTGAGAATCCGCAGTCCACGCGGAGTTGTGGATGCGGGAGTTCATTCACGGCGTAACGAATTCGGGGTATTGAGGTTGGTCTCGCCAGTTTTGGGGAAATCCGTTTGCGATTTGGGGACTTCGTCTGTCAATGACCGCATCGAGCACCATGAGCACCGCATCCGCCTCCTGCTGGAGCTGCGGCGCGGCTACTTCGGGCGCGCACTTCTGCGCCAAGTGCGGGAAGATTCAGCCGTTGCCCAAGGGCACGGACTATTTTGCGTTTTTTGGCCTGCCGCAAAAACTGCGCATTGATTCCGCGGACCTCGAGAAGCGATTCCATTCGCTGAGCTGGAAGCTGCATCCGGATAATTTTGTGCGTGCAAGCGAAAATGAGCGCGAACTTTCCCTGGCGCGATCCTCGGAATTGAATGACGCCTATCGCGCGCTCTCCACACCTTTGGGCCGCGTGGAATATCTGCTGGCGCATAACGGGATGCGCAAGGAAGGTCAGAAAAAACAGCAGGCGCCTCCCGAGTTGCTGGAGGAAGTGTTTGAGTTGAACGAATCGCTGGACGAGTTGCGCGAGGCGCGGGAAGCCGGTGGTGATGCGGCCTCAACAGCGAAAGTTCGCGAAAAACTTCAAGACGCGGAAAAGACTTTTACTGAAAAGCTGGAAGATGTCGACGCACAGCTCGATTCCATTTCCGCCGAATGGGACGCGGTGATTGACGCGGACAACAATGAAGCGACGCGGAGAGCTTTGATGGATCGCATGAACGAAATATTGAACAGGCGCTCTTATATCCGCAATCTTGTGAATAAAGTTGCCGCAGAACTTGCGGCGTAAATCTTGACGGAGCTTTGGAAAAGCATGGGACGGACAGTTGGCATCGATCTTGGGACGACTTACAGCTTGGTCGCCTACGTGGACAGGGAGAGTAAGCAGCCGAAGTGTATCCCCGGCCCCTATGGTTCCGCGCTGTGCCCTTCTGTCGTAAGCCTCGATGCCGATGGCTCCATCATCGTCGGCGAACCTGCGCGCCGCCGTTTGCTGACCCAGCCTGAGCGGACAATCTACAGCGTGAAACGCCTGATGGGCCGCGGCCCCGCTGACGTGGCGGGCGAGCTAAAGATTTTTCCATTCCGCATTGACCCCGGAAGCGAGAGCGTCATCCGCGTGCGATTAGGCGATCGCGTGTTCACTCCGCCGGAAATCTCCGCATTCATTTTGCGTGAACTGAAAAGCTGGGCCGAACAATACTTTGGCGAAACGGTGGATAAGGCTGTTATCACCGTCCCTGCCTATTTCAATGACGCGCAGCGCCAGGCCACCAAAGACGCCGGGCGGCTGGCAGGCCTTGAAGTGTTGCGCCTGGTGAATGAACCCACCGCCGCGGCGCTCGCCTACGGCCTGCACGAAGCGCAACGCGGGCTGGTGGCCGTCTATGATTTTGGCGGCGGCACATTTGATATTTCCGTCCTGAAATTAATCTCCACAGATCAAGGCGACATTTACCAGGTGCTTTCCACCAGCGGCGATACGCACCTGGGGGGCGACGATATTGACAACGAGCTTCAGCGCGTCGCGCGGGAGGAAATCCGCTCGCAATTTGGCGTGGACCTTGCCGCCGACCCATCCGCGGTGCAGGAATTGCGCAAGGCGCTCATTGCCGCGAAGCATGAGCTGTCCCTGGCGGACCAAACCACGATTCGTTTTCCGTTGAGCGACAGGCGGATCTTCACGCGAATGATGAAGCGCCCGGAATTTGAGCGGCTCATCGCGCCGGTGGTCGAGCGCACCATGGTGCCCGTGAAACAGGCTCTTGCAGACGCGCACATGGCGCCAAATCGTATGGAAGAAGTTGTTCTGGTCGGCGGTTCGACGCGTGTTCCTCTGGTGCGCCAGGTCGTTGAAGAATATTTCGGCCGCAAACCGCACGCGGAGCTGAACCCCGACGAAGTGGTGGCCCTGGGTGCCGCGGTGCAGGCCAATATTTTGGAGACCGGCGTTGCCGGAATGTTGCTGCTGGACGTGACGCCTCTCTCGCTCGGCATCGAAACCATGGGCGGTGTGGTGGCCAAAATTATTCCCCGCAACTCCACCATTCCCGCCAGCGCCCAGGAAATGTTCACCACCGGCGTAGACAAGCAAACAGGCATTGATATCCACGTGCTCCAGGGCGAGCGCGAATTGGCCAGGGATTGCCGTTCCCTGGCGCGATTTCAACTGAAAGTTCCGCCCGGGCCGGCGGGCCTCGCGCGAGTGGAGGTGAAGTTCCTGATTGACGCCAGCGGGATTCTGCAAGTGGCCGCGCGTGACCTGCGCAGCGGCCTGCAGAACGCCATCGAGGTCCAGCCCAGCTACGGCCTCGGAGACGCGGAAATCGAAAAGATGCTCGAGGAATCCATCGAGTACGCCGAACAGGATTTCACCGAGCGGCAGCTCATCGAGGCGCGAACCGAAGCAGAAACAATCTTGCGCGCCACGGAAAAAACCCTGGCGCATCCGGAAGTGGAAATTGACGCGACCGAGCGCCGCGCGATTGATACTGCCAAGGCCGCGCTCCAGCAAGCCATCGCGGGCCGCGATTACAAGCTCATCCGCGCGCGGATTGACGAGCTGAACTCGGTCACCACTCCGCTGGCCGAACGCATCATGAATCACGCGCTGGCCACGGCGCTCGAAGGCAAGAATCTCGACAACGAATAGGGAAGGGAAGGAATCCATCATGGGCGGACAGAATCCATACATCGAGCAGGCGAAATATGTACTGCCTGTGAAGAAATACAAGATTACCTTCGTTCGCGAAGGAAAAACCATTGAAGTGGATCCGGAAAAACTTCCCTACGGTCACGATGGATTGCCGGGAAGCATCCTGGATATTTCGCAGGGGGCGCGCATGGGCCTCGACCACGCCTGCGGAGGAGTTTGCGCCTGCTCGACTTGCCATGTGATCGTTCACGAAGGACTCGAGTCCTGCAACGAACCTACCGACGCGGAACTGGATCAGCTGGATGACGCTCCGGGATTGACAGTGAAGTCGCGGCTGGGTTGCCAGTGTGTGCCCGATGGAACGGCGGATCTGGTTGTCGAAATTCCCGAATGGAATAAGAACTTCGCAAAGGAAGCGGAGCACTAGAATGGCTCAACCACTGGATTGGGATCAGGCAGAAGACATTGCCATCGCGCTTGTGGACAAATTTCCAGATACGGACCCGTTGACGGTTCGCTTCACGGACCTTCACAAGTGGGTCACTGAACTGGACGGGTTCAGCGGCGACGCGAAGGCGGCGAACGAAGGCAAGCTTGAAGCTATCCAGATGGCCTGGCTGGAAGAGCGCAACGACTGGGCACAGGGTTAGGGCGCGCCGCCGGCTGAGCGAGTGAAATTATTGATGAGCGTTTTACAATTGTTCTACACCGCGTGAGCACCCGCCGCGCCTTGCCAACGCGCCATCTTTCTTCTACTCTAACTGAGCATTTGTTTTCGTTGAGTGGCCCCGTGGTGCAACGGTTAGCACGCGGCCCTTTCAAGGCCGAAATACGGGTTCGATTCCCGTCGGGGCTACCAGAAGCGCGAATCGCTAAGCAGGCCAGCGCGAAAGCATTCTTCCAGAATAAATCCTATAAAATAATCACTGCCGCCATTGTTCCGCGAAGGACTACTGCACCAAATTGAAACTTGCTGTGGACACGAGAAGGCAATCCTGTTGATCCCCGATGGTCGCTGCACAGTCCCCTAGATGCCACCTTTACACCCCAAGATCTTGAGCAACAAATAGCCTTTCCATTCATGGAAAAAGCAACGCAGTTGCATTCATGCAGTTAGACATTTTCATATATGGCCTTCCGTGTGCACTCAATAGACCGTGAAGATTAACGGTTCGTTGGCTCTTCGGTAGAGGGATGTGAACCTAAGTGGAACGTCGGCGATCCCAAACCATTTTTGTGGACGCAACTCCAAATGCGAAGCGTGAATCGGGAACGCGAACTTGTCGAGAGGAAGTCAAGGTAGCTGACAGTTGGAAGTCAAATCCTTCACCGCCAAGCAAGCAAAAGACTCATTACCACCCGAGCGAGCCGAATTTGGTTTTTCGCTCCTCGAGGTTGCCATCGTCCTCTTGATGACCATGGTCATTGTTGCATTCGCGCTGCCGAATTATGTAACGGTCCAAAAGTTTATGAGGATTTCAGGAGATAGCCGCAGCATGGCCAGCTTGATGGAGGAAGCCAAGCTAATAGCGGCCGCCAATTTTACCCATGCTCGCGTCCGCGCAGATTTAATCGCCAACACGTTTCACCTGGAGGTGTGGAACAAGTCGGGTGGCGCCGGGGGCGCTGGTTGTTGGCAAACGAATGGAGACGTTGCGAATGCCTGCACCGTGGCAGGAACCAGTCCTGTTTTTTATCTCTCGACTGGAGTCTCTTTCAGTTTCGGAGCAATCAACGCAGCTCCTGCAAACACGCAACTCACAATTGGCCAGGCGCCAATATGCTACACGGGGGCGGCTGGACAGGCTGGCAACAGCACAACAATCGCAAATACGGCCTGCATCGAATTCAATTCACGAGGTATCCCTTCGGATCCAACTTCAGGGGGCAAGCCGGATGCGAATGGAGCTTTCTACTTGTCGAACGCAAGTTCGGTCTACGGGGTGACGCTACTGTCCTCTGGAGAGATCCAGAGTTGGTTCGCCTCCAATAATCTGAGTTTCACTTGGCAGGCACGCTGAAGGAAATTTATGAAATGCAAGAGAAGAACTTCGTCTGCCTCCATACATGGTCTCCAGGCCGGCGTGACACTTATAGAAACCATGATGGCGGTAGCCATAATCCTCATTTGCGCGGCCGGGGTTATGGGCCTGGCATCGGTCGCGATCAGCACCACGGAGAATCAGGGACATTTGATGGCCCGCACGGCTGAGTATGCTCAAGACAAAATGGAACAACTTCTGGCCTTGGCTTACTGCGATGCCACGACGGACACCACGCAAATTCCCTCCCAACCTTCGGGAGGGACCGGCCTAGCTGGCTGCCCCCTTCCACTCGCGAGCCCGGCGACCGGAACCGGAATCGGGGGAAGCTCTGATCCAGCCAACCCCATAGCTGGATACGCCGACTATCTGGATAGCAGCGGAAAGCTTGTTCCCAGTATCGGAGGAGCGGCGCCGGCGACGTGGTTCTACATTCGCGTTTGGAAATTATCGGCGGGACCCAACGGCGTGACCCAGATGAAACAGATCACGGTCACGACCCAGGTATTTCAGCAAGTTGGTGCAGGGGGGACTATCCCACAAACAGCCGTGGTGGCGCTGAAGGGATACCCGTTCTGAGGAACCATATGCTCAAGCAAGGATTTGTTAAACAAGAAGAGGGTTTGTCGCTGCTGGAAATGATGGCGAGCACTGCGATTCTCTTGATTGTAATCGCGATCATCATGGCCGCAATGATGCAGTTGATGACCGTTCAGGGATCGATCGCAAACAGAACCGGCATGCACAGAAGTGTTCGGAGCGCCACGGAATTGCTGCAGCAGGAAATAGGCCAGGCCGGCAGGATTTCATTGCCTGGAGCGGTGACTTTGACGGCTGGAATCGCATCGGGCACGCAGGCCGCATTGGTCAGTTCTTCGACGGGAATGTTTGCCGGCATGTATCTGGATGTGGATACGGGGGCAAACTTTGAAACGGTCCAGGCGACAGCCGTCGGAACGAATACAGTGACAGCTCAATTCACCTTTGCCCACGCCACCAGTACTCAAATAATCGTATCGGGTTCATTCGCGACAGGGATTGTGCCGCCCGCCGCCGCGCCGACCAATTACACGAATGGTTCGACCGGATCGGTGTTGAAGTTATATGGGGACATTAACCGCGACGGAAAGATTCTTTACGTGGAGTACACTTGCGTACCCGGCACTCCTTCGGCCCCCGGTTTTCTCTATCGCAATGAGATTTCATTCACATCGGCTTCCAAACCTGCGGTCACCGGTGGAATGGTCCTGCTAGGCAACCTATTGCCGAATCCCGATGGTTCCGCCTGCTTTGCATATCAAACCGACGCGGGCAAGTCAGGAAACACTTATGTTGTCGATGTGGCAGTAACGTTGACAGTTCAAACTCAGACGGAAGACCCCCAGACGCATCAACTCCAGCAGGAAACAAAAGCCTTGTTGAATGTTTCCCCACGGAACGTATTTGAAGCCTGGGAATTGGACAATGCTTCTTCGCTCCTGCGCATACAGCCGATGCCTGCGAGCGTAACTTTATTATTGCCGTGACAGAAGGAAAGGGAAAACGATTATGGACAAGCGAGTTAACGAAAAGGGAGTCGCTCTCATATTCGCAGTCATATTAGTACTGATTCTTTCTGTCATGGGAGTCTCCATCATGTTTCTCTCCCAGTCGGAAACTTGGTCCAGCCTAAATTATCGCATGATGACTCAGGCGCGGTACGGCGCGGAAGCTGGTCTCAACACTGCCGCAAACTACATTGTCAACAACTACACCGCACCAACAACCCTCGGGACTGATCCACTCAGCAATTATGATATGACCAAGTCACCGGTACAGTTCGGCGGGAATCCTGTCGTTTTATCCACCACACAGAGCCTGTCGAATTACCCAATTGCCGCGATTGAGACTGCTTTCCAGACCGCCGCGCAAGGCAGCCTGACAGATGGGAAAACAACGGTGAGCTACACGGCATCGGCCACCCTGATCGCCATGAGTCAAGTTACCACCGCAGGCGGCCCAGTAACTGTTCAGACCTGGAGCATCACCGCGGACGGCAGCATCGGCGGAGCCGGTAACGCCCTGGAAGAGGTGACGGGAATCATCGAGCGCCAGGTGACCTTTGGAGCCGTGCCGGCTCCCAGCTACGGACTCTTCGCCACCGGCAACCAGTGTGGTTCGCTCACGTTATCAGGCGGCATCACCATTGAAAGCTATGATTCCAAGCACGCAAATCTCACTAGCAAGGGGGTCGTAATACCAGACGCGTATGACGGCAACATCGGCTCCAACGGAAACCTGAACGAAAGCGGTGGCGCCGTAGTGGATGGCACCATGTCAACCCCGCGAACGGGAGTTGGTAATTGCGCCAGTGGCGGAGTGGATGCTTGGTCGGATAGCGGAAAGGCCACGGTTTCGGGTTGCACTGCGGCGCTCCCCGCCGCATGCGTTACAGGAGGATTGGTAAATTTGCCGCAGGCCGTCGTTGACACCGCGCCCGCTCTGCCGAGCCCGCTGCCTCCAACGACCAATATTCAGATAACGAAGAACAGCACCTGCAGTTCCCTGGGTCTTAGCGTCACGATATGCAGCGGAGTTGCGGGAAGCTTAATCCTCGGACCAGGTACGTACGGCAATATCGCTCTTTCGGGGGGAGCGCTGGTGACTCTCTCTCCCGGTGGATCGTATTCGATAAACAGCATCAGTCTCGCAGGGAATTCCACGTTGTCCACGGGTGCCAATAATGCAATTCCTGCCATTGTCAACATCGCCGGGCAAGGTCAGGCGAATCCGCTTAATTTTAGCGGGGGAGGCGTCACCAACGTCAATTCAACAGGCGTCCCGAGCCCCGTCAATTTGCAATTCCTTTACGCCGGAACGCAACAACTGAACCTTGTGGGCGGAAGCCAGACCGCTGCAACCGTTTATGCTCCCAATGCTCCCATAAGCCTCGCCGGGGGATCCAACTGGTATGGAAGTCTGGTGGGTTCGACGATAAATGATTCAGGAGGTGTGAATATCTATTACGATCGCCAGCTTTCGGGCCCTTCTTCATCAAATCCAATAGCAACTGTGGGTAACTTCATGATGGATTCATTCAGTTGGTCCAGATTCTGACGGGTGCCGAAAAAAGGGGATCGATTTTTGAGTCGTTCCTGCTCGAGGGCTGGACGGAGAAAGGTAGGCCACAACCCCTTGATTTTCGATTCTTGGCAAACCAAAATGTGCTCCGTAGCTAACCAACAAATTTGGCTAAATTTTTTTTCATTTCGTCGAATACGAGTGGCCCCGTTATCCGCATGACCTGGCCTCCCGATTCGTCACCTTTCTATCCAGCAGCAAGGTTCCACTTATCGGCCTGTTCCCGTCCATCTGAATAAGTCATTTATTTTCTGTCGCTTAGATACTCGCCAGTCTGGCCCCCCATGTGCACTTCTAAAGGCCGAGACTTAAGGAATTGTGGCTCTTTCTTCCCATAGCAAATCAGGACGAGGAACCAGTTCAGTGCGAAAAGAATACAGGCAAACCATGCAAGTGAATGGAAAAGACCTTTCAAGTCTGTGGTCGCGGGACCGCCGAAATGCGCGGCTAGCAGTGGCAGGTTTTTCTTTGCTGGAAACCGCGCTCACTTTGGCCTTGGTCACCATCATGGTCGCCTTCGCCATGCCGGCCATGTTCAGCACGGCGGACATTTTTCGTCTAAGCGCTGCGTCAGATGCTGCGACTTGGGCGATTCAGACCACTCGATACCAGGCCATTATGAAGGGCTATCCATTCCAGCTAACATTCAATTCGACCAACAATACTTATCAAGTCGCGAGCGAGCCGCCCGGGAGCGGATCGTTTACGAACGTGGGATCCGCGATACCGCTGACCTCTTCGGCAGTAACGATTAACCCTGGGACGGTGCTGCAATTCAAGGGCAATGGCACCGTGGCAGCGACGGCGGGGAATGTCCAAACATTTACGATCAGCTTCAAGGGAAGGACCAAAACAATTACGGTGTCCAACTATGGATCGATCACAGTTCAGTAAGTCAAAAACCCGCGGCTTTACTCTCACTGAGGTAATGGTCGCACTATTTGTTCTTGTCGTTGGCCTCGCGTCCGTCGCCGCTCTCCTGGCGTCAACCGTATCGGGGACAGCCACGACCGAATACATGACCAAAGCAGCGGCGCTGGCCACCGAGAAACTGGAAGACTTGAACCGATTCCCCGCGGGAGATCCCAACGTGGCGGTCACCGTCGGCAACACCGCGGGAAGCATCACGGCGGATACTTCCGCCACAGTCACTTCCAACGCGACGACCGAGAGCGTGGATTATTTTGACGAGATTTTTTTCTCCCCAACCTCCGGGTCTGTTTCGGAAACCGTCAGCGGCGTGGACGTCAACGGGAATCCCCAATATACGACGACCGCGCAGCAGCCCAACGGGACCATTAG
>Ga0209415_10007220_pt1 | contig 19450 bp, 13 predicted proteins | sample PeaSoiSIISIP2007_FD_187696 | JGI IMG/M metagenome (GOLD analysis project Ga0209415, IMG submission 187696) | Peat soil microbial communities from Weissenstadt, Germany - SII-SIP-2007 (SPAdes) (version 2) | ecosystem: Environmental > Terrestrial > Soil > Wetlands > Peat | place: Germany... | reverse complement strand
AGCTTCCCCCGCCGCTTTTTCAAAGCGGACAGTTCATGTGTGAATTCAACCGGACAGATCACATACTAGCGACACTACCTGACCTGGCCGATGGCAAGTCTGGCAATTCTTCTGTAAGATAGGCAGAACGTCCTTGTTAAAGGTGGCTGGCGAGGAGTCAGGGGCAGCCAGAGCGGCCACTCCCGAGAAAAGAGACAAAATTGCGAAACGCAGCATCTTCAATTCCTTTCGTCGCTCTGCTCATGCCATTTCGAGCACCCTCGAATGTTATCTTGCCCACGTCCAGGATCAAGTTCACAGGCACATCGTTTGTCTAAGACTACTCCAATTGTTAAGGTAAAGCTCTTCCCAGTTGTGATTTTCCATGCCGGACAGTGCGGGTAGGATCTGGATTGTAGAGATTGTTCGCCGCGTTGTCACTCCCAGCGCACTGAGTCGGCACCTCAATTTCGTGAGGGTTAGTCGTGATCTTTCGGGAGGGCAGACATGAGAACTTGATAAGCTGTATTTCACGCTGTATTCCACTCTTGAGGCGGCGTCTCGTCTCTGGTATCATTCATTCCGGTACGAACGCAACGCTCAACACGTAACTTTGGTCGGCGTTAACGTTATCGCGAGGACGGTTTCCATTGGCTGCCGTGATCCGGAGGCCGGGACCGGAGCGGTGGTCGGTTTACGCGAGGATTTATACGTTGAATCTTTATGCAAGACCTCAAAGGAGTTGAGCCTCCGGTTGAGCCTCGTTCCACCGAGGCCGTCCAGGCAGAACTGGCTCGAATCCTATCCAGCCGAGCGTTTCAAGGCGCTCAACGGCCCAGCAACTTCCTGAGGTACGTAGTCGAGCAGACACTAGCGGGGCGCGGCGAACAGGTCAAGGAATACTCGATCGCTACCGACGTTTTCGGGCGCAAGGAGTCCTTCGATCCACGTCTGGATCCCGTTGTGAGAGTCGAAGCGACTAAATTGCGGTCGCGCTTAGCCGGATACTATCAAACCGAGGGCCAGCAGGATCCCCTGCGGATTGAGCTTCCCAAACGGGGTTACGCGCCGATGTTCCGGGATTGGGCGCCTCAAGAACCGACCGAGGAATCGTCCTTTCCGCAACATAACTTGAGTGAAGTAACGGCTCAACTCGAGCCTGTCCGTCTCATTCGCTGGAAGGCAATTGCCATGGCACTCGGTACGATTCTCCTGGCCTGTCTTTCTGCGTTCGGTTTGACCTCGCTCTGGAATCGGCACGCCGTGGCGCCGGATGCTAAATCGATTGCTGTTCTACCCTTCGCGAACCTGGGCGACGACAGAGAAAACGAATACTTCAGCGATGGCTTGACCGACGAGCTGATCGCCTCGCTAGGCCGCGTCCCGGGTCTACGCGTCGTAGCGCGCGGGTCGGTGTTTCAGTTCAAAGGCAAAACCTACGATATCCGCGAAGTCGGGAGAAGATTAGGTGTCCGGACCGTTCTGGAAGGTAGCGTTCGTAAATTAGGGACGCACTTGCGAATCACGGTACACCTGGACGACACCAGCAATGGGTACCGCGTCTGGTCGAATATTTACGAGTGGGACGCTAGCGACGCGTTCGCGATTCAAAGAGACATCGCGCAGGCCCTGGTGAACTCGCTGGGGCGTGAGTTCGATGGCAAGGATTGGGCGTCGGTCGTCAGCGTGCAGCAGCGTGACTCGGCCTCGGTGGATCCGGCGGCGTATCAGGCGTATCTCAAGGGCCTGTTTTTCTGGAACAAGAACAACGCGGCCAGCATCCGGACCGCTATCGACTACTTCCAACAGGCTCTGGCGAAGGATCCGCACTACGCGCCCATCTACACGGGCCTGGGCCGCTGTTACACGGCGCTCCCGGTGTTCACCTCGACTGCTACCGATGAAGTGGTTCCACAAATCCGGAGGGTGGCGTCCAAGGCTCTGGAACTCGATCCTCAGTTCGGCGAGGCGCACCTGCAGCTGGGTGAGGCGGCGTTCCTGGAGTACGATTGGCCGCGAGCGGAGCGGGAGTTGCAACTGGCCGTGGAGCTAAGCCCGAGCGATGCGGTAGTGCACCGCTGGTATTCGTATTATCTCGCGCGCATGGGGCGGCTGGAAGAGGAACTCGCCCAAACACAAGCCGCTCTGCAACTCGATCCGGTCTCCCCCTACTTAGCCGACGGCGTGGCTAATTCTTACCGCGACTTGCGCCGATATGACGAGGCCATTGAGCAGTATCAGAAGGCACTCGCGCTGGAGCCGAATTTTGCGATGTCCATCCGCGGTTTGGGTATCACTTATCTTTATCGCGGACAGCCGGAGATGGGTCTCATGGAACTGCAACGCGCTGCGCAGATTGAAAAAGAAGACTCCTCGGTCGACGGCTACCTCGGTTACGCCTTTGCCATTTCCGGGAAACGCGCAGAGGCACAGAGCATTTTGGCGAAGCTTCTGGAGAAATCGGCGCGCGGTTCCGTTCACCCCTTGCACATTGCGCAGATCTACATTGGCCTCGGCGACCGGGATCGGGCGTTTGCGTGGCTGGAAAAAGCGGTGGATCAACACGAAATCAGTCTTGGCCTGAAGACCGACGCTATGTTCGACCCCCTCCGGGCGGATCCGCGATTTTCCGGATTGCTGCGGCGAATGAAGCTTGGTTAGTGCTACGAGCAGGCCTCGTGGCAGCGTTTCTTTTCAGCCGAGAAATGCAATCGCCCGTCCGGCCCAGCCGACGCTGAACCAAAGGGTCAATGAAGTGGCTGCGATGATAATATTCCGAGGACCTAACGGAGGCACATCCGATCGGACGGCTCTGCGGAAAATGGTGAATTGAAAAAGAATCGCAAGCGACAGCAGCACAAGCTTGGTCTTGAATGCTGTGTTGGCTGCATACCGCGCAGGATCGGGGATAAAAACCAACGCGCCGGTCACAATGGAGAGCAGAAGACCTCCGATCGCTACCCGCCAGAGCTGCTTATCAAGGACCGGCATCGTGATTTTGCGCATGCCGAACCCAAGTAAGCGCAGGTTGAATATAACCGTGGTTCCCAGCACCAGCGTTAGACCAAAGAGATGCAACGATTGGATGAGCGGGATCGCATATTTGGCATTGCGGAGAATATCGATGGTCTTCGAATCGTAGGACAGCTCCCACAAATGCTGTAGCGACATAGAGACTCCTTGCACCTACAGTTCGTACGCCATGGTGCGGCCCAAGGCGATGATGCCGGCCCACAGAATGAGCGACAGCAATCCGGAAAGCTGCGCGCCCCTTGGCACGGAGTCGCTGTTATCCCAGTCCGCCATTTTGGGATAAAACTTCACCTGGTAAAACGCCGCGTTGATTCCGGCCAGCACAAGAAACGCGAGTTTAAAGCGAAAAAACGTGTTCTGATAGGCCTTCTCCGCCTGCGCGATAAACAACAAGAGGCCGCTCGCGAACATGATGGCGAAACCAGGCAGAGACAAAGGCACGAACTGCTGCATGATCCGGGATGCGGGCTCTGAACGAAAGGCGAGACGGAGCAACCGCAGATCGAACATCAGGATAAGACCAACCGAAAGCGCGAGCGCCATGATGTGCGTGCCCTCAATTAAGGGAAACAGAAGGTCGGACTGACGAATCCCCGTAGCGAACGATGTATTTTGGAGCCAATGGCACCAACTGGCGATGGGCATCTATGGTTTCGCCCAATAGGCCGCGTTGCCGATGTAGCCCATATCGGGGAGATGCGCGAGAATCGCACGCCGCAACTCCAGCAACTGGACTTCGCCCTCTTCTTTGTAGATCACTTTCCCGTCCGGCGCCAGCACCACGGTGAACGGCACTCCCGAGCCCCAACTGGAGTCGAAGGCCGCCTGCAGCCCATAAATGTCTTCGGAGGCGAACTGCAGGTTACGGATGCCGGAATGATGCTGCTGGAGGAACTTTAGCACGGCGGGTTTGGCTTCCGGTGAATCCGTAGAAACCGTCACGAGTTCGAAATCGCGGCTTCGATACCAAAGGTAAGTCTGGAGAAGATCGTCGAACTCCTCCACGCAAGGGCCGCACCAAGTCGCCCAGAAATTAATCAGAAGCGTCTTGCCGGTGGGATTGGCGCGGAGCTTTTTGAGGTCCTCGGCCGTCACCATATTGAGGGTGACGGGTTGCTCCTGCCACTGTTTCAATTCCCGCTGCTTCGCCTCGGTTTGCGATTGCCATTTGATACTGCACCCGAACACCGGCCGCTGCGGGAACGGAACAGGCTTATTGGCCAGGAGGGCCTCCAACGCATCCCGTGCGTCTTCGGTCTTAACGGCGGACTCTCGCATGCTGTCGTCGATGCGGCCTTCGTATCGCAGCTTCCTGTCTTTGTCGAAAATGAAAATATGCGGGGTGTTTTTCGGTCCAAACTGATGAGCCACTTCCTGCTTGTCGCCATCGAAGAGGTACGGGAAATTGAACTGCCGGAATTTCGCATGCACAACCATGCTCTCGAGCGAATCGTCCACATCAGTGTAGTTCAGCTCGCGCGGCGATTCGGCCAGCACCGCGTTCGGCTGGATCGCTACGAAGTCTGCGCCGCGAGAACCAAAGTCCGCGACCATTTTCTTGATGCGGTCCTCGTACAGTTGGGAAGCCGGACAATGGTTGCAGATGAACATGACGGCTAGCGCATTGCCTTTGAACTCGCCAAGCGTATGCCGTCTGCCATCGGTTCCAGGCAGATCGAAATCCGGAGAGGAGGCTCCAATGGCAAGGGTGGGGTGCAGTTTCCACTGGCGCTCCATCTCTATCTGATAGGCGGACCGCTCTCCAGCGCTCCGGCCGCCTGTAGGCTCCTGCCCGAAGGCAGTGCAACTGAAGGCCGCCAGGGACAGGAGCAATAATCGCTTCAAGCAAAGCTCGCGATGGGGCACGCAGCGGGGTTTGGGAGGCACAGACAGTTATTAACGGTCTTGGGTGCCGATTTCAAGGTGACTACCGTTACGAGCCGCGGCCAGCCAAGAAAATTAGTTGTTTCAATATGATAGCGACTCGTCGCTGAGGCGTATCAACCTGTAATGATACGAGGGGTCTGGCGGCCTCGCGCGATTTAGCAGCGGGTCAACGTGTTGCGTCAGTGTCGAACGGGCGTTTCCCATTTGGCCAGCGGCCCAGCCGCATATACGATCTTGCCACCCACCATGGTCAACAGGGACTCCAGCGTGCCAATTTGATTTACCGGCACCGTCATGTAGTCGTTGGTGAGGACGGCGAGGTCGGCAAGCTTGCCCACCTCGAGTGACCCGCGTGTGTCATCGTCATGTGAAAACCATGCGCTTCCCTGTGTGTAGGCACGCAACGCGTTCTCACGAGAAGGAGTTTGCTCCGGGCCACGCAGGGGTTTCCCACCCACCGTTGTTCCATCCAAGGCCCACTGCAGGGCCGTGAAGGGATTATAGGCCATAACGCGGTGCGCATCCGTGCCCGCTCCGATTGGTACGCCGATCTCACGTGCGGTCTCCACAGGAGGCATCCGGCGCACCGCTTCCACTCCAAGCCTGCGTTCCGTTTCCTCGCCTTGGAAATACATTTCATCCTGCATCGTCCAGCCCATGCCCAGCGCCTTCATCCGCCGAAGGCTGGCCGAGGAGGCGTCGTTCAAGTGTGCGATCGACCATCGCAGATCTTTGATCGGAACTTCGCTATTCACACGTTCGAACACTGTCAGGATTGGATCGACTGCGGCGTCGGTACCGCAGTGAAACGTGAGGCCATACCCGCGCCCTGCCGCCCACTTCGCGATCTGGTAGAAGCGCTCGAGGTCAGCGGGGTTGGGCTTTTCGACATTGTTGATGGCCCAGACGATCTGCTCGCCGATGCCATTGAAGTGCATCATGTCGTCGCCGAAACCCATGGGCATCAGTCCGAGATATTTCTGGAATTCCTCGACCTCGTGAGGCGGGTTAAATCCACATATCGAGTAGGCAACACGCACAGTGAGCTGCCGGTCGTGCCACACCTTATCGATCGCGGCATAGGTCTCCGGTCTCACATTGTTACCGCAAGGATCGCTCACGCCGGTCATGCCCAGACGATTCAACTCGCGAAAAAACTTCTTGGTCCCTTCAATTTGTTGTTCGAGAGTCGGCCGTGGTAACCGGTCAAATAAAGCGACAATGCCGCCGGTGATTCCACCCGTGGGATTACCGTTTGCGTCGCGATCGAGCTTTGCCCCGCGGGGAAGGTCGGCATCGGATTTTATGTTTAAAGCGTCCATGCCCCGCTGGTTCATCAGAGCCCAGGAGTAAAGCATTTGAACGTAGGCAGGATGATCGCCGGCCGCCTCGCTCAACTCAGCTTGCGTGGGAAGGCGATTTTCCTTGAACTGCTCCGGCTTCCAACCACCGCCCACGATGACCCACTCGCCCGGGTTCTTGGATCTCGCCGACTCATGAATTCGATCCAAAGCTTCCATGAGCGTAGGCACGCCTGCCCAATTCGTTTCCGTGGCAAAAAAAGAGGCAGCACGGATTGCGTGCATGTGAGAATCGATGAGGCCAGGTATCACAGTGCGGCCGCCCAGATCGATCACCCGAGCCTTAGCCCCCGCGAGTTTACGAACCTGCGCGGTGCTGCCGAGGGCTATGATCTTGCCATCGCGCAAGGCTAAAGCTTGTTGCACGGAGAACGCGGCGTCCCCGGTGAGTATTTTTCCGTTGATCAAGACGCTGTCCGCATCTTGCGCGAGAAGGCAAACACTAAAAGCGGCACAAATTATGCAGATTCGCGTCATAAGCGTTGAAGCGCCGGAATGTGGTGAGAAGGACGATTCATTCGGCATTAGGAAGTCGACCAACAGCATAACAGCAGCCGAGCACGCCGCCAAACCGCCTGGTTCGTGGTTGGATGGGACTGCTGGGGTCAGGCGCCAACTCGTTGTAGACTAATTCAAATGACTTCCAGCTTTTGTCGTGCCACCCTTTTGTTCGCCTTAATCGCCGCGCCGATGATGGCGCAAACCCGGACGCCGTTGTTCAGCCCTCAAGACGCCGAGGCCGGCAAGAAACTGGCCGCAAAGTCGCTTGAGATCCGGAGCCAGATCAAGAAAATGGATGGGCCGGCCGAGCCGTTCAAGATCATGGGTAACCTGTATTTCGTCGGACCTGAGAACGGCGACTGTTACCTGCTGACCTCGCCGCAGGGACACATCCTGTTCGGCGCCGGCTTCCCCGGCAGCGTGGATATCGTGACGAAAAACATCGAATCGCTGGGTTTCAAGATGACCGATATTAAAGTGATCGCGCTAAACCACAGCCACATCGATAACTCCGGCGCTGTTCGCGAGATGCAGAAGCGCACAGGCGCGCAGGTGATGGCTGGTTTCGCCGAGGTTCCCTATATCCAGCGCGGCGTCCACGCACCCAATCCATTTGCGGAGCCGGGCGGCCCGGCGCCTCCACGTTATCCGAGCGTGGCCGTAGACCGCGCGCTGTTCGACGGCGACGTCATCCAGGTGGGCCCGCTCAAGGCAACTGTCTATCTCTTCCCGGGGCACGCGCCCTCGCCCGCTTCGTTCGTCTACACGGTGCGCGATGGCGGGAAGGACTATCGAGTCATCGAATTCTGCTGCTGGGAATATCCGGACGACCTCAGCCGCAACGGGTTCATCACTGAAGCATCAACGCGCCACACGGTGGAACGGTGGCATAGTCTGCCGCCGATCGACATCTACCTCGAAAACGGCGCCTACGGCTGGGGTGGAACGGTGCTTCAACCCGAGGGAACGTTTCAGGAGCGTATTGCCAAGCTCAAAGCCGACCGGAAGCTCTTCGTTAACCGCGATTACTTCCGGCAGATTTCAGCCGCTCGTGAGGCGGAGTTTGGGGAGAAGTTGCACACGCTGAAGGCGCTTCAACAGCAGTAGACTGAGGCCGCGATTTACCAGAAATAGGCGGCGATGATCTGTGGAGGTCCTGAGCTGCGCCCTATCACGGTGGAGCGAATGACAAGTTGGATGTTGCGGCGATCCCAGTCTTTAGGCCCTTGCTTGGGAATCTGTTCCATATAGATGGGATTCGTCAAGAATTCCCCGGCAGCCTCCGTCCCGAATTTTGCCAGGCCCGACGCGGTCACAACCATCCGGCCGGTGGTTGGATCCAAAACGCGTGAAATGATGGCATAGTCTTCCTGAACGCTCGTGTAGGGCGCCGTCATCACGTGGAACCACTTCACCGCTTTCGGGTTCTCACGGTCCTCGATCCAACTGATGTGCGTGTCGGGGTTGCGCGCAAAACCGAAGCGCAATTGGCCTGTCAAACGCAAAGTCCAACTGTTGTTGAAACCGCCTATCAGAACCGCTGGGCCCTCTTTCAAGTCCTCTAGTTTTCCAGAGAGCTGCAACCTGGTGCGGTAGGACTTATGACGGGCGCTAAACAGCGAAGTGATGCGCGTCAGAGCCGTGGCATCGGCATAGGCAATGTGTTCTGAGTTCTGCAGATCGGTGAGGCTGACCGGTTGTTGCGGCGCATCCATCGGGTAGCCTCCGATATATAGGAGCACCGGGTCCGGGGAATCAAGGATCGGCGCCCAAAACCGGTCGAGAGCTGGTTTCGATTCCCAGGGACGCGCCAATCCCAAAATCGCCACAGCCAATGCCGCGATTCCGAGCACAGCGACTGGAAGCACGTGCTTCTGAGACATCGGAGGAGCGGCTGTCACCGCGGGCTTTTGTGGAGGCCGAAACTCCGGAACATAGGTGCCCGGTGGAAACTCGATTCGAATCTCAGACTCGTGTCCGGGCTCGTGATAATACTGGGCGATGCGCTTGCGGATCTCTACCGCAGTGGTTCGGACCACGGGATCCAGATTCGTGTCGTAGTGCGGGTCGCGGCCAAACACTTCGATCCCGAGATCTCTTTCTTTTAGGTGGGCTGTATTGCCCTCCAGCGAACGCTCCACCACATAGCGCAAGAGGTTTGGATATCGCTTACTGTTCTTAAACAGTGGACCGCTGAGAATTCGGTCCAACTGCTCCTGAATAGCTTTGCGCTCGACCTCGGTCTCGGGAACCCAGGCACCAGCGGAAGAATGATTGGGATCGAGTACTGGTCGGGACGTATGCCGATTCTCCCCGCTGGAGAATTATATCACCGGCCAAATGGGGACGGAGGCGTGTCCGAGTTTGCTGTCGCGGCAAAGTGAGAAGTTCCTAATTGGGCAAAGTAGAAAGTTCCTCTTGACAGCTAAAAACTGGAAGGGTGGAACGAATCGCGATGAACCAGGAGGAACGAGATTGGCTGGAATGGCTGAAGCGGGCGCGGGACGGTATGGTCACGCAGCGGCAGGCGGCAGAAAAGATGGGGGTCAGCGATCGCTGGGTGCGAAAGCTGTTGGGGCACATGAAGACCGATGGCGACGGCGTTGTCGTGCACGGTCTGCGTGGCCGGGCGTCGAACCGGCATATCGACCCGCAGACGCAGGCGCGTGCCATCAGAGTGCTGAAACAACCCGAGTGGCACGACTTCGGACCGACCTTTGCGAGCGAACAACTAGCCAAGCGGCACGGCATCGAAGTCAGCAAGGAGACGGTGCGCGGATGGATGGTGGCGGCAGGGCTGTGGAAAGCGGCACCCCGCAAACTCAGCTCCGTGCATTTCTGGCGCGCACGGCGGAGCGGCTATGGCGAACTGGTGCAGTGGGACACATCGAATCACGATTGGCTGGAAGGACGTGGCGAAGCGGTGCATTATCTGGTGCGGATGATCGACGACGCCACCAGCCGGAGCGAGGGACGCTTTGTGCAGCACGATGGGACGCGCGAGAACATGGGAGTGCTGTGGCAGTATCTGGAGCGCAAGGGCCGCATGGTGGATGTATACACGGACCGAGCCGCGATGTTCATGATGACACCGCGGGCCGGAGAAAGTGCCCAGCAGAGACAGGAGGCGGACCGCTTGACCCAGATTGGGCGCGGGCTGCGCGAACTGGGAATCGGCTGGATTCCGGCGTACTCGCCAGCACGCGATTCGAAGACGCCAGGGGAGTCGTGCCTGGGATAACATCGACTCGGAGACAACCATAGGGAGGGCCCGCAAGCCAAGGGACGAGTGGAGCGAAGCTTTGGCACCGATCAGGACCGCTTAGTGAAACATCTGCGCCTCGCCCAGGTGAAGACCCTGGAAGATGCCAACAAGTTTCTGGAAGCGGAGTATTGGCCGGAGTGGAACGAGCGTTTTGCGCGCCCTCTCAATGGGGTGGTGGATATGCATCGTGCGCTCACAGCGCAGATCGATTTAGCAAGTGCGTTGAGCCATGTCGAGCAGCGCGTGGTCAGCAACGACTACACGTTTTCGTTTGCTGGCCGTCGCTACCAGATCGCGCGCTCGGAGGTGAAGGCAGGAATGAGGGGAAAGAGCATGCGAATCGAACTCCATCTGAGCGGTGCGCTTCGAGCGCGGTTCGAAGGGCAGTATGTCGAGGTGAGCGAGTGCGGGGCCAAGCCGCAACCAGCAGCGAAGCCGGTAGTAAAGCAGGTTCGCAAAGATCACAATCGGGGCGGCAAAAGCGATTGGATGGACGGCTTCTTCGAACACCCCGGGCCAGAGCTGTGGCAAGCGGTGCGTACGGCCAACGAGCGGAACTGAGTGGCGCCGGCAGTGACAATCCAAAAGGCACGCCGGGCAAAAGCGGCCCGGCGATCTTCGCGTTCTTATGCCCAAAGCCTCCGCTCGGAAGTTTCACCAAAAGCATTCAGTCGTCCAATACAGGAAAGCCCTCCAAGCGAACCGGGCCGGTAAGCCCGGCGGTATCCGAGTCGCCACAGGAGGGCTTGCGCCGACTGCTTTCGGAGCCAACTCCGTCGCATCGGCTTTGGGCTACCGCGCCAGGCGCGACCCCGGCACGGCGGATCGAACATAACACGAGTGGTTGCGGCGGCCGCTCAAAACCGGAACTTTCTATTTTGCTGGAAAGCGGAACTTTCTACTTTGCCTTGACAGCGTGTCCGAGTTTGCTCGCGGTCACTTGCCTTGCTGGCTGAAGATCAGCAGAGTAAACGTGCCGGGTACCAAGGATGGTCGCGGTCGAGGGTTGTCTTTGGTAGCCGGAGGCGTCGGCCCGCGATCGGCAGTTACTGTATAGATGTTGTGGTTCCCGGTATCGAGGGCCATGGTGCGGGCTCCGGCCTGCGTCGCGATGGTCTGAACCACGGTGTATTTGTCAGGAGAATCCTGGTGAGCAGCCGTGATGGTTCCATCCCCACAGGAGGTGAAAACTAAAGAGGTGCCGGGGTCGAATTGGTTTGCGTCTACGCCCTGGCCGATGGGAAAGGTGGCGACAACTTTGCCGGCGCTATAGTCGAACACCGTGGTGATCCCATTGTGGCAACCCGAAAATAGCCGCTTATGGGCGGCATCGATGGCCATCCCGGACGGTTCCTTGCAGGGGGCAAGCGGCCATGTGTTACGAACCTTGAGTCCTTTCGGATCGATCTCGATGACCTGATTCAGATCCTCGTTGTTGACAAACACGCGGCCGGCGCCATCCGCCTGGGCAAATTCCGGCTTTCCTCCCAGCGGGATGTTACCCAGGACCTGCCCCGTCTTGGCATCGATGGCCGTGGCATCGTTGCCGCCCTCGCCGTTAAACGTAAATACCCGTTTTGAGATCGGCTCATAAAGAATGGCATCCGGATCCCGATTCGGAATTTTCACCTCTGCGATGATCCGCAAAGTCTCCTGGTCCAGGATGGTCACCGAATTCGCGCCGCCATTGCTGGTGAAAATGCGTTTCAGGTCCGGCGCGAAGTCGACAGCGTGTGCATCCTTAAAGCCGGTCACGTTCTGCAGGACCTTGCCGTCGGGGCCGAGCACCATCATGTGGGTTCCGCGCGCGATGAAGACGCGGTGGGTGGCCGGATCGGCTTTGAAATAGTCCCAGCCGCCCTCGCCGCCCAGAACGATCTTCTTCACCAGATGATAATCGGCAGCCTCGGACGCGGCGCCTGCTCCGATGAGCAGGATCGCCCCGCTAAGGATCGTGTGAATTACGAAAAGCAGCCTTCGCAGTATTTGCATACGATTATCTTACTCGCAATATACCTTCCGGCCCGCCCTCAGAAAATCAACTTCATCGCGAATTGAATCTCTCGCGGATTGTAAAGAGCGTTGCTGCTGGTGATGGATCCGAACCCCCCGGCATTCGTGGCTCTGGAGCCCACTCCGCCTGCAAAAGCGGAGATCGAATTGTTCGGCGTCCCAAAGTTCGGGGTATTCGTCAGATTGAACGCTTCAGCGCGGAATTGCAGTTTCATCGACTCGCGCAGAGGGAAATCTCTGAATAGAGAAAAGTCGACCCTCTTTTCCGGCGGAGCGAACAACGGGTTGCGTCCTTCGTTGCCCGGAAACCCAAAGGGCTGCAAAGCAAACTGCGTAACATCGAACCACTCGCTGGTGCTCTGGTGAAAGCCCAGTCCCTGGACGCGATCCGGACGATCGGGTGTATTAGCCAGTCCGGTCTGGCTGAAGTTCGTGTCGGCGTTAAAGGGCAGACCGCTCTCGTAGGAATAAATTCCGTTGACCTGCCAGCCCCTCGCGACGTAACCCATCACGCCGCTCATCGATTTCCCGAACGGGAGTGCGTAATCCACCAGGATGGCGACGCGATGCCGAACATCGTAATCGCTGAAGCCGTAGTCGTATCGCAGATCATTGGGCAAGATGGTGCAACTGTCGCACGGTCCACCCGGACCACCTACATTCGCCAGAGCCTGAGCATACGTGTAATTGGCGCTCACCGTTAGCCCGTTCCCATAACGTCTGGAAAAGATCACGTTCAGAGCGTTGTAACTATTCTGTCCGTTGCTTTCCAGCACCGAAATCAAACCGACGTAGGGTAGCTGAGAGTAGAACGGCTGGCAAGGGCTCGGTTCGGCGATCGGAACGTTCAGAAGGAAGCCGCAGCCGGTCAGCCCGGGGGGCCCAGGAATATTGACGTCGTTGACCGTTCGCCCCAGGTGCCGGCCGTATTCGCCCACCCAGCCAACGGAAATATCATTGGCGCCGAAAGATTTCTCCAACGTGACGTTGGCCATATAGAGCATGGCGTTCTGGAAGTTGTGCGCGGTCGAGTCGCCGACCGAATAGCCGCCCGAGCCTAAGGGCTGCGCAGCTGCACCGCAAGCCGCAACGAGGCACAGTGCGCTGAGGTTTTCCGAGGGGACCGGCAGCGGAGTGCTGAGATTTTGATTGATGGCCACCACGTTGGTGGCGAATGGCTGGTTATCCAGTTGCGATGGACCGGCGGTTGAGGAGACATAGTAGCTGGTGCCGAATCCGCCCCGCACCACAAGACCATGCCCCGGATTGGCTGCGAACCCCAAGCGCGGCTGGAACATATTGTGCTGCGTCGGGAGATTGACCGTAGAACTCACGCCGTTTTGGCCGGCCACCAGGATTTTTCCGCCTGCCGCCACACCCGGGTCGGTCGGGTCGAAGTTGGATAGATTGTTGTGCTTATCGGTGAACGGGGTAAAGATGTCGTATCGAAGCCCGAGACTGAGCGTCAACCAACTGTTGACGCGCCAGTGATCCTGAATGTACTCGCCGATCTCCCATCCGCGATTCTGCTGAGCAATGAGCGACATGTTCTGGACGGTCACTGCCGTTGCGCCGGCCAACAGAGAGGCAAAGGCATTACCCCCCGTGGTGCCTGCGGCGGTAGTGAGTGCTGTTTGGTTGGAGTTGAATTGGAACCAGCCTTTGAAAAGCTGCTGATAACGGGTCCAGTCGCGGCGAATCACGCTTGCTCCAAACTTGACAGTATGCGAACCCTTGGTCCAGGTCATGTTGCCCACATACTGGAAATTGGTATCCCAGTAGTCCGTGGGAAGCGCAAACTGGTCTCCCAGCGAAGAGTAGTTACCGGTCTGGAATGAGACCAAGGCCAAGCCATCGGTATCCTTGATGCTCGGCACATTGACGTTCGCCGGCCCTCCGAAAAGCGTGTTGACATCGTGCCCCTCGTTGTTTGCCGACGAAAGGCTCACATACCTGGAAAGACCCGCGCGCAAGTCCAGGATGAGCTGGGGCCCGAAAATGTGGTCCCAGCCGAGCGTCAAGTTCTGCTGCCGCCCGTAGTTGGCGCCCGGGAAGGTTCCTCCGATCGGCACAGACGCATTTCCGTAAACGGTGGTCCCGTCAATCTGTACTCCGGGAAAGGCCCCTGGAAATGACGAATCGCCGTTGTTGATCGTATATCGACCGAAAACGTTGTTCTTATCGCTGAAATGCTGGTCGATGCGAGCATCGGCCGTGTGGAAGTTCTGAGTCTTATTCGGGCTGTTAACGAACTGGCAGTTCGGCGCCGAAATGGAATTGGTGGATGTGCAACCGTTTATAACCGGGTACAGCTTCGCATAGTTCATCGCGATCGGATTGAGCTGGCTCTGCGGAATGATGTTGTTCGGGTAGGGAGTACCGGTGTTGGGATTGTAGATGACCGTTCCTTGTGCCAGCAAGTCCGAAAAGTTTCCCGGGATTCCTGGTGCTGACGGAACGGGGCAACCCGCTCCGGTCAGCTCGCAGGGTGTCGGTACGAACGCTGTCTGGGTCTGGGCTTGAACGATCCGCAGGCCTTCGTAGTCCATGAAAAAGAACGTTTTATTCTTTCGGATGGGACCGCCGAGGCTGCCGCCAAACTGGTTCTGGCGGAACTCGCCTTTCACTCCGGCCAACGGATTACCCGCCTGGGGAACGTTGAAAACGTCTTTGGCGTCTAACTTGTCATTTCGCAAGAACTCGAACAGCGTTCCATGGAAGGCATTTGATCCGGACTTGGTGACCATGCTGATCAGGGCGCCACCTACGCGGCCAGCGTCAGCATCAAATAGGTTGGTGTCCACCTTGACCTCTTCCAACGAGTCGATCGAGGGCTTCACGATCGTCGTCGCGATGGAGCGTTCGTTGTTGTCCATCCCATCCAGCAGGAAGTTATTGGTGGAATCATTTTGACCGTTAGCCGACACCGTCGAAGTCTGGCGACGGTCGTCCGGGCGGGTACCTCCGCCAAGCGAACTTTGAGTACCTTCGTTCGCGCCGGGCGCCATCTGCACGAGGGTAATCACATTCCGGCCGTTGGTCGGCAGGTCTTGAACCGCCCTGGTGGTCAGCAAGCCGCCGACCGTCGCGCTGTCAGTCTGGAGAATGGGAACATCGGAAGCCGAAACCACCTCGCTTTGGGCGACACTGCCAACCTCCAACCTGGCATCAACGCGTTCCCGGTCACCGGCCGCCACCGTTACGCTTTCCACTTTGAACGTCTTGAATCCGTTCACTTCCACCGTAACCGAGTAAGTGCCGACCGGCAATAGAGCGAAAGAGTATGCGCCAGCTCCGCTGGTTGCCATGGATCGCGAGACGTTGGTATCCAAGTTCTTGATTGTGACCTTGGCGCCGCTCACGACCGCATCGCTCGAATCCCGCACGGTGCCCACAATGTCGGCCGTATTTTGCGCTTTTGCTGTCAACGCGCAAAGCGACAACCCTATAACCGTTGCGAATAGTCTGACACGATTTCTTCTTGTGTACATGGAGCCACCCTCCCAGGATGCATTGGGGGCACACATTATCCCCGAAGGCTCAGGTGTTGTTGATAACCCGGAGCTGCGGGGCCTCGCAAGGTGGTTACGGTTGTGATACAGGCTCTCTATCGGATGTCCATATTTTTCATGGATAGACAACGAGCGGCTGGGAGGCGTAGCAAGCCGTAACGTCCTCTCTTGTTACAGCCTGATACGACGCGCTGAGATTTGGCAATCGCATTCCCATAGTCGAGACCGGTCTAACCATTTCAGTGGGTGGTCGGGAATGAGTCACGACTGCAGGCACGTTCGGGCATAAGCCAGACACTTGCCGATCTCCACGACCGAGTTCGAGCCAGCAGGGATCGGATATTCGAGCTCGATGTTAGCCGGGAAAGTGTACCTTTCCTTGCGCAGAAGTTGCAGCACTTCCTTGATAGGTGTGTCACCCTGGCCCCATACCATGTTTGGACCGTTGTTCCTCTTTCGATCCTTCAGGTGAAGATTCGTGATCCGGGCGTGATTCTTCTGGATGAATGCGACCGGATCGAGGTTCGCGGCCGTCATGTGGCCGATGTCGAGATTCGCGCCGATGTATCTGCTGAAGGAAAGTATCGTCTCAAACGACGCGAGCGAAGCGAATTCGTTGGGATCGTCGACTGCGGTGTGATTGTGCCCAGCCCAAACGATCTTGTACTTGTCGGCGACGGGGGCGACGCGGCGGGCTACGGCGACGGTGCTGGTGGACGAGATGGCTCGTACCTTCAAGATCCTGGCCATGCGGAAAGCGTGATCGATCTCATCGTCTTCAATGGTCGGTCCCATGTTGTAACACAGGATCTCAAGGTGGATACCGCCATCGTTGAACATGGCGAGAACCTTCTCGAACGAGGCTGGCGTCGTCTGGGTTCGCCATTCCTTACGCTTGGCGCGGCCCTCATCGACGGCGGCCTGCTGGTCTGGAGTTAGCTTGACGCCGAACCCGAAATTCGGAATAGGCGGCGCACCGGCCATGCGTTCGCCATCGTCCGACATCAGTTCGACCGAACTGAGCCCAATCTTGACTAGGTCCGGAATGATTTCGTCAGGCTTCTTGACGTCCTGCTTGAAGCTGTAGGTGATGGTGCCGATCTGCACACCCGCGAATTTGGAATTCGGCCCAGCAAGCGCGCGGTTCGGAAATAGGGCGGCGACCGGAAGCGTGGCGGTGGCCAGCTTGCAGAAGTCTCGTCTGGTGGGATTCATGAGCAGTTCCTTCCTCAGTTTGGTCGGCAAATTTTCAGGGCAGCGAAAAGGCGATGTAAATTCCGCCGGACGGATCACCCTTCTTCCTTCCGCCGGTGGCGTAGATCACGACGTACTGTCGCCCGCGGACAGTATAAGTAATCGGTGTGGCGTTGCCGGACATTGGCAGAATGGTTTCCCACAGCAGCGCGCCCGTCTTTTTGTCGAACGCGCGAAACTTACGATCGAAGTTTGTGGCTCCAATGAACACCAGACCGCCCGCCGTGACGATCGGACCGCCATAGTTTTCAGTTCCGGTGTTCTTGAGTCCTTTGGCCGCGAGTTCGGGATACTCGCCGAGCGGAATCTTCCAGGCGTACTCGCCGGTGTTGAGATTGATGGCATTGAGCGTGCCCCAGGGCGGCGCCACGGCTGGATAGCCGTCCGGGTCCAGCCACTTGTGAAATCCGGTAAAGCGATAAGCCGGAGTGGAGGGTGGAGCTTCCACAGGCTGCTGTTCCTTGGTTTCGCCGTTGGTGTTTTGGCCATTGAGAATATAGTCTGCTATGGCAAACGCGTCCACCACGCCGAGGCTCGGGAATGAGGGCATACGGCCGCCACCGCTCTGGATCATCGTGACAATCTGTTGCGGGGTGCGATTCCCGCGCAAATCGGTAAGCGAAGGAATCGTCGGCGGGGTTCCGGCCAAGTCGTCGCGATGGCATCCAGCACAATTCGTCAAATAGATACCGCGAGCCGTAGCGCCGCCATCGTTCTTCCTCAGGCTGGACGTCCAGGCAACGTCGTTGGCGTTTACGTAAAGAATGCCGGTTTCGGGGTCGAACGCGGAACCGCCCCATTCCGCGCCTCCGTCGAAACCCGGAAACACCACCGTTTCGCGATCGGTGCTGAGCGGGACAAACTGCCCCTCGCTTCGGAATGTCTGGAATTGCTCCAGCGCCCATTGATGGATCTCGGGCGTTCGACTGGACAGCATGTCAGCCGTCAGAATCTGCCGCGCGAACGGAGCGGGCTTGACCGGTAAGGGCTGCGTCTCTGCGGAGACTTCTCCCGGTACGGTGCTCGCCGGATAACCGCGGGACTCCACGGGGAATAGCGGTTTTCCGGTCATGCGCTCGAACAGGTAGACCCAGCCATGCTTCGTCGTTTGAGCAACGGCGTCGACCGTTGTTCCGTTCCGCATAACCGTTACCAAACTGGGCGGCGAGGGAAAATCGCGGTCCCAGATATCGTGGTGAACGGCCTGGAAGTGCCAAATGCGCTCGCCGGTTTCGGCGTTCAAGGCAAGCAGGCAGTTGGCGAATAGATCGTCGCCGACGCGATCCGCGCCGTAGAAATCCGTCGCGGCGGAACCCGTGGGCACGAAAACGATTCCGCGCTTGGGATCAACCGAAAGGCCCGCCCAGCTATTCGCGGCGCCCGAATACGTCCAGGCGTCTTTCGGCCAGGTTTCGTAGCCAAATTCGCCAGGACGCGGAATGGTATGGAATGACCAGCGAAGTTTGCCGGTGCGAACATCGTAGGCTCGAATATCTCCCGGCGGGGCGGGCAGAGCCTCGGGTGTCCGATCTCCTACGATCAGCAGGTCTTTGTAAATAACGCCCGGCGTGGTCTGCACGATGGACTGCTTTTCGGGATCGCGGCCAAGATTCTCGCGGAGATCGATGCGGCCGCCGTCTCCGAAATCAGCGACGGGCTTCCCGGTGGCTGCGTCGAGGGCGTAAAGGTAGCTCCGCACGGACGCGAAAATGCGCTGCTCGGCACCGCTGGACCAGTAGACCAAGCCGCGATTGGGCCCACGTCCTTCGATACCGGAATCGAACCGCCAGAGCAAACGTCCCGACGCGGCTTCGAGCGCGACCACCTTGTGCCGCGGAGTCTCACCATAAAGGACTCCGTGAACAACGATAGGCTGCGTCTGGGAGGCGTTCAGGCCGTCGTTCGTGTCGTAAGTCCAAGCGACTTTGAGACGTGCCACATTCGAGCGATTGATTTGCTTCAAAGGGGAATATCGGATTTGCCCAGCGCCCCCGTAGATCGGCCAATCCTGATCGCCGCGCTTCGAGGATATAGCTTCGGCGCCCGATAGAGTTCCACAGACTGCAACGGCGATCAAAAAAGCGGCAGTGGGCATGTTACCCTCCGACGTCTACCCAGCCGTGGCGCCGATGGCTGGCCAGTTCGGACTCGAGGATCGTCAACTGCCGCAACCCGTCGACGAATTGCGGATATTCCGGTTTCAGCTCCGGATGCTCGATGCTGTGATAGAAGCGCCCGAAAACCTGCTTGAAGGTGTCGTCGTATCCTTCACTGTGGCCGCCCGGCAGGTCGGCGTACGGGCGAGCTTGCGAGCTCAATAGCGACGGATCCTTCAAAAGGATTTCATTCGGCGCGTCGCGATGTCCGATCCACAAGGCGTCCTGGTGCTCACCGTCCCAGGCGATTCCGGCTTTCGTTCCGAAAATCTCGAAGCGGAAGCTATTCTTCCGGCCCGCGCTGACCTGGCTCACCGTGAAGTTGCCGCGGGTGCGCTCCCCCATCTGGAACATGACGCCGGCATAGTCCTCCGTATCGATCGGAACGTCATCGTAATCTTCCGGCTGAAGGGTCTTTCCGGAAAACGTATCAACGGCGCGCTTCGGCCGCTTGCGCGTCTTGTGAAACGTCTGAAGGTCGGCGCAGAC
>Ga0209415_10007219_pt1 | contig 19450 bp, 17 predicted proteins | sample PeaSoiSIISIP2007_FD_187696 | JGI IMG/M metagenome (GOLD analysis project Ga0209415, IMG submission 187696) | Peat soil microbial communities from Weissenstadt, Germany - SII-SIP-2007 (SPAdes) (version 2) | ecosystem: Environmental > Terrestrial > Soil > Wetlands > Peat | place: Germany... | reverse complement strand
ATGGCCCCGGAGAACCAGAGCAGCAGGTGTTGGCCGTCCACTTGCTTGGCGAGCGCAGCGCCGAGGAGCGCTCCGGCCAGGCCGGCTCCGCCGAACACGATGGAGCAGGGCCACTTGACCCGGCCGGCGCGGGCTTGCGTGGCAAGTCCCATGGCGGCGTTGAGGCTCACGGCGGCCGCCGACGTGCCTATGGCCACATGCGGATCGCGGACCCCGACGGCGTAGACAAGAAGGGGCGTCGCCAGCACCGAGCCGCCTCCACCGAAGACCGTCAGCAGAAGGCCGATAACGGCGCCGCCGCCAACGGCGACCGCCAGCGGCCAAACCTCCGCCGCTGTCACGATTGAGCGCCGGGCGCCGGCAGACGCGGACGGGGTCTCATCTGGACGGCTCCGAGGGGCAGAAAATCTCGGCGAGAGCCGTGATGACCTTGGCGGCCGCCGGGTCGGCGATGCGGTACCAGATGGTCTGGCCTTCGCGACGGGTCGCCACCACGCCTTCCTCGCGCAGAACGGCCAGATGCTGGGACAGCGCGGATTGGGACAGCCCGACGTGGGGCTGTATCTCGCCGACCGACCGCTCTCGGCCGGCAAGCTGGCACAGAATCATCAGCCGCCGCTCATTCGCCAGCGCACGGAGCAGCCGCGCTGCATCCTGGGCGCTGGCCTGGAAGCCGGCGAGGTCGAGGTGTGCGAGATCGGTCATGCCATCGATATATGCGTTGAATCTAATTTAGCAACTACTTATGTATGGCGCCCCGCTGGAGAGGCCATGACCCCGTACGTGCGGACCTTTTTCGATCCCAACACCTTCACCGCCACGCACCTTGTGGTCGATCCGGTCACCAGGACGGCGGCCGTGGTCGATCCCGTGCTGGATTTCGAGCCGCGCGCGGCGAAGGTGTCCACGGCCTCGGCTGACGCAATCCTCGATGCCGTCCGCAAAGACGGTCTCTCTCTCGCCTATGTTCTCGAGACCCACGCCCACGCCGACCACCTGTCTGCGGCCGACTACATCCGGCGAGAGACGGGCGCGACGGTCGTGATCGGGGCGCGCATCGTCGAGGTGCAGAAGATCTTCATTCCCCTCTTCGAGGCCGACGACGTGACGCCGGACGGCGCGGCCTTCGACCGGCTCGTCGAGGACGGCGACGCTCTGCCGCTCGGCGAACTTGGGGTCACTGTTCTGTCCACCCCCGGCCACACGCCTGCCTGCGTGACCTACGTGGTGGGAGACGCAGCCTTCGTCGGCGACACCCTGTTCATGCCCGACTACGGGACGGCCCGCGCCGACTTTCCGGGCGGCGACGCGGCGACCCTATATCGCTCGATCCGCAGGATTCTGAGCCTTCCGCCGGCGACGCGGCTCTTCGTCGGCCACGACTACCTGCCGGCCGGGTCCGACGGGCGCCAAGCTTATGCGTGGGAGAGCACCGTCGCGGAGGAAAGGGCAAGCAACGTCCAGGCGCGCGATGGCGTCGACGAGGCGACCTTCGTGGCCAGCCGGAGGGCGCGCGACGCGACGCTGCCGCCGCCCGTCCTTATCCTGCCGTCGCTGCAGGTGAACATCCGCGCCGGAGCTCTGCCGTCGCCATCTCCGTCAGGTCACGTGTTTCTGAAGCTGCCCGTAACCCAGGCCGCGTGAAGGCGAGAGCTGCTAGGCCGCAGACATGGTCCGCCTTCCGGCCGGGACCCAGTGTCCGCTTCCGACCCTAAGCGGACGTTCGCGGGCGGGTCGCATACAGGGTTCGGCCCCGGCGACGGCGCCCCGAGACACCGAGCCAAGTGGAGGATCTCCGCTTTACTTGGGTGTGTCCGACAGACGTGGTTACTTGTCGAACCACTGACCGATGATAACCGTCTTGCCGGAAATGGAACTTGTGCTGTAGTTGCCTTGGCGGCCGGCGTATGCGCCAGTCTTTCCGATCAATCCGCCGACACAACTAGTATCTGTCATGTCCTTGTTCAGGTAGTCACAACCCGAGATGGAGGTATATGTGCCGTCACTAAGGGTGAGATCGCATATTCTATGAGCTGTGAATATTGAGTCATGCTCAGGTTGTGTCATCAGAACACAGGCTGCTGTTCCAGTTGCTTTATGCCCGTCGGCGAACGTTGTTATTACGTTTGACCTTGAGAAGGTGCCGACAATCGGCGACCCATCGGGAGCCGGCGCCCCGACCCGGACGGTGCTTTCAGGAATGGGCTGTATCTGCGATGTGAATGTCTCGGCGTTGACTTGAGACGCCAACGTGGCCGCGGCGATCATTGTTGTGACAAAGAGTGCTTTCATGGGTTTCCTCGTGTTTTCAACATTCTCCAGATGGCCGTACGACCGTCTGGCGGGGAAGTCTCTGCAGACATTGCCGCAGGGTCGAGCAGGTTGACGCGGCGCGCGGGTTGCACGCCTTGAACATTTGATTGGACGACAACAGACGTCGTCGATGCTAGCGTGGCGACACACATTCGCGCGGCGTAGTGAACCCATCGGGGAAAGTACGCCGGTCTCGTAACTGTGAAGATGATCCTCAGGCGAGAACGGGACGAGCGCCCAAAAGAATATCGACGCGGGTACGGGGCGTCGACACCCCACCTGAACCTAACTGCTTTTGACCGTACATGCTTTTGATCTCGGTTCAACTGAAGGATCTCTGAGGTCAGCCATTTGACTGGGCTCTCGATTCCAAATGTCCGCTCTCAGCCCGGGACCCGACTTCCGCTTCCGACGCAAACCGGACATTGAGTCAGCCTGCGTTGGGCTCACCAGCGCGCCTTGATCTGCACGGAGCCGACGCGATGCGATTGCTGCTCTTGTGTGCTGCGGTGCTGTCGCTGGCGACCAGCGCGTTTGACGCCGACGCCGCCGCGAAACAGGCCTCAGCGTTCGCACCCGGCGTTGCGACCTATGACGACGTCGTTGCTTCGCTCGGACCGCCGTCAAGCGAGACTGCCGCGCCCGATGGTTCGCGCAGCGTCATCTACGTCTCGGTGCGTTCCCACGTCAAAGCCGTGACCTTCGTTCCTATCGTCGGGCTCTTCGTCGGCGGGGCGCAGTCGACCACCTCGACGACGAACTTCACTTTTGGTCCGGACGGACGCTTGTTGCAGTCGACCAACAGCGCGTCGACCATCGACTGTTCCACGAGTGTCGTTCTTTCGGTGGGCGGCGGCTGCGTCAAAGGCGGCCGGGGGCCAGCTCCATAGCCGCCTGCCCGTGTGCACGTCACAAAGAAGGCCGGCGTCGGCTGATTGCTACACCAACGCTCTCGGCGCCTTCAGTCCGGGTTGGCCCATCAGCCGGCGGCCCTGGCGCGGTCTAAGAGCGGGCCTCGGCAACTGGCCCGAGCGACGACGGCGCAGCTGACTCCGCTGGCAGCAGGGTCACCGTCGTTGCCGGCTGCTCCGTGACGCTCCGCATCACGTCTCGCGTCAGGCTCCAGCGCCTGGAGCCTTCGCCGAACGGCAAATGGAATAGCGCCGGCCGTCCCTTGCGAGCCATGGCGGCGCAATAGCGGTCGAACGCCTCAAGCAGCTCGAGTCTTAGGCCCTCCGAGGCGAACATTTGGCCTCGCCGGATTGCCACCCTATCGATCACCGCGTCGCGATGCGCCGAGCCGCCCATCTCGAGCAACGCGTCGGCGATTTCGGCGACGGCGCTCTTCGCCGCCTCGCTCCTTGTACGCCTTGCACCAGCAACTTCGTCGAGCAGCGTCATGGTCAGACGTCTCCCCTTTTCTGGCGCCCCCTTGAATGCACGCGAACTGAAATGCCCCGTGCACATCGAGCCCCACGGCTCTTAGCAATTCGTTAATGCTAATGAGCCTCGGCCAGCGGGAATGTCGCCGAGCGAGGATTCCCGCTTCCTCAATCACCGCGAGGAGCGTCGTCCGGTCTTGAACCGCGTAGCGGATTGCGGGAGTCCGCTGGGGTCGATAGCGGACTCTGGCCCCCCACCCCACAGTGGACACTGGCGCGAGGGGCCGCCAATCGGTTCCCACTGCCGCCTAGGCCCGGCGATGCGCTAAGCTTGTGCTGACGCCGGCGCCGTTTCGCGGCGCGTTGCTTAAGCGGGGGGCGTGCATGGAGATGAAAAGCAAAGGCGGGCTGTTCCCGTTCCAGCTGTTGTGGGTGATCCCCACCGCGGCGCTGCTGACGCTCGCCCTCGGGGTCTGGGGGTGGTCGAGCCACCACACGCGGTTCGACACGGCGCTCTATCGCTCGCTGGCGCTCTTCGAGATCAACAACGAGAGCTACATCAGCGGCGTTGGCGCCACGGACTGGCGATTCCTGGTCGCCCGCTGGACCGGGGCCGGCGCGGTGATCACCAGCCTGCTCGCGCTGGCCGCGCTGCTGCACGAGCAGCTGGCCACGGCGCTGGCGCGCTGGACCAAGCAGGCGGTGGTCGTGATCGGCCACGCCGAGCGGGCGGCCGGCGCCTTCGAGGCGGCGCGACACCTGAAGCGCACGGCTTTGTGGATCGGCGCGCCGGCGTTTGGCACGGCCGGCTTCTCGGCCATCGCGCTCGAGTGGCCGGCCGGCGAGCGCACGCGCACGGTTGCGGCGCATGCCGGCGGCGCCGACCACGTGCTGGTCGCCGAAAGGAACGACGCCGACGCCCTGGCGCTGGCCAGGGCCGCGCGCAAGGCGGCGCCCGCCGCGCAAATCACCCTGCTCATGAACGACACTCACCTGGCCGACGAGGTGGCCGTCACCCTGAACGACGCCAAGACGCGCGTGATGTCGGTCGCCTCGGTGGCCGCGCGCGCGCTGCACACCGCCCACCCGCCCTTCCTGATCGCGCAGAGCGAAGGCCACGCCCGCGTCCACGCGCTGATCGTGGGCTTCGGCGCCATCGGGCAGGCGATCCTGCAGGACCTGATCGTGAATTGCCGGACCACCTCCCTCGGTCTGCCGCGTGTCGTGGTAATCGACCCGGCGGCCAAAGCGCTGGAAGGGGTTCTGCGCGTCGAGGCCCCGGAGCTCGACCGCTGCGCCGAATGCGTCTTCATCGACGGCGAGATCGGGCAAGGCGCGGTCCGGCCCGAACCGGCGCAGATCGGCGCGGCGATCAGCGCCGGCGGGCCGCTGACCACCGCCTGCATCTGCCTTGGCGACGACGCGGCCGCGCTGTCGACGGCGGCGATCCTGCAGTCGCTGCTCAGGGGCGTCGACGTCGCCCAACCACCTATCTTCGTGCGCCTGCGCGAGGCGGGCGTGCTCTCGCTCGCGCCGGACGAGAGAAGCGGCGGTTTGCGAGCGCTGACGCCGTTCGGAGACATTCAGGCGGTGCTGACGGCGAGCGAGTTCCTGGCCGAGGAGCCGGACGCGGCGGCGAGGGCCTACCATGACGGCTACCGCGCATCGCTGCCGCTGGAGCGGACGAACGATCCAGCTTCACGGGCGTGGGACGATCTGGACGAGACCTATCGTCAGGCGAGCCGGCGGGCCGTGAAGCACATTCCGGCCATGCTCACCAGCGGCGGGATCGAGCTCGACCTCAAGGCTGTCGGTCTGCCGCGGGCCCCAGCCGACCGGTCGTTGTTCAGCGACGCCGCCGAGCTCGAGCAACTGGCCGAGCTCGAGCACGAGCGGTGGTGCGCGGAGCGGCGGATGGACGGCTGGCGCGCCACTAGCCTGGGCGAGAAGCAGGACAAGGTGCGGCGCTTGCATCCGGACCTCAGACCCTACGGCGAGCTGCCGCACCAAACCCAGGAATACGACCGCGTGAACGTGCGAACGACCCAGTCGATCTGCGCCCGCGAGGCCGCCCGGCCGGGCAAGCGGGCGCGCCGCGGTAAGCACTGAAGCTGCATCGGCCGTAGACGGACATTGTGGCGACCGGCTCACGGGACTACGCTGACGCTCAAAGCACGGGGCCGCCGTAGAGCCTCCGGAGAGTCTTCGTCAGCATAGGGGGCGAAGCGTATGCGCATCATCACGGCCGGCGCGGTCGGTCTTTCGCTGCTCGCCATGACGGCATGCTCGCCGCCGCAGTGGAAGGAATACGATTATCCCGCCTGGGGATTCGGCATCTCGTTCCAGGCCCAGCCTACCGTCACCGACACCGCGGCCACGGCCAACACCCCGCACAGCTTCCAGGCAGAGGCGACCCAGGACGGCGTCGACCTGGTCGTGATCGCGATCGACTCGCAGGCCGCGGGCAAGAGCGACAAGGACCTCCTCGCCGACATTCCCGACGAAATGGTTCGAAGCTCGGGCGGGACGGTGAAATCCCTGGTCAACACCACCGCCGGCACGCTGGCCGGACGCGAGATCACCATCGACCATGGCGCCGATCCGACCGAGCGGGCGCGGGTGTTCGTGCTGAACGGGCGCGTCTACCAGGTCATCACCCAGACCCCGCAGGACTCGGACAGCACCGCCGGGGCGAAGTTCCTGGATTCCTTCCACCTGCTGGCTAAGTAGCCGGGCTCGCCGCCCACGCCGAGCCTAGGGCTCGAGGCGGCGTGGCCGGGAGGCGCCATGGACTACGACTATGTGATCGTCGGCGCGGGGTCGGCCGGTGCGGTCTTGGCGGCGCGCTTGTCTGCCGACCCGGCGGTGCAGGTGGCGCTGATCGAGGCGGGACCCGACTACGGCTCGGCCCAGACGCCCGAGGCGATGCGCAGCGCCAATCCGAACGAGATCATCGTCGCCGAGGCCTATGCGCGCTTTCGCTGGGACGCGCTCAAGGCCCGACGCACGTCGGCGCAGACGCCGCGCACCTATTGGCGCGGCCGGGGCATGGGCGGGAGCTCGGCGATCAACGGCCAGATCGCCATCCGCGGCGTGCCCGAGGACTATGACGGCTGGGCCGCGGCCGGGTGCGCCGGCTGGTCGTTCGCCGAGGTGCTGCCGGCGTTCAACCGGCTGGAGACCGACCTGCGCTTCGGCGCCGCCGCCTATCACGGCGACGCGGGGCCTATCCCCGTCTATCGCGCGCCGGTCTCGAACTGGGGCGCCGTCGACCAGGCGCTGGCCGAAGCGGCGCTGGACGCCGGCTATCCCTGGGAGGCCGACCACAACGCGCCGGGGACCACGGGGGTCTCGCCCTATGCGATCAACAGCCGCGATGGCGTCCGCGTCAGCACCAACGACGCCTATGTCGAGCCAGCCCGCGGGCGCAACAACCTGGCCATCTTCGGCGAGGCGTTCGTCGACCGGGTGCTGTTCGACGCCAAGCGCGCCATCGGCGTGCGCGCGCACATCGCCGGCGGCTGGCGCGAGGTGCGCGGCGGCGAGGTGATCCTGGCCGCCGGCGCGGTGGGCTCGCCCGCCATCCTGCTGCGCTCGGGCGTCGGCCCGGCGGCGCACCTTGCCGAGCTGGAGATCGCGGTGAGGGCCGACCGGCCCGTCGGTGAGGCGTTTCAGGACCATCCGGCCATCTTCCTGCCCGTCCGCCTTGAGCCTCACGCGCAGCCGCCGCCGGGGTTTCGCCACACCAACGCCTGCGTCCGCTATTCGTCGGGCCTCGCCGGCGCCGGGCCGAACGACATGATGATGGTGGCGATGAACCGCTTCGGCGACAGCCTCGGCCAGCACCTGGCGGGCGCGGCGGACGAGCCTGTCTTCGGCCTGCTCGGCGTCTGGGTGAACGAATGCTTCTCGCGCGGGACGATTAGGCTGGCGTCGCGGGATCCGCATGAGCTGCCGCTGATCGAGGAGATGATGCTGGATCATCCCTCCGATCTGGAGCGGATGCGCGACGGCGTGCGGCGGCTCGTAGCGCTCTCCCGCCACGCCAGCGTCGCCGCGATCGGCGTCGTCGACGTCGACCTCTCCCCCGACGCGCCGGACGCCGACATCGACGCCTTCGCGATGCGCCGCGCCGGTGACGCCCAACACGCGACCAGCACGTGCCGCATGGGCGATGCGGCCGATGCGGCAACCGTGGTCGATCCCGACTGCCGCGTGCTGGGCGTGGAGGGCTTGCGCGTGATCGACGCCTCGGTGATGCCCTCGGTCGTCCGCGCCAACACCCACCTGACCACCGTGATGATCGCCGAACACATGGCCGAGCGCCTGCGGCGCTGATCCGCGCATCCCCGCGCAAGCGGGGAGTCAGCTATTCACCACGAAGGACACAAAGGACACGAAGAGACCTAGCGAGCCGCTGCGCCAAAGCCCTCTCAGACGCCCTTCGCGCCCTTCGTGTCCTTTGTGGTCGAAATTGGCCCCGCCGCTGCGCGGCGGTTCAGAAGACGAACTAGGGGATCGGCGGTTAGTGGAGTTGGATGATGCCGTCGACGGCGCGCCATTCGGCGGGGCCGATGAGGCGCTTGTGCGCCACGCGCACGGAGTGCAGCGCGCCCTCGATCTCGCGCCGCCAGTGGTCGAGGAACCCCTGCAGCGTCGGAAAGTCCGGCGCGACGTCGTACGCCTGCCAGATGAAGAGCTGCAGCAGGGATGGGTGATCCGGCATCCAGTAGTGGATCTCGGCCGTGGTCAGTCCATAGCCCTCGATCTGCATGAGGAAGTCGCGACTGGCTTTCATGTGTGCTCGCCCCCCGTGAGCGCCGCGCAGCGGGCCAGCCTTGGGAAACGCCGAGAGGCCCGCCGTCGGACAACATCATCGGCCATCGAGGTGGGGGCTGCGTCGCGGACGTTGTCAACCGACGCGCTCGGGCTCGGTCCCAATGACGCCGATGTGCCTTCGTCAGGGCGGGGCGACGGTTCCCAAGGCGCTAGATCAGTCGATGATTGCGTCGGCCATCAGCTTCTGGGTCATGGCCTGCAGCGGCGGGGCGGTGTCGGAGAAGAGCTGGATCATGCCGACGTAGAGGAGGTCGTTCACCGGATCGACCCAGAACCAGGTGCCGGCGGCGCCGTCCCACTGATAGGTCCCCTCGCCCACCGGCAACCCGGCCGCCTGCGGGTCGGTGAACACCGCGCCGTCGAAGCCGTGGCCGAAGCCCGGCCGGATCCGTTGCGTGCCGACGCCGTAGCCGCCGCCGAGGATCGCGTCCGACAAGTGGTTGGACGTCTGCAACCGGACCGCCGCCTCGCTGAGGATGCGCACGCCGCCGAGCTCGCCGCGGTTCAACAGCATCTGGGCGAAACGGGCGTAGTCGGCCGCGGTCGAGATCAGCCCCGCACCGCCGGCGGCCAACGCCGGCGGGGTGTCGTAGTCCGGCTGGATCGTGTTGTCGGCCGGGGCCAGTCCGCGGCTCTTGCTCTTGCGGTAGAGGGTGGCCAGGCGGCGCCGCTTGCCGGGCGGGGTGTGGAAGGCGGTGTCGGTCATCCCGAGCGGGCTGAACATGCGCTCGTGCATGAACGCCGGCAGGCTCTGGCCGCTGAGCCGTTCGATGATCGCGCCCTGGAGATCCATCGAGAGGCTGTAGCGCCACTCCGTTCCGGGCTGGTAGGCGAGCGGCAGGCCGGCCAGGCGACGCGCGAACTCGGCCAGGTCGCCTGACCGCCAGATGTCGGCTTCGCGATAGAGCGCATCCACCGGGTTCGCCGGGTCGAAGCCGTAGCTGAAGCCGGCCGTGTGGGTGAGGAGCTCGCGCAAGGTGGGCGCGTGGTCGGGGTCTTCCAGCCTGGGCCTGCCCGCCGCATCCAGGCCAGCGAACACCTTCACCCCCGCGAACTCCGGCAGATGGCGGGCGATGGGATCGTCCGGCGACCAGAGGCCCTGGTCGTGCAGGATCATCATCGCGGCGCCCGTGACCGGCTTGGTCATCGAGAAGATGCGGAAGAGGGTGTCGGTCGAAAGCGCCTCGCCGCTCGCCAGGTCCTTCGCCCCCATAGCGTTGACGTGCACGAGGCGGCCGCGGCGGGCGACCAGGGTGACCGCGCCAGCCAGCACGCCGCGGTCGATCAGCCGCCGCACCTTGGCGTCGACGGCGCCCAGCGCCTCTGACGACAGGCCAACGTCCTCCGGCTTCGCCGGCCGCAGATCACGCGTCATGCCTCGCCCCCTAAGTTCGTGCGCCGGCTCACCGAATAGCCGCATCGCCCGTGCAGCCCAACCTTGTTCGGCAACGGCTGCCGCCGATAAGGTAAGCCCAGCCAGAAGAGAGAGCGGAACAGCATGTCGCGGGCGTTGGTTTTGGGAGGCGGCGGGCCGGTGGGGATCGCCTGGGAGGCGGGCGTTCTGGCCGGGCTGGCGGAAGGGGGAATCGTGGCGGCGGACGCCGACTTCATCGTCGGCACGTCGGCGGGATCGGTGATCGGCGCCCTGGTGGCCATCGGGCGCGAGCCGGGCTCGATCGCCGAGCCGATCATCGCCGAGACCGATCGCCCGCGTGAGGTCCCGAGCCAGGTGGCGGAGAACCGCCCCGGCGGCCCGAACATGATGATCCTGTTCCAGAAGATGCAGGAGGCGGCGAGCGGCGAGCGCGACCCCGATCAGGTGCGCCGCGAGATCGGCGCCTTTGCGCTGGAGGCGCAAACGGTCGAGGAGGAGCAGTTCATCGGGGGCCTCAGCCGCCAGCTCGCGCAGGTCGCCGACGACGCCTGGCCGGGCCGCTTCGCCTGCACCGCGGTCGACTGCGAAACCGGCGCGTTCGTCGTCTGGGACGCCGAGGCCAATGTCCCCATCTCGCGCGCCGTCGCCTCCAGCTGCGCCGTGCCGGGCGTCTTTCCGCCGATCACGCTTAAGGGCCGCAAGTACATGGACGGCGGCATGCGCTCGGCCACCAATGCCGACCTTGCCAAGGCGCATGCGCGAACGCTGGTCGTCGCGCTGCGCTTCGGCGCCGGCGAGATCGCCGAACGGATGATGCGCCCGCTGGAGCGCGAGATGGCGGCCATCCGCGACGCCGGCGGCGAGGTCGAGCTGATCGTCCCTGACGAAGCGTCCGTGCAGGCCTTCGGCGCCAACCTGATGAACCCCCGCCACCGCCCCGCCTCCGCGAGCGCCGGCCGCGAACAGGGCCGCCGGCTGGCGGGCGACCTGAAGCGTTTCTGGGGCTAGTTCTAGTCCGCTCATCCGCGCGCAAGCGGGACCTGGGTGTTTTTCCGGCGCCGCGGCCTCAGCTGCACCGTTCGATTTGACCACCAAGCACACAAAGCACACCAAGGGTTTTGTGAGGGCGCAAAGGCTGCGGCCAGCCGCGTCCTCTCGGTGTGCTTGGTGTGCTTGGTGGTGAAAAGGCCTGGGTCCCGCTTTCGCGGGGATGAGCGGATGAAATATGGCATTGCTCGCCGACCAGCGATGCCGCCCAGCAGGAGAGCAAGCCCATGACCCGTCCCCTCCTCGAGCACGTCGCCAAGAGCGGCCGGCATACGAGCTTCTATCTGTCCTGCGGCGCGGCCAATGCGACGCCGATCATCTTCGTGCACGGGTGGCCGGAGCTTTCGATCTTCTGGCGGCATCAGCTGCCGGTGTTCGCCGGCCTGGGCTTTCGCGCCGTGGCGCCGGACATGCGCGGCTATGGCCGCTCGAGCGTCTATCCCCGCCATGAGGACTACAGCCAGGAACAGATCGTCGCCGACATGATCGAGCTGATCGACGCGCTCGGGGCCGAAAAGGCGATCTGGGTCGGGCACGATTGGGGCGCGCCGGTGGTCTGGTCGATCGCCCAGCAGCATCCCGACCGCTGCCACGGCGTCGCCAACCTCTGCGTGCCTACATCCCCGAAGGCTTCTCGGTGGAGACGATCGTCCCGCTGGCCGACCGTAGGGTCTATCCGGAGGCCGAGTTCCCGGTGGCGCAGTGGGACTATCAAATGTTCTACCGCGAGAACTTCGCGGCGGCGTCCGCGACCTTCGAGGCCAACACACGCGCCACGGTCAACGCGCTGTTCCGCGCCTGCAGCCCCGCCGGCAAGGGCCAGCCGGCAATCACATCGCGCGTGCGCGCGCAGGGCGGCTGGTTCGGCCCGGGGGCGCCGGCCCCCGATCTCCCGCGCGACGAGACCGTGCTGACCGAGGTCGACGAGAACCGCTACACCGCCGCGCTCGAGGCCACCGGCTTCTTCGGCGCCGCCAGCTGGTACATGAACGGCCCCGCCAACATTGACTACGCCGAGCGCGCCAAGGCGAACTGGAAGCTCGCCATGCCCGTCCTCTTCCTGCACGCGGCCTACGACTACGTCTGCGAGACCATCGACTCCCGTCTGGCCGAGCCCATGCGCGCCCACTGCGCTAACCTCACCGAGGCCGTCGTCGACTCCGGCCACTGGATGGCGCGGGAGAAGCCCGTGCAGGTGAACGCGGCGCTGGCGAAATGGCTTGCCGCCGAGCTGGCCGCCCTCTGGCCGCGGGCCTAAGGCGCCGCAGACTTTCCCTTGCCGCACGCCCTACGGCATAGCTAGGGTCTCGGCCGGCGACCGGGGGCGGGCCTCAAGGGGCAATATGTCGGATATCTTCATCTCCTACGCCCGCTCGACGGCCAAGCAGGCGCGCGATGTGGCCACGGCGCTGCAGCGTCTGGGCTACAGCGTCTGGCGCGACGAAGACCTGCCCTCGCATCGCACTTACGCCGACGTGATCGAGGAGCAGCTCGGCTCGGCCAAGGCGGTGGTGGTCATCTGGTCGGCCGAGGCGACCCGGTCGCAGTGGGTTCGCTCGGAAGCGGACCGCGCGCGCGGCGAGGCCAAGCTGGTGCAGCTCGCCGTCGACGCCTCGCGCCTGCCCATGCCCTTCGACCAGATCCAGTGCTCGGATCTGTCCACCTGGGAGGGCGACCTCGAGCATCCGGCCTGGCGCCGCATCATCGACAGCGTGGCCGCCCTTGCCGGGCCGCCGGTGTCGTCGCCAGTCTCCATGCGCCCGAGCGACCGACCCGCCCCCGCGGCGTCAGGGCCGGAGCTGCACGCCGTGCTCGCCGCCGATATCGAAGGCGCGAGCCTGCTCTGGCTGAACCACCGGGCGGCGATGCAGGACGCGGCCGCCGCCTATCAGGCCACCATGCGGGCCGAGGTCGCCCGGCAGGGCGGCGAGGTGTTCAGGATCGATGGCGAGATGCTGTTCGCCGCCTTCGCGCAGCCAGCCGACGCAGTCGCCGCCGCCGCGGCGGCGCAGCAGGCGCTGGCCGCCCAGTCGTGGCCCGGCATGGGGGCGCTGAAGCCGCGCATGGCCATCCATTTCGGGCCGGCCGAGCGCCGCGGCGAAGCTTATTTCGGCCCGGCGCTCACCCGTTGCGCCAAGCTCTTGACGCTCTGCCGCGGCGGCCAGGTGCTGGCGACCGCCCCCGTCGCCGACGTGCTGGCCCAGGATCGCGAGACGCCGACGCGGCTCAAGTCGCTGGGCGCCCATCCGCTCGACGACCCGCTGACCAGCGTCGGCATCCATCAGGTGCTGGTCGAGGGGCTGCCGCAGGACTTCCCGCCGCTCTCGGTCGCCGAGGACCATGCCAACAACCTGCCGCGCCGCCAGGGCAAGCTGATCGGCCGCGAAGCCGAGATGGCCCAGCTGGCAAGCCTGCTTGGCGAGTTCGATCTCATCACCATCACCGGCACCGGCGGGGTCGGAAAGACCCGCATCGCCATCGAGCTCGCCCACGCCCAGCTCGACCTGCATGAGGACGGCGTCTGGCTGGTCGAGCTCGCGCCCATCAGCGATCCGGAACAGGTCCCTGGCGCCGTGGCGCGCGCGCTGAACATCGATCTGGCGGTCGGTCAGGACCCGGTCGCGTCGCTGGTCGATCGCATGCGAGCCCGCGCCTGTCTGATCGTGCTGGACAACTGCGAGCACGTCATCGACGCCGTGGCGGGGATGGCCGAGGCGGTGCTGGAGCACGCGCCGAAGGTGAAGCTGTTGGCCAGCTCGCAGGAGCTGCTGGGCGTCGAGGGCGAGCGGGTGTTTCGCCTGCGCTCGCTCGGCGAGCCGGACGCGGTCAGCCTGTTCACCGAGCGGGCGTCGGCCGTCGACGCGAACTTCGCCGTGCGCGGCCGTGACGCCGGCGTCGTCGCCGCCATCTGCCAGCGGCTGGACGGCATCCCGCTCGCCATCGAGATGGCGGCGGCGCGCGCGCCCAGCCTCGGCTGCGAAGGCGTGCTGCAGCGCCTGGACGACCGCTTCCGCATCCTGACCGGCGGCCGGCGCACGGCGCTGCCGCGCCAGCGGACGCTGCAGGCGACGCTGGACTGGAGCCACGGCCTTTTGAGTGACGCCGACGCCGCCGTTTTCCGCCGCGTCGGGGTGTTCACCGGCGGCTTTACCCTGGAGGCGGCCTCGGAGGTCGCTGCAAGCGAGGCCCTCGACGGCTTCGAGGTGGTCGACGCCCTTTCGAGCCTGGTCGCCAAGTCCCTGGTCGCCGCCGACACCGAGGACAACCGCACCCGCTATCGCCTGCTCGAGACCACCCGCGCCTATGCGTTGGAAAAGCTCGCCGCCGCCGACGAGACCGAGACCGTGCAGCGCCGGCACGCCGAATACTTCATCCGCTTCACGGAGCGGGCCGGCCCTGACTATAGGGTCCTCAGCGACGACGACTATACCGCGCGGTACACTCCAGACATCGACAACATCGAGCGGGCCATGGATTGGGCGCTAGGCCCGACGGGCGACGCCGAGGTCGGGATCGAGCTGACGGTGCGGTCGTGGGCTGTTTGGGCCTCGCTGTCCCTCTGGCAGGAGTACCGGGGCTGGAACGACCTTGCGCAGTCGCGCCTCTCACCGGAAACGCCCGACGAGACCCGGCTCCACCTCCTGCGCTGCCAGGCCAGCGCCTGCCAGGCCATTCACCCGCCGACGACGATCCGCATCGCTGACGAGATCTACGACCAAATTCGCTTGCAGGAGAACCAGGACTATTTCGTCGATTCGCTGCTCGCCAAATCGAACGCCCTGCTGCTCACCGCCAGGAACGATGAGGCGAGAAAGGTCCTTGCCGAGGTGAGAGTACTGACCGCGGAATCGCTTCCGTCGCGCTTTACCGTCGCCGCTGAGTTCCAATCGGGCCTGCTGACCTGGGCCGAGGAGGGTCCCGCCGCAGCGAGACCGCTGTTCGACGCCGCGATCGCCAACGCCGAGGCCATCGGCGCCGGGGGCTGGGCGAATTTCGCCATCGGGCTGGGATCGTCGAGCCTGGCGCCCGAGGACGAGCCTGATGTGGCCATCGACGGCTTGCGCAATCTCTTGGGCCGGATGCGGCCGTCCGACATGTTCTTTGGCACCACCGCGGCGACGGCGGCCGCACGGCTCGTAGGCCTGCTGGCCGATCGCGCCGGGCAGGGCGACATCCAGGAAGCCGAGAACATCGCGCGCACGCACGAGAAGATCGCCGGCCGGACTCTGGCCTTCATGTACGTCGTCCACCTTAGCATTCTGGCTCTGCGGACCGGCCGGAAGCGGGACGCGGTAAGGCTGGCGGGGTTTGCCGATGCGGAGCGCGCGGCGAGCGGCGTCAGCATTGATCAATTCATGTGGAGAGTGTGGTCCGAGCGCGCCATGGAACTGCTGCGCGCCGAGTTCTCCGAGAGCGAACTCACAGCCTTGCTCGCCGAAGGCGCGAGGCTCAGCCAGGACGAAGCCTTTCGCCTGACCGTGATGCCGGCGGCTTGAGGCCCGGCGTTCCAAGAGCGCGTGAGCCGAGCGACGCTAGCTCAGGCGCACGATCGACGGGCTGCCGCGGTAGCCGATCATCGCGCCGGACTCGGCAAGCTCGCGGCGGCGGAGCTGGCGGCGGCGGCCGAGCCATTGCGCCTTCACCTCGGCCAGACGCTTCGGAACCGCCGCGCGCAGGTCGAAACGGTTCAAGAACCGCCAGCCGGCCTCGACGTCGCCGCGCCAGCAGCGGACGGCCTCGGCCGCGGCGCCGGTCGACCAGATCACCACAACGATGCGGTCCTCGGCCGGCGGCGGGCCAGAAAAGCGCAGGCGCGCGCCGCCCTTGCTGAAGTCGCTCACGACGCAATCCAGCGCGCCGGGAAACACCTTGCCGCGCAAGGTGGTCGGCGTGCGCTCGGAGTCGCGTCGGTCGGCTGCAGCCGTGGTCTCAGGCGAATGCCTCATCCCGCCAGCATGGCAGACGAACGTTAAGGCTGGTTTGCGCTCTAAGCCGGCCCGGGATTTCCCTAAGGCGCGGGCTTGGGCGACACGGTCACGGTCATGAGCTCCACCGGCGCTTGGCGGGTGCGGAGGTGGGACGGCTTGGCTGCGGACCCGTTCGCGGCGACCACTTGGCGTTCGAGCGGCGCGCCGATGGAGCCGGACAACACGAGGAGACAGGCGGCCACCGCGATGCCGAGGCCGGCCCCGCCGCCCACGACCACCAAGGCGGTCCGAAGCCGCGACGCCCGTCTGGGCGACGGCCTGTCCGTTCGAGCGCCCGGCCAGGGCAGGATCGGGCTGTTGGCGAGCGCGGACGGATCGCCGTCCCGTTCGGCGATCGGATCGATCGCCTCGGCGGCGACGGGCGCCGGCTCGGGCGGCGCTTCAGCGGCGGCGACCAATTCGGGCCAGGCACCCAAATCTTCGGCCCAGTCGTCGTCGGGGATGGCCAGATCGAAGTCGTCGCTGGCCTCACGCTCGCCGAGGACTGTCAACGCGAGGGGCGGTGCGACCGTGAAAGCGAGCGGGGTGAAGAGGACGGCGTCGGCCGGCGCCGCCGGCGGACGCGGTGGGCCAAACACGATCTCCGCCGAAGCGGCGGAGGGCGCACCCAGCATGTCGCCGGCCGCTAACGCCGCGTCGCGCTGCTCGAACGCGGCGATTCGGCCGGCGAACCCGTCGATCATCTGAGCGATCTCGACGTCGATCCGGGCGAACCGGGCGTCGACGACCTCGACGACGCGAGCGACTTCGAGTCCCAGCTGTTTGACGGCGGCGCCAGGGTGATGGTCGTGCTCCGCCGATGCGGTGTCGGGCGTGGCCTCAACGGCGACCGGCAAGGGCTCGAGCGCCGTGTCGGAGGCTTCGATGTAGCCGCACATCTGCTGCAGCGAGCGCTCGATGGCGTCGAGGCGGCGGGCGGCGCCCTGCTCGATCTTGGCGGCCATCTCGTCGCGAACCGCATCCAGCTGCGCCACCAGGCCGGCCAGAAACGGCTCGATCCCGTCGTCCGGAAGATCGTCAAGGGGCGAAACCGCCTCGGCCGCGGCCGCCGACGGGCGCTCTTCGGCGACGCAATCCGACAACGGCTCAGCGCAGAAGGCATCGACGACCGCGGTAAATCGTTCGACCGCCGCCAGCTGAGCGTTCTCGCCGGCATCCGGCGGGGGAAGGCCGGCGAACGGCTCAAGCGGGAGCGCCTCGGCGAACGCAAAGGCGGCGTCCTGGATGAGAATCTGGTTAAGCCAGTCGCCGAGCGTCATGCCCGCTCGCCGAGCGCTCTCCTCGGCTATGGCGCGTGTCCAGGAGTCTATGCGCTTAGCGCGCGATCGATCGGCTGCAGTCAACGGCGTCGTCCCTCCAAGCTGAAGGGAGACTGCGGGGCATCGGTTACTTGCGCGTTAACCATGTTCGACGGCGCCTTTTTCGCGCGCGCGGCGGAGCTGACCGGTGGCAATGCCTGAAATGTCTTTGCCCGCCCGCTCCGGCGCTCCCCCCACAGGGGTCGCCGCGCCCGGCTTGCGCCAAAGCCGATTTCGGCCGACCGTTCGCCTTAGCCCTTCAACCACCCCGGCCGGGCCATGGACGCGCTCGCCCCTTCCGCATCGCTCGACCTCGACCGCGAGCCCCTGCCGCTCGAGGGTTGGTACGTCGCCTGCGCCAGCGCCGAACTGAGCGCCGAGGCGATCGCCCGGCGCATCCACGACCGGCCTATCGTGCTCTTCCGCGACACCGATGGCGTCGCCGGAGCGTTGCACGACCGTTGCCCGCACCGCGGCGTGGCCCTGTCGCTAGGCCAGATCGCCGAGGGCGCTGTCGCCTGCGCCTACCACGGCTGGCGCTTCGGCCGCGACGGGAGCTGCGTGCATACCCCCTCGCTGTGCGAAGGCCGCAGCGTCGCCGCTGGCGTCGCGGCCGAGGCCTACCCGTGCGTCGAGCAGGAGGCCTACGTCTGGGTCTGGACCGGCAAGGGCGCGCCGCACCCGGCCCGGCCGCTGCCTATCCCCGCGTTCGGCGAGCGGTCATGGGTGCAGGCGGTGATCGACCTCGCCTGCGAGCCCATCCTGCCGATCGAGAACAACCTCGACGTCTCGCACCCCTACTTCACCCACCCGAACACCCACCCGCAGTGGTTCGTGATCAATCGGATCGGCTTCCGCGACAACGTCTATCGGCTCTCGCTGACCGAGACCGGGGTGCTGTTGACCGGCGGCCGCGACGGCTTCGGCGGCGTCAGCCTTCGTTTCGACCTGCCCGATCGGGCGACCGTCGACCTTGGCCCGCAAGGCCCGCTGATCGTCATGCACCACACGCCGACCACGCCGGGGCGTTGCCGCCAGCACTGGCTGTTCTCGACCGCGCTCACCGAGGGTCCGCAGACGCACCGCCTGCGCTGGACCGACAAGGAGCCGGAGATCCTGAAGCAGGACCGCCGGGTGATGGAGTCCGCTCAGCTCGCCTACCTGGCCGAGGGCGCCGACTTCGAGCGCAGCGTCGAGGCCGATGCGCCCACCCTGCTCGCCCGCCGCGTCATCCGCATGGCCCGCGCCGGCCGCTGGCCAGCCGAGAAGGACACGCTCAAGTTCCGCGAGAAACTGACGATCCGGAGCTAGGCCGGTCAGACTCCGCTCGTCGGATTGCCTGCCGCCCGTCGGCCACATGGGTCGATTTGGGCCACGGAAAACACGGAAAGCACGGACGGGCGCGTTCCGCCGGCGCGCTCCATGGCTCGATAATCGTTCCTGTTTTCGGTGCTTTCCGTGTTTTCCGTGGTTCCTTCCTCGGCGAGCGCCAACGACCCGGCTGGACGGTTTTACCGCCAGGCGAACACCGGCTGTTCCAGGTCGGCGACGCGGGTGATGCGGCCGGCGACCAGTTCGCGCAGCTGGTAGATCATCGCCGCGGTCGGGGCGTGGATGTTGTGGTCGCCGACGCGGATCCCGATCACCAGCCGCGGGCTTTCCGGGATGGCTTCGAAGCTGACCGCCTCCTCGCCGGCGATGCTGTCGAGGCGGACGCGGTAGGCGGCGGCGACCTCGTGCGGGTTGGGAACGAGCTCGCCCGCATGATCCAGCCAGGCCACGACGGGCGTGATCGCGTAGCCCGAGCGGGTCGGATAGTCGTCGAGCAGGCCCAGCATGCTCTCCGGTGGAAGCTGCACGCCGAGCTCCTCGGCAAGCTCGCGCGCCGCCGCCTGCGCGGGCGTCTCGCCGGGGTCGCAACGGCCGCCCGGCAGAGCCCACTGCCCCGCATGCGCACGCAGCTTGGCCGCCCGGCGCGTGAGCAGGAACGCGGCCTCGCCCGAGCCGTCGTCCGCCTGAACGAGCGCCAACGCCACCGCAGCCCGCTTCAGACCCTCGCCGTCGTGGGCGATGCGCGGGAAGCCGACGCACCGCTGCGACAAGGTCCCGCGGAAGGCGGGGGAGAACGGATAGTTCATGGCGCAGCACCTATCCTGTGCGCGCCCGATCGAGAACCCTCCCGTGCGGCCTAGTTTCGCCGCCAACGGA
>Ga0209415_10007218_pt1 | contig 19455 bp, 15 predicted proteins | sample PeaSoiSIISIP2007_FD_187696 | JGI IMG/M metagenome (GOLD analysis project Ga0209415, IMG submission 187696) | Peat soil microbial communities from Weissenstadt, Germany - SII-SIP-2007 (SPAdes) (version 2) | ecosystem: Environmental > Terrestrial > Soil > Wetlands > Peat | place: Germany... | reverse complement strand
CGCGGCTCGGCTTCCTGAACTTCTCGATGACCGAAAGGACGTGGATGAAAGGGGCGAGAAAGACTGTCTCGCCCATGCCGCACCGCTGCTCGCCCACGGTCAGGCCCAGAGCCGCGCCGCGCCCTTCCCCAGGCAGGCCGCCCGCGATTTTCGGATTTCGGATTTCCTTCGGATTGCCGGCCCCTGCTCACCCCGTCGTTTTTTTGCTTTTTTTGCTTGCATTCCGTCGCATTTAAGAGTAAGGACAAAAAGGTGACAATGGTTGTACTAGCCCGATTGCTTGTATAATGAACGTTTCATTGCTGCATGAATAAGTTTCAACCGACGAGGGTGTCTTGAGCCGCCCTTTTCCTTCACGTTCGTCTTCTTCTTCTGGTCTTTTCGTCAGGCTAAACGGCAAAATCCGCGCTCGCGAAGTCCGGGTGGTTGCTGACGATGCCAGACAACTCGGCATCATGCCGCTGGGCGAGGCGCTGACTCTCGCCCGCGCCCAGGGGGTCGATCTGGTGGAAATCGCCCCGAATGCCACGCCGCCGGTCTGCCGCCTGGTCGATTACGGCAAATACCGTTACGAACAGGCCAAGCGGGAGAAGGAATCCAGACGACACCAGCACGCCACCAGAGTCAAAGAGGTCCAGTTAAGCCCGAAAATTGATCCTCATGACCTCTCCGTGAAAACCGAGCACGCCATCGGTTTCCTCTGCGAGGACATGAAAGTCAAGGTGACCCTCAAATTCCGCGGCCGCGAAATGGCCCACACCGAGGTCGGCTTCCAGGTGGTCCAAAAATTCCTCGCGCAGATTGCTCCTTACGGGCATCCGGATTTCGAGCCGAAGCTCCTCGGCCGGGGCCTGAACGTGATGATCAGTCCTTTGCCGCGGGACAAGCGGCCCAGGGACCCGCTTCAGGTCCAGGCCGCCGAGACGCGGCCTGCGGCCACACCAACCCATCCGGAGCCGGACCACAGGCCGCAACCCGCCGTTCCGGTCGAAATCATCAGGGCGCCGCGCCCTCGCCCCCAAACCCCGGTTTCTACACCCGGCAGTTTTGCGAATAACCCCTTCGCTCAACTCGAACTGAAGTGATTCGTCCTTGGCGCAAATCCGCACCGGGGCGGGGACGGCTTCGTCCTTGGGCGATTGCAGTTCAGAATTTCCTGGCCCGAAAGTAGGTCGCGGTAGCGGAGATGGGGGCCGTATAATTGGTTTGGCCAATCGAGGCCGGGACATCAACCCAATTAGTAGTGCCCAGGCTGGCGGCCCGTTGCAGGCCGCTGAAGTTGGCCCCGGTTCCGTTCCAACTCACGGTGACGTTGGTGCCCGAGGGGACAATGCTCGTAATGTGGAGGGGCGGCGGCGAGGCGGGCAGGGTGTAAATGCCGAAGTTGTCAAATCCCCAATCCCAGAAGTTCGCGCCGGCGAAGGCGAAGCGGAAGCGGACCTTCGACTGCCCGTCGGCTATGGGCAGGGGGAAATGCTCCACGCGGTGCCAGGTGACGTGGTCTCCTGCCGCGCAGAGCCGGATATAGGGTCCGAGCGTGCCATAGAGGCCGGAGGAAACGCCGATGAACGGGCCGTATGAGTTGCCGTAGCCGCAGGAGGTGGCGTAGGGGATGTGCAGGTCAACATTGTTCATGGTGGCATCGGCGTCGACGACGCCATTGGTCAGCACGATGGTGCTGGGGTTGGAACTGAGCATGTAAAGGATCGGCAGCCAGGTAGCGCCCTGGTCGATGGAATACTCCAAGGCGGCGAGTTGGTAATTCTCCTGAGTGTACATGCTGTTGAAGGCAACCCAGGTGTTGGTTTTGCCGGTCAGGTCATAATCCCCGGTGAACAGGTAGTCCGCCTGGTTGCCCGAGCGCTGGTCCGAGGCGGCAAAGGCGATGTTATTGCTGCCCAGCACCGGAATGACATTGCCGTTGGCCACGATGGCGCCGTCCACGTGGAGGATGTTGCCGTCGTAGTTGAAGTCGCTGGCGATGACGTCGATGGGCACGATCTGCCAGTTCAGGTAGGCGTCCGAAGCGGCATTGCCCAGGCTCCAAGTGCCGGCCGCGGAGGCGGGGTCGGTGCAGTTTGTCACGGACCATCCCGCCGGATAGGCAGCCGGCGGGTTGGTGGGGGCGGCCAGTTCGTCAAAGTTCTCCACGAAAAGGGGTGTGCCGAGGTAGAGGTTGGTCCAGGGCGCGACCGTGTAAACGCTCACGTTGGTTGAAAAGGTGGGGACGGCGGCGTTATCGGCGAAGATCAGCATATTGGTATGCGTGCTAAGCGGCGCAAAGAGGTACGGCGAAGTGTAAGTAATCGTATTGGAGGAACCGGCGCTGGCCAGGACAGGGGTGACGAGCGCTCCATCCAGATACAACCGCACGCTGGCCGGGTCCAGATGTGTGAGCTGGTCCTGGATGACCGCCAGCGTGGGGACATTGGGCAAAACCCCCGCCGCCCCGTTATTCGGGATGAACGAGAGGAGAATGGGCGTGTTCACGTCGGGGACGTTGAACAGGTTGGTGCCCTTTTGGGCGTAACTGAAGATGTTGGCGACCTCGGTGCCGGTTAGCACGCGCCGCCAGATGCCCAGGTCATCGATGGCGGCGTTGGTAACGCCTGCGGTTCCCGGCTGCGCTGGCGGGTTGCTGCCGGGACCTTGCGTGTAAGTTCCCGTACCGTCCTGGCCCACGTTGACCGCCTCCGGGACGCCGTTGTCGCTCAGATCCGCAGTGTCGAATGTGTTCGTCGTCGCGGTCGAAACCACGGTGCTTTCCAGCACGCCGTCGATATAGATTTTGGTGCTGCCGCCCCGTTGGCAAGCCACGGCGATATGATGCCACGCACCGTCGTAGAGATTTTCTCCCCCCGGCGTGTTGGGCCGGACGCTGACCACCTTGTTGACCGAGGGATCGGTCACGGTGTAATGCACTCGGACGGTGGTGAGGCCCCCTTGGATGAAGATGCCATACCCGCGACTGCTGCTGCTGTTCCAGTTGCGGTTGGCAAAATAAGCGGGGTCACCCCCTCCCACGATGTTGGTGCTGCGGGTATTAACCCAGAACGCGACCGAAAAATCGTTGGTGGTCCCGAATTGCAGGTCGTCCGGATAGCCCAACGTCGCGTATTCAATCAGGGAGCCGTCCGGGTAGGTATTGAATTGGAAGGCCTTGCCGAGCTTCCCGGGCACGTAGGTCGGCGCCGAGGGTTGAACGGCCAGGCCGTTGGTGCTCACGTAGGCGGCGTCGTTCCCGCGGCCCGAGTCGTCATTGAGCGTTTCGTCAAACGTGAGATGGACGACCAAGCCGTTGGTGATTGCCCGGGTTTGGGCGTTCGCGCCAGCGGCCAGGCCAAAGGCCAGCCCCAACGCGACGATCGTTTTTGCGGAGGTTTTCATAGGTTGGATAATGCGGTGATTTCGGTTTTGCACTGGTCGAACGCGAACAAATCTGGCTTCCCAACTGACTCCCGGAACTGCCCGGCTCCAGGGCCTTGCGGGCCGGCTAATAGCCCCCGGTCGGATTGCCGGGCACGCAATAGAGCAGTCCCGGATGGCTGGCCGCTTGCTGGTCGAACTGCCGGAGCGAAATCCACTGCACCCGCGCGTCGAAGCCCAGGACGGCGGCGCCTTTGCCGTGCCGGTTTCCGATTCCCTCGGTATCATTGGGGACCTGGCTGGCGTCCAGGCCGCTGTTGTAGGCGAAAAAGCCGCCGAAGTTGTTGACCTTGGGTTCCCACTGCACCCAGGCAGAGGGGTTGAACTCGCCGATCCTGAATTTGTGGCCCTTGGTCTGGAAATCGCCGACGTAGTCTCCGAACCCACAGACGGCGCCGTTCATGATATAGCTCGAGACCCGCTGGATGCGGCGGATGAAATCCGCGTCGGTTTTCCGGTCGAGCGGACAATAATAGGACTGCCGGTTTTGAACGTAGGGAAGGTACAGGCCCTGATTGATGTAGGCTGCGTCGTTGGTATTGTCCTGGAGCGCGCCGTTGACCAGAGTGAAGGGATCCGGGGCCGAGCCGTTCTTGGGCAGGTAAAGCCAGCTTGGCCCGAAGGCGTTGTGCCATTGGCACCAGGGCATCCAGTCCTGGTTGTCGCTCCCGTACATCTGCATCGCCAGGCCCAATTGCCTCAGGTTGTTCACACACGCCGTGCGGTAGGCCTTTTCCTTGGCCTTGGCCAAAGCCGGCAACAACAGCGCCGCCAGGATGGCGATGATGGCGATCACTACCAGTAACTCAATCAGCGTGAACGCCCAGGGCGCTCGCCACCGGAGCCTCACTCCTGGGAGATGACTCGAAGATTGGTTCATAACCAGCGCGTCTGATTGACTTGGGCTGCTAACCAAAGGTTTGCCGGATGCCACTCTAAGCCCGGCGCCTTAAAGGGCAAGTTACGAAGCGGAAACGCTTCGGTGACAAGTGCCGCCGGGCAACTGTTCAGGAGGCCTTCGGGGGCTGTTTGAGACGCCGTAACTGTTCGGGTCGGATCGTGGAAGGGAGCGGATATTGGCGGCGCTCTGCCGAGACGCCGCTACGTTTTTGCCGGCCGCGCGCGGGTGTAATCGTTCTGATCGGCTCGATACGTGAACGGCTGGACTGACGGGACCACGGACAACGAGACCACGGGACCACCCGGACCACCCAGTCTCCTTTAAAGGCGTCACTGCCAACGAACCAGCCGCGCCGCAGCGCTTGGGACGCCTCGGGGTCGGTTTCCTTAACGCGCCGAGTCTCCATTCGCCGCCCGCCCCTCGCCCCCCGCCCTCAGCCCGGAGATTCACCCCGACCTCTAAAGGTTTTACCCAACTTTAACCAAAAGCATTGCGACCAAGCCCGAGAAAGTGCAGGTTATATGGGCGTCGGAAGCGCAAATCCGTTCGTTGGAGACGCGCCCCTTTAATTGAGCGGCGAAGAGAAAGAACCGTTATGGCCCAGGCAATCATGGATCCGGAGCAGGTGCGGCGTTTCGCCGAGGAACTAAAGCGCTTCAACAGCGACCTGCAGGACAAGATCATCTCCTTGCAGGCCCGGTTTGCCGCCTTGGGCGACACCTGGCAGGACCAGGAGCACAGCAAGTTCGCCGATGAATTCAAACAAATCATGAAGGCGCTCAAGAAGTTCATCGAGGTCTCCAACCAACAAACCCCCTACCTCCTGCGCAAGGCGCAGCGCATCGAGGAATATCTCAACCAGCGCTAAGTCGCCCATGACCCCAAAGGCCAAAGTCACCGCCGTGGACGCCCTCGAGGCCTTCCGCGCCGAGCTGGTGGTTTACATCAGCAAGGCGCGGCCCACCCTCGAGGAGGTTGGGGCCGACGCGTTGCGGGTGCGGCTCTGGCTCGAGAACGAGCAGCGCACCCATTGGGAAGAGGAGTTGCGCCGCCGAAACCGGGATTTGGAACAGGCCCAATCGGCCCTCTTCAGCGCGCGCCTCTCCAATCTGCGCGAGGAGACCTCGGCCGAACTCATTGCCTTCTATCGCGCCAAACGCGCCCGCGACGAGGCCGAGAGCAAGTTGCAAATCCTGAAAAAGTGGAACCGCGACTTCGAGAACCGTGTCCAGCCGCTGGTCAAGCAAACCGAAAAGCTCCACACCCTGCTCGCCAACGACCTGGTGAAGGCGATGGCCTACCTGGCCCAGGCCGTCAGCACGCTCAGCGCTTATGCCGGAACCCTCCCGCCCTCCGCCGCCCCCGGCCCAATCCCCGCAGCCGCGACCACCACGGCCCACGCCGAGGAGGCCGCCAAGGACGAAAAATGAAGTATGAACGCCAACGCCTCCAGACTTTCAGGCATTACCCGGGATTTGTGGGGCCAATGGCAGCAGACCAAGACCTATTGGAGAGACGCCAAAGCCCAGGAATTCGAGAACAAATACCTCGCCGAACTCCTCAGCAGCGTTGACAAAACCGTCGGGATCATCGAGCAACTGGATAAGCTTCTCCAAAAAATCAGGAAAGACTGTGAATAGCAACCCTGGACCCGGCAAGAGTCTCGAACTCCTGGAGGCCCTCAGGGCCGCCGTGCGAGACCTGACCGCCAGGGCGAACAAACTCCACGAGGATTTGCGGGCGCGGCTGGCTCGCGAGGGCCTGCGGGGCCAGGCGGCCCTCGAGGAATTGACCCGGCAAACCGCCGAGGCCCGGAGCCACGCCGAGACTGAGGCGGCAGCCGCCGGGAAGGCCCTCGAACTGAGCTACGAACGCCGGAAGGTCCGCATCGGCAAGGCTTGCCAGGCCAGCAAGGAAAAGGGCCTCGAGCAGGTCGAAAACCAAACCGGCGCTCGAAAATACGAGTTCCAGAGGACGATGCTCCAGGCCGAGCGCGACCGTGAATTGGGCCTCGCCGCCAACCTCAAGCGATTCGAGGAGTACAAGGCCGCTCTGGCTCCCCAGGAGCACCTGCTGGCGGGCCTCGAGGGGGCCGCCCAAAACGCCTTTGGCGGTTACCGAACTTTCCGGCGCCTCTTTGCCAGGGCCTACGAAAAGGCCCAGGCGGATCTTTCGCCGGACGAGAACGCCCTGCTTGACGAATTCCGCCGATTGCTGGCCAAGGCCTCCGGCGAGCTCGCTCAGGTCCGCCGCCGCCTCCTGCTCCGCCTTTTCCGCTACTGGCCTCTCTGGCTGGTCCTGGCCCTCTGCCTCGCGCCCTGGGTCGCCCTGCGCCGGCCGGCCGGCTTTGGCTCCCCCGCCTCCATGACCGGCGCCGCGGCCGCCGCGGCCGCCGCGGCCGCGTTTGCCGCGGTGTTCGTTCTCCGCCACTTCGCCGCGCGTTCGAGCCGTTCCGTCGCCAGTTCCCTCGCCGCCGCTTTGGCCACGACGCGCCTCTTGCACAACGCCTGCCGGCAGAAGGCCGAGGCGCATTTCCAGCAAGAACAACAGCGCCTCCAGGATAACTACCAAAACACCTCCCAAAGCGTTGACCAGCAACTGAAACAAATCCTGGCCCAGGCCGGCGAGTCGCGGGTCTCCTGCCGAATGCGAACCGACGAAAAAACGGCGCGCGTTTCGGCCCGTCAGGAGCGGCTCCGGGTCTTGAAATTGGAACGGCTGAGCCGCCGCCAGGCCGAGAGCCTTCAGGACCTCGAGCGAGGGGCCGAAGCCAAACGCCAGGCGCTTATCGCCCTCGGCGAGGAACGGGAGAAAAAACTTCAGGCCGACTATGAAGCCGAGCGGGGACGCCTGGCGAGTGAGTGGCTGGGCCGCTTGCAGCCGATTTACGCGGCCGTCCAGGCCATCAACGCCTTCTCCGATGAGCTCTTCCCCCCATGGTCGGCGCCGGCTTGGACGCACTGGCACGCGCCGGCCACCTTCCGCCGCGCCGCCAGATTCGGCCAGGTCGAGGTGGACGTCGCTCGGCTCTGCCAGGGCCTTCCCCAAGAATCGCGCCTCGTCTTGCCCGGCCCGGACCGCTTCTCACTGGCGCTCGCCTTGGCCTTCCCGGACCAGGGCTCAATCCTGTTCGAGGCCGCTGAAACCGGCCACGACCAGGCCATCGGCGCCCTCAACAACCTCATCCTCCGGCTCCTGGCCACCGCTCCCCCCGGACGCTTGAACTTCTCCATCATCGACCCGGTCGGCCTCGGGCAGAATTTCGCCGGCGTGATGCACTTGGCCGACTACGAGGAGCAGATCATCAACAGCCGCATCTGGACGCAAACGACGCAGATCGAGCAACGCCTTGCCGGCCTCAACGAGCATATCGAGAAGGTCATCCAGATGTACCTGCGCAACGATTACGCAACCATCGCCGAATACAACGAGCAGGCCGGCGTGATTGCCGAAAAGTACCATTTCCTGGTGGTCGCCGATTTTCCCGTCAATTTCTCTGACACCGCCGCCAAACGCCTGCTGAGTATTGCCGCCAGCGGGGCCCGGTGCGGCGTCTATACGCTCATCCATTGGGACCGCCGCCAGGCCCTGCCCGAGGGGTTCATTCCCGATGAACTCAGAAAGAGCAGCTTCTGCGTGGGCCTCAAAGCCCAGGTCTTCGTCCCCGCCGCCTATCCGATGCCGGGGACCGACCTCGTCATCGATGCCCCCCCGCCGCCCAGCCTCGCCATCGACCTCATTCACCAGATCGGCCTCCAGAGCCGCGACTCGAGCCGCGTCGAAGTCCCCTTCACCCAGGTGACTCCCCCGGACGCCGGCGTCTGGAGCCTCGAGAGCACCACCGAGTTGCGCGTCCCCATCGGCCGCACCGGCGCGACCAAGCTCCAATACCTGGCCATCGGCAAGGGCACGCGCCAGCACGGCCTCATCGCCGGCAAAACCGGCTCCGGCAAGTCAACCCTTTTCCACGTCATCATCACCAACCTCGCCCTCTGGTACAACCCCGAGCAGGTTGAGTTCTACCTCGTCGACTTCAAAAAGGGCGTCGAATTCAAATGCTACGCCGTCCATCGCCTCCCCCACGCGCGGGTCGTGGCCATCGAGAGCGACCGCGAGTTCGGACTGAGCGTCCTCCAGCGCGTGGACGAGGAATTGAAACGCCGCGGCGACCTGTTCCGCGCCCTCGGGGTGCAGGACATCCCGGGCTACAAGCGCGCCGGCGGCACGGAGCCGATGCCTCGCTGCCTGGTCCTGATTGATGAATTCCAGGAGTTCTTCGTCGAAGACGACAAGATAGCTCAGACCGCCTCCCTGCTCCTGGATCGCATCGTGCGCCAGGGCCGCGCCTTTGGCATTCACGTGCTGCTCGGCTCTCAAACCTTGGGCGGCGCCTACACCGTCGCTCGCACCACCCTGGGCCAGATGGTCATCCGCATCGCTCTCCAGTGCAACGAGGCCGATGCCTACCTCATCATGGATGACAACAACCCCGCTCCCCGCCTCCTCTCCCGCCCGGGCGAAGGCATCTACAACGATTCGGCCGGCATGCTCGAGGGGAACAGCCCTTTCCAGGTCGTCTGGCTGCCCGATGACGTGCGCGAAACCTTTCTGGCCAAGGTCCGCGCCCGGGCCGACCGCGACCGTCCAGCCCTGCCCGCCCCCATCGTCTTCGAAGGCAACGCCCCGGCCGACGTCCGCGAAAACCCCGTGCTCCGCAGCCTGCTCGAAGCCCAGTCCCTCCAAACCACCGTGGCCCCTCGCATCTGGCTCGGCGCCCCAAACTCGATTAAAGGTCCCACCGAAGCGGTCTTCTCCCGGCAAAGCGGCAGCAACCTCCTCATCGTCGGCCAGCGCGAAGAGGCGACCCTCGCCATCCTCTCGGTCGGCTTGCTCTCTCTGGCGGCCCAGTATCCCCTCGGCGGCGCTCGCTTTGTCCTCTGCGACGGCACGACCCCGGGCTCGCCCCAACGCGCCCTCCTCGAGCGCGTCCTCGAAGCCATACCCCATCCCGTCGAATTGGCCAAACAAGGCGCCCTCCCCGACCTCATGAGCGGCCTGGCGGAGCAGATGAAGCAACGCCTTGACGCGCCGGACGCCGACGCCGCACCCCCGACTTTCCTCATTATCCACGCGCTCCAGAAATACTCCCGCTTCCGCTATGACGACGATTTCGGGTTCTCCTCCGATGCCGCCGCCCCGCCCAACCCGGCCGCGGTCCTCGACCGCCTGGTCTGCGAAGGGACCCGCCTGGGCTTCCACGTCATCGCCGCTTGCGACACCTATAACACCGTCAACCGGTTTCTCAGCCGAAAGGCCTTCAGCGAATTCGAGATGCGGGTCCTCTTCCAGATGAGCGCCAACGATTCCGCCAGCCTCATCGATAGCCCCAAAGCCAGTCTCCTCGGCCTCCACCGCGCTCTCTTTTTCAACGAGCAGGAAGGCCATTTGGAAACCTTCCGCCCGTACGCTTCGCCCGCCGCCGACTGGCTTGACTACGCCGCCCGGAACCTCGGACGGTTGCACCCCCAGCCGTGATATGGAGTGCGGTGGCAAGCGAAGCGCGACACCGCTTTGCCTGGGGAGAGTCCGGCGCTGTTGGACCTCCCCGGCGGCCGAAAGCGGCGTCGCCGCTTCGCTCTGCCGCCGCACTCCAGACGCTTCGCGACGCTTGCGCAAATTATCTTGATCGAGAAAGCCACAGGACTGGTTCTGCGGACGCGGCCGTTGACCGAGACGAGCCTCATTGTGCGCTGGCTCACACCCGCTCTGGGGCGGCTGGCGACGGTGGCCAAAGGGGCGCGCCGGCCCACCTCTCCGTTTCGGGGCAAGCTCGATTTGTTCTACCTGGCCGAGTTCACCTTCAGCCGCAGCCGGCGCTCGGAGTTGCACACCCTGAGGGAAGTCGGCCTGCTCGATACTCACCGCGCCCTGCGCCAGGAGCTTGGCTGGCTCCAGCAAGCCTCCTATTGCGCCGAACTGATCGAGCAAACCACCGAAACCGAAACCCCGCTGCCCGAGATCTTCGAGTTGCTGCGCGGATTGCTCGACACGCTCGGCCGCCGGGCCCCTCAGCCGCGCACCGTGCTGGCCTTCGAAGTCAAGCTCCTCGGTCTGTTGGGACTCGCGCCGGACTTGGCCCAGACCCGGCTCGACTCCAGCGCCAAGACCGTCGTCAAGGCCTTGGCGGAGCAGGATTGGCCGGCCATCGCGCGCTTAAAGCCCACCGCCGCTCAGGCCCTGGAAGTGCGCGACTTCATGCGCGAATTCCTCCTCTTCCACCTCCCCAGAGTCCCCCACGGCCGCGACGCGGCGTTGCAGGCGGGAAGGAATTCGAACCGCTAAGCTGCGCTAATCCCCGCTAATGGAATTCCGCTTCCAGCCTTTATCAGCGAAGATGAGCGAAGATGAGCGGTTCCAAATCTTAGCGAGACCGTCCGGGCTGCGGGGCGGCCCGCCTTACTCGCGCACGACGGCTTGGAGGCGCTGCTTCAGGCGGGCAACCAGGTCCTCAAGGAACTGGTACGAGGGCCACGCGGAAGCCAATGTTGCCGTCACGGGAGACCGGAGGGCTGCCTGCCCGGTGAGCCGACCGGTGGATGCGCGGGAAGTCGGCCCAACTGCCACCCCGGAGCACGCGGGACGAGCCCGTGGTCGGCCCCGGTCGGATCGGTCACACTGCCGCCAGGATAACCCCCATACCAGTCCATACACCATTCCCATACATTTCCATGCATGTCGTACAATCCCCACCGGTTTGGTGATTTTGTGCCAACCGGATGAGTCTGACCACCACCATTCCGAAAACACCAGGCGTACCTGCCCAGCTTGTCGTATTGAGTATCGTCCCCATAACTGAACCGACTCGTCGTCCTCGCCCGACACGCGTACTCCCATTCCGCCTCTGTCGGCAACCGGTACACATAGCCCGCCGGCAGTCGTCCCGCCTGCCGCTCCTTTTCCGTCAGCCTGGCGCAGAAGTTCGTCGCCTCCACCCACGAAACGTTCTCCACCGGCAGACTTGCTTCTCCCTTGAAGGAACTCGGATTGGTCCTCATCACTGTCTCGTATTGCCTTTGGGTCACCTCATACTTGCCCATCGAGAAACTTTTGCTGATCGTCACCCGCGTCTGCGGCCCCTCGTCATCGGATCGGTCGGCCTCGCTCCCCGGGCTGCCCATCAGAAACGTCCCCGGCTCAATCGTCGCCAACAGATCTGACCAAGCAACGGAAGGAGCAGGCGTCCAAGGTTTCCACCACCCAAACACTAGAACCACTAAGGGCAGAGCAACGGAAACCCATAGCCACGGCCGGGATTCCGGTTTAGCTATGGCGGCCCCCTTCGGCTCCCCAACAGTCGTTTCCACGTTGCTCATGGCGATTCAAAGATACCCAAATCAGTCTTTCTGGCCAGCCAAACGCTCTGCGCCGCCAGCAAGCACTCAGAGCCTTACACCGGGCTGCCTGGCCATGACGAGTCACAGCCGCGCAAGAGAAGGCTCCAATGATGGCCGCCAACGGCCATCGGCTGGCGCTGGCGGCGTGTACATCTCAGCATTCAGATCGAACCCAACGGAAATGCGGATGCTGAAGTTCTACAGGGCGAGCGAGAGCGACCACCTCTCACCGGGAGCTTGGCGCGCGTACTCGTGCCTCCGAAAAAAGTCGCCCTGCCAATCCGCTCGCCTTTCGTCCCGACACGCGGATTCTGAACGTCATCCGCAAAAAACTAGGGTTCCCACGGTTCGCGTCGTGAAAGTTCCTCCTGTCATCCATGACTTCGTGGAAGCTCGCCGAATCCCCCAAGTAACGGATGAACTTGAAATCCTCGGTGAAAAAGCCGGGTCTCACCGCGCGAATCACCGAGGCCAGGAACCTGGCGTGCCAATACAGACATTTCCAGAAGGCCCGCTCTTGATACTCCGAAAGCGGGCAGTTGAACCGCTCGCAAAAGAGCGACCGGAACTGCTGCTGTTGGTCCATGCTCTGATTGTAGTAGCGGCACCCAAGCTGTCCACTCAACTCTGAAGCTAACCTGGACGGGGCCAACCTGTTCGGAGCCGACCTGCGCGGCGGCGCCGCTCTGTCGGTCCCCTCCTCGGCCTGCCGGCCATTGCGACGGCAGCAGCCTCGTTCTCGACGTTCAACCCGGCCAGGGACCTCGACGACGACAACAACCGGGGACCTTGACAACTACATCCGATGGGCCTGCCCAGGTGGAGGGCGCAGACATCCAGGCCGGCGCTGCGGAAGGGCCGGTCCCGGAAAACGGAAGCCTGAGAGTCCTCAGGGCGTGTCTTAAAACTCGCGCCCGAAGGACTGTCGAACACCGTGCGGTTTACGCCAACCGAGGCGACGCAAATCCGGGACGCAATTAAGCGGTCAGGATTGAGCAAGCCAAAATTCCTCAGAAAAGCCTTGCTTTCCGCCTCGAATGTGGTATAGTTTTACCACGAAAGGACAATTATGTTTGGCGAATTTGTAAAAAAAGTCCGGCTCGAAAAGCGCTTGGGGCTGCGCGAGTTTTGCATCGCTGCCGATTACGACCCCAGTAATTGGAGCAAAATTGAGCGCGGGGTTTTGTCACCGCCGCAGGATCGGGGCGTCCTCGATCGAATCGCCGCGATTCTGGGACTGGATGAAAACTCAGACCAGAGAAACCTATTGTTTGACGCTGCTGCGATTGACGCTGGCAGAATTCCACCATATATTCTTGAGGATGCCGAACTTGTGAAACGGCTGCCGGTCTTTTTCAGGACCGCTACCGGCAAAAAGCCGAGCGCTAAAGATCTGGCCCATCTGGCCCAAATTCTGAGCAAATCATAGCCGATGCACAATGAATCCTTCGAAGTTCAAGGCTCCTTTCTTGCAAAAAGGCGACATCGAGACAAAGGCACAAGAAATTCGAGCGAACTATCCATCTACGCGGACAATTCCGGTGAACGTTTTGGCGTTTGCCGAATTCGATCTGGGCTTAGAGTTTGATTTTGCCCCGATCCAACAGCTCCGTCAGGACGCCTTTCTTCGACCGGATTTAACCGGCATCTGGTTTGACCCGATAGCCTTCAGGGAGCCTTCCTGGCAATCGAGGCTAAGGTTTTCCACCGCGCATGAATTGGCACACCTATTCCTCCATAAAGACATTTATGGTGCTCTGAGTTTTAGGACGGTTAAGCAATGGATTAGATTCATTGACAATATTCCGGCAAAGGAGTACCACTGGATTGAATGGCAGGCCGATGAATTTGCGGGTCGTTTTTTGATTCCAACAGAGCGCCTCCAGCCGGTATTGCGTGAGGCCATTAACAATGCTGAATCGGAAGGGTTCTTTGAGCAAGGCCCCGAAGAGGCTTTAGACGCTTGCTGTAGGGCTACACACGCTGCATTCGGTGTTTCCTTCTCGGCAATGCAAACCAGGATTCGGAAGTCCGGCTTCTGGCCGCCGCCCGCCGCAAACCTACATTAGGACGCTACCAACTACTCGCGCACGACGGCTTGGAGGCGCTGCTTCAAACGGGCAACCAGGTTTTCATGGGCGGCGTTGGCTTCGGCGTCGGTCAAGGTGCGTTCCGGGCTTCGGTAAGTGAAGGCGTAGGCCATGCTTTTCCGGCCTGGCGGAACGTTCTTGCCACGGAAGACGTCGAACAGCTCGACTGACTCAAGGTTCGCCGGTTTGGTCTCCCTGACTAGCTGGAGCACTGCCTCGTGGGCCGTGGTTTCGGGCACGAGCATCGCGATGTCCCGGCGGATCGAGGGGAAGGCGGGCAGCGGCTTGAAGGCCCGGGCCGCGTTGCGACGGGCCAGGAGGAGATCGAGGTTCAACTCGGCAAGCTGGACGGCATCGCGCAGGTCGTAGGCTTTGGCGAGTGAGGGGTGCAATTGGCCGAGCTCGCCGAGCTGGGATTTGCCCAGGTGGACCGTGGCCGACTCGATGAACAGGGCGGTGCTTTCAGGGCGGCGGGCGTAAGTGATGCCGCGCAAGCCGAAGTGCTCGAAGAATTCCTCGAGGAAACCTTTGAGGTCGAAAATGTCGAACTTCGCCTCGCGCTCTTCGCCGCTCCAGAACAGGCCGTTGCGCCGGCCGGTGAGGGCCAGGGCCAGGCGGCGTTCTTCGCGGACGGCGCCGGCGGGGCCCTGTGAAGGGGCGGTGGCAGATGCCTGGCCAATGGAGGCGCTGAAGACGCGGCCGGTTTCGAACAGGGCAACCTCCTCGTTCTTGCGGCTGAGGTTATGGCGCAGGGCGTCGAGCAAGCCCGGCAGGAGGCTGGGACGCAGCACGTTCATGTCGCTGCTCAACGGGTTGGCCAGGGGGACGAGCGCGTCCGGGGCGGCGAGCTTCGCGGCCGTGTCCGAGATCAGCGTCTGGCCCTGGGCTTCGAACAGCCCCAGCCCGGTCAGGATGCGGCGAGCCTCGGCGAGTGTGTCGTGAACGGCGTCGAACGCGTTGGCACCGATGGCGCCGCGCGGGGGCGTGGCCGGGATGCGGTCCACGCCGTAAAGCCGGGCGACTTCTTCGGTCAGGTCCACTTCGCGTTTGAGGTCCACGCGGAAGGTCGGGATGCGGAAAGCCATCGGCTCGGACGCTGCCGGTGGCGCGTCGACGGGCCGGGGTTTGCGGGCGACGGTCTTTAAGCCAAGCTGGACGAGGCTGGCTTCGATTTCTTCGGGGCGCAGATTGAGGCCAAGCAGCTCGTTGACTTTGTGCGGGCGAAGCTGGATTTGCCGCGGCACGACCGGCGTGGGATACGCGTCCACCACGCCCGGCGCGAGCACCCCGCCGGCGGTCTCGAGGATCAACTGGGCGGCGCGACGGCTGGCCCAGTCACAGAGGCCGATGTCAGCCCCGCGCTCGAAGCGGTACGAGGATTCGCTGCGCAGCTCGAGCTTCTTGGACGTGAAGCGGATATTCTGCGGCTTGAAACACGCGCTCTCGATCAACACGTCCACCGTGTTCTGGTTAATCTCGCTGTTTTGGCCGCCCATAATGCCGGCCAGGGCGACCGCTTTGGTCTCGTCCGCAATGAGGAGCATCCGGCTGGTCAGCGTGCGTTCCTGGCCGTCCAGGGTCATGAACTTCTCGCCCTCCGCCGCGCGCCGAACGACGATCGTGGGCTTGGCGTCGGGACCCGTTTTCGCCAAGAGGTGGTAATCGAAGGCGTGCAGCGGCTGGCCGGTCTCAAGCATCACGTAGTTCGTGACGTCCACGACGTTGCCGAGGCTGCGGAGGCCCACTTTTTCGAGGAGGCTCCTGAGCCAATCCGGGCTGGGGGCGATGCTCACGCCGCGAATCACGCGGGCGGTGTAACGCGGACAGAGCTCGGGGTCCTCGAGGCGTACGGCAACGAGGGGTTCGCCTTGGGGCGGGGGCTCGGGGTTGCCGGGGCCTGGCGGTTCCAGGCTCCCGAGTTCGGGCCAGCGCAGGGGGGCGCCGGTCAAGGCGCAGAGTTCGCGGGCGATGCCGATGACACTGTTGAGGTCGGGCCGGTTGGGCGTGATCTCGAGGTCATAGACCACGTCGCTGCCGGGGCGGCCGAGGTGCTCGGCGAAGGGTTGGCCTACCTGCGCGTCCTCGCGGAGGATGAGGAGACCGGCGGCATCCCCGGCCAATCCAAGTTCCTTCGGCGAACACATCATGCCGTGGGACTCGACGCCGCGGATCTTGCCGACCTTGATGGTGAAGGGCTCCTGGCCGGGTTTGGCGGGCAGCGTGTGGCCCGGTAGGATGAGCGGCACCTTGTCACCCGGCTTGAAATTCGAGGCGCCACAAACGATTTGCCGCTCGCCCTGGCCGTCGTTGACGCGGCAGACCGTGAGCTTATCGGCGTTGGGGTGTTTGTCGCGCGCGACCACCTGCGCGACGACGATTCCGTCAAACTCGCCCCCCAGCTTGCGGAGGCCTTCGACTTCGATGCCCAGCATCGTCAGCCGCTCGGCCAGTTCCTCGGGCGGCCAGTTGAAATCAACGTATTGTTTGAGCCAACTATGGGTAGTCTTCATTGGGCCTCATAATTGTTTCAGGAACCGCACATCGTTCTCATAAAAGAGCCGGATATCATTGATGGCATAGCGGATCATGGCGATGCGCTCGATGCCGAAGCCGAAGGCCCAGCCGGTCCAGACCTCGGGGTCGTAGCCCACGTTTTCGAAGACCTGCGGATGCACCATGCCGCAGCCGGCGATCTCGAGCCATTCCTTGTGCATCTTGCGCGTCAGGGCGCTGCTGAAATCGATCTCGAAGCTCGGTTCGGTATAGCTGAAGTAATGCGGACGGAAGCGGATGCGGGTTTCGGGCCCCATCAATTCCTTGAACACAAACTCGACCGTGCCCTTGAGATCGCCCACCGTCACGTTTCGATCGACGTACAGCCCCTCGACCTGGTGAAACGTGGGATTATGGGTCGCATCGGCGTTATCCCGTCGATAGACCCGTCCGGGCACGATGATGCGCACCGGGGGCGCTTGCTTTTTCATGACCCGGATTTGCACCGAAGAGGTATGGGTGCGCAACAACAGCCGCGCCTCCGGGGTGGCCGCCGCGGAGGGGGCCAGGTAGAAGGTGTCCTGCGTATCGCGGGCCGGGTGGTCCGCCGGGGTGTTTAGCGCGTCAAAACAATGGTATTCGTCTTCGGCTTCGGGGCCGTCGGCCACGACAAAGCCGAGCTTGCGGAAACTGCGGACAATATCCTCGGTAGTCTGAGTGAGCGGGTGGAGCTTGCCCAGGGGGCGCCGGCGGCCGGGGAGGGTGAAATCGGCGGGTTCTTTGGGCGGGGCGGCCGCAAGTTCCAATTCGCTGCGGCGCTGGGCCAGGGCGGTTTCGAGCTCGACTTTAGCGGCGTTGACGGCCTTGCCGGCGGCGGGCTTCTGCTCTTTGGCCAAGCCGCCCAGTTGCTTCATCAGGGCGGTGAATTGGCCGTGCGAGCCCAGGAAACTCACCCGCGCCTGCTCGAGAGCCGCCAGGTCCTGGGCCGCGCGCAATTCGGCGAGCGCCGCTTGTTTCAACGGTTCGATCTGGTCGATGAATTCAGCCATAAACGATCCTGACCCGGATATCTCTAAAGGGTGCGATAGGTCTCCCGGGGCTGCGTAGCGCAGGTTTCCAACCTGCTGTATCGCCGACTTCCAGTCGGCAGGCTGTACCCGCTTGGTCGCATCTGCGGATTGGAAATCCGCGATACGGCAGACTGGAAGTCTGCGCTACTTGGCGGCTTTGGCCTTCAACGCGTCCTGGGCGACCTTGACCAGGTCCGCAAAAGCCGCCGCATCCGTAGCGGCGAGATCGGCCAGGATCTTGCGGTCGAGGGCAACCTTGGCGGCTTTGAGGCCCTCCATGAAGCGGCTATAGGTGGTGCCGGCAGCGCGGACGGCGGCGTTGATGCGGACCTGCCAGAGGGCGCGGAAGGTCCGTTTCTTGGCCTTCCGATCGCGGTAGGCATAGTAGCGGCCGTGATCCACCGCATCGGAGGCATAACGGTAAAGTTTGGAGCGGCGCATCCGGAAGCCTTTGGCGGCTCGGATCATCCGGGTGCGGCGTTTGCGCGAAGCAGGGGCGTTGGTAACTCGCATGGTCTGGTGGGTGGTTGAGCGTTGAAAGTTGAGGGCTCAGGGCCGCGGCTAGCGGCTGAACGGCAGGTTTTGCGTGATGCGATACTTGTCGGTAGAATCGACGGTATGCATGCCGCGCAGGCTGCGACGGCGTTTGGGACCTTTGGTCTGGAGCAGGTGCCGCTTCCCGGCGCTGGAGGCCAGCACTTTCCCATTGGCCGTGATCTTGAAACGCTTGGCCACGGATTTCCTGGTCTTGATGCCTTTTGGACGTCGCATAAAAAACAATCAGCTTTCTCTTAAAAGAGCGCGCAATATAGGTTCTGCCCGCGCCGGAATCAAGCAGTATTTTGGCGAGCGCATGGCGTGCCCGAAAAAGCTGTAACTAAAGCCTGTCCCGAACGCTCCGGTTCCTGGGAAAATCCCATCCGCTTCTGGTTCACCTGCCAATTGGTTGAACGTGGCCACCACGACGAACTTGAGCGTGACGAGTCCCGGCACCAACCAGACGGGCTTCTTCCGTTTGTTGGGTCAGGGAGAATGCCCCGGCGGGGGGCGCAGGACGGAATTCTTCGCTGCCCGGAAATCAGGCGGCAGGGTGGGGGCTCGAAGAAATCGGGCGTGCGCCCGTTTGACGGGCGAGCCTGAAGCAATGATCATCTTCGGAAATAAAAATATGCGTTTTTTCGACCTTTTCTTGGAACCGTACCCCGGCTCGGTCATCGCACTTACGATGATCGGTCCCAGCTTGGGGTGGACAACGAATGCCCAAACAGAGCAGCAATGACAAGACTATGATATCGAGAATGAGTTCAATCCGCCTTTTGCTGACGGTCGCCGCAGGATTGGCCGCCGCCGCCTTATCCAGCCATGCTCAGAGCGCCACGGCCACAATTTACGGGGTTGCCGCAGGCAGTTCTTATGATTACACCATAACGCTGCAAAATACGGGCTCCATTGCTCTCAATAGCTTTTGGTACGGTTGGACAACCAGCGGGGACAACCTGCCTTCAGCCCCATCCAGCGCCGGGAATTCTCTTGGCTGGAGCAATGATCTCAGCGGCAATTCCATCAAGTGGATTAATGGTTCAGGTACCGCACTGGCGGCGGGCGCCTCAGCGACTTTCACCTTTGTTAGCAGTTCGTCACCATCGGCTATCACCGCATCACCATCCGGGGAATCTGTTGCCTACGTTGGTGGAATTGATTTCAGTCAGGGCAAGGCGGGAGATAGCACCGCGGCATTTTCTCCTTCGCTGGTATCCGCCCCGGCCCCCGTGCCCACGGTCACTGCCACAATTTCCGGGGTTGCCGCAGGCGGTTCTTATGATTACACCATAACGCTGCAAAACACGGGAACCAATGCTCTCAATAGCTTTTGGTATGGCTGGACAACCAGCGGGGACAACCTGCCTTCAGCCCCATCCAGCGCCGCCAATTCACTTGGCTGGGGCAATGGGCTTAGCGGCAATTCAATAAAGTGGACTAATAGCTCGGGAACCGCACTGGCGCCGGGCGCTTCGGCGACTTTCAACTTTGTTAGCAGTTCGTCACCATCGGCTATCACCGCATCACCATCCGGGGAATCT
>Ga0209415_10007217_pt1 | contig 19456 bp, 15 predicted proteins | sample PeaSoiSIISIP2007_FD_187696 | JGI IMG/M metagenome (GOLD analysis project Ga0209415, IMG submission 187696) | Peat soil microbial communities from Weissenstadt, Germany - SII-SIP-2007 (SPAdes) (version 2) | ecosystem: Environmental > Terrestrial > Soil > Wetlands > Peat | place: Germany... | reverse complement strand
TTCTTCGCCGGCTGGGCGCTGTCGCTCGACTACATCCTCACGATCGCGATCTCGGCCTACTTCGTGCCGTTCTACGCGAGCGCGCTGCCGGGCCTCTCCGCGCTCGGCCACGCCCCCGGCAACATCATCGCCGCGCTGGTGGTGCTCGTCATCCTCGTCGTCCTCAACATCCGCGGCCTGGGCGAGTCGGCGAAGGTCAACTTCTTCCTGGCGGTCACCGACCTCGGCACCCAGGTCCTGGTCGTTCTGCTCGGTGCGGTGCTCGTGCTGAACCCCTCGCTGCTGGTCAACCAGGTGCACCTGGGGACCGCGCCGAGCGTCTCGCAGCTGATCTTCGCGCTGTCGATCGCGATGCTCGCCTACACCGGCATCGAGACGGTGTCGAACATGGCCGAGGAGGCCAAGGACCCGGGCCACGACGTGCCGCGCGCCGTCAACCTCGTGCTGATCGCCGTACTGACGGTGTACATGGGCATCTCCGTGATCGCGCTGTCCGCGCTGCCGGTGACCCACCACGTCGACGCGCACCACCACCTCGTCTACCAGACGCTGCTTGGCGAGAACGGCAAGCACGGCTTCGAGTCCGAGCCGGTGCTCGGGATCGTGCAGCACCTGCAGCTCGGCCACGGCGTACTGCTTCACATCGCCGAGTACTACGTCGGCCTGCTCGCGACGACGATTCTCTTCATCGCCACCAATGCCGGCCTGATCGGCATCTCGCGGCTGTCGTGGTCGCTCTCGGAGCACCGCCAGCTCCCCGGCATCTTCTCCAAGCTGCACCCGACCTATCGCACGCCGTGGTTCACGATCGTCTTCTTCTCGGCCTTCGCGGTGGCGCTGATCACCTTCGCGAACATCAACGTGCTCGGCAACCTCTACTCCTTCGGCGCGATGCTGTCGTTCACGACGGCGCACGCAGCGGTCGTCGCGCTGCGGATCAAGCAGCCCGATCGCGAGCGACCGTACCGGATGCCGGGGAACGTGATGATCCGCGGCCGCTCGATCCCGATCACCGCGGTTGTGGGGGGGATTGGCACCTTCGCCGCCTGGATCGCCGTCGTGGCATTGCACCCGGAGGCCAAGTTCGTCGGCATCCCTTGGATGGTCGTGGGCATGGGCGGCTACGTCATCTACCGAAAGCGCTCGGGGCTGAGCCTGGTCCACAGCGTCGAGCCGAACCGCCCCGAGCGCCCGCCGGACTTTCATGAGCTCGGCTACCGCACGGCGCTCGTGCCGATCTTCGGCGCCGACGTCTCCGCCCAGACGCTCGGCAGCGCAGCCAAGCTGATCGGCAAGAACGGCATCGTCTACGCGGTCTTCGTGCTGCCGGTGCCGCGCCAGCTCTCGCTGGACGCCGGGCTGGAGGCCGAGGAAGCGCTCGGCCGCTCGATCCTCGAGGGCGCGCAGATCCAGGGCCGCCGCCTCGGCATCAAGGTTCGCACCGGCCTGATCCGAGCCCGCAACCCGGGGGCTGCGCTGGCGGACGAGGCCCAGCGTATCGGTGCCGACGTGATCTACCTCTCGACGCTGCACGCTCCCGCGAGTGAGCAGCGCATCGGCCTGACGGCCTCCTACCTGCTCGATCGCCGGCCCTGCCGGATCGTGATCGAGACCGACAGCGCCGCGGCTGCGTCGTCGGTCGCGCTCGCCTGAGTCCCGCGGGCAGGCGCGCTGCCGGCGCGACGGCGCAGCTTCGTCGGCCGCGTGCCCGCGGTCGGCTCGGAGCGGGCCCCAACCGGCATCCCGCGGCATGCGCCGTGATGGGAAAGTGGATGCAAGTGGGGCGAAAGGAAGGAATTGTGTTGCAAAGTGGGAGGGATCTGCTACGTTGCCCGCAGCGAACCGGGGTGGAGTGGTTCCTCCCGCCTTCTCCAGCCCGGTTCGACCTTCTTCACGCAGCACCTTCCGATGGCGTTCCGCGGCTCTTTCGACCACACACTCGATGCAAAGAACCGGCTCACGATCCCGGCGCGGCTGCGCAAGCCGCTTGCGGACGGCGTGGTCGTCGCTTTGCAGCGAGACGCCGACCGCTGCGTCGCGATCTGGTGCGCCAAGGACTTCGACGCGTTCGTCGACGGCCAGCTCCAGGGAATCCGTCCGCTCTCGGACGAGTACTCCATGCTGGAGCGCTTCTTCAACGCCTACTCGGCCGAGCTCGAGCTCGACGCCGCCGGACGCGTGATGGTGCCCGCCAAGCTGCTCGAGAAGGCCCGGCTCACCAAGGATGTTGTCGTGATCGGCGCCGGCAACCGCCTCGAGGTCTGGGACCGCGAGGCGTGGGAGCAAGAGGAAGACGGGCTCGCCACCGCCGTCAAGGAGATCGGACAGGGACCGCCGGGTGGCCACACTTCTTGAAATGACAGTCACACACGTCCCCGTGCTGGCCGGCGAGTTGATCGAGCTGCTCGACCCGCAGCCCGGGGCGGTGGTCGTCGACTGCACGGTCGGCGGCTGCGGTCATGCGCGCCTGATCGCCGAGCGGATCGGCTCGAGTGGCACGCTGATCGGGATCGACCGCGACCCGACCGCGCAGGAGCGCTTCGAGGAGCTCGCTCGCGACGTCAGCTGCAGCACGCGCTTCATCCGCGCGAGCTTCGCCGACGGTCTCGCGCTGCTGCTCGACGAGGGCGTCTCCGCCGACTGCGTCTACTTCGACCTCGGTACCTCGTCGATGCAGATCGACACCTGGGAGCGCGGTTTCGCCTACTCCTACGACGCGCCGCTCGACATGCGCATGGACCCCGACCAGCAGCTCACCGCCGGCGAGATCGTGGGGACGTGGGACGAGCGCCGGCTCGCGCGCCTATTGCGGGAGTTCGGCGAGGAGCGCTTCGCCGCCCAGATCGCCCGCGCGATCGTCGCCGAGCGCGAGCGTGCGCCCATCGTCACCACACTCGAGCTCGTCGAGGTGGTCAAGGCCGCGGTGCCGGTGCCCGCCCGCTTCGCCGGCGGGCACCCGGCGAAGCGGACCTTCCAGGCGCTCCGGATTGCGGTCAACGACGAGCTCGACCAGCTCGACGCCGCACTGCCGCTCGCGTGGGAGCTCCTGCACGCAGGCGGCTCGCTGGCCGCAATCTCGTTCCACTCGCTCGAGGATCGGCGCGTCAAGCAGTTTCTCGCCGCGCGCACGCGCGGCTGCATCTGCCCGCCCGACCTTCCGGTCTGCGGATGCGGGCGCACGCCCGAGGGCGAGCTCTCCCACCGCCGCGCGATCGCGCCCACCGCCGGAGAGATCGCCGCCAACCCGCGCGCCGCGAGCGCACACCTGCGCGTCGCGCGCAAGCTCGGAGCCGGCGCGTGACGCCGCCCCCAGCGAGCGCAGCACGCCTTCGCGCCGGCGTCGCCGCGCCGGCGCCGCTGCGGCTGCCCCCCGCGCCGCGCCGCGTCTCCGGCCCGGCCCGGCGCGCGCGCGCCGCCGAGCGCCCGGCCACCGGCTTCAGCGGGGCCGTCGTGGCGCTGATCGACCACCCCTGGCTCGAGCGCCTCGTGCGCGGCCGCGCCTGGATCGCGATCGTCGCGACGGCGCTGCTCGGCATCGTCGCCATGCAGGTCGCGTTGCTGCGCCTCGGCGCCCAGGTTGGCGCGCAGACGGCAGCCGTGAACGCGTTGATCCTGCACAACGAGGCGATCGTGGCGACGATCGGCGGGCTCGAGGCGAGCCGCGGCCTGGGCGCTCCGGCGAGTTCGCTGGGAATGCTCTACCCGCCGCCCGGCGCCGTCACCTACCTGCAGGCCAATCCGGGCGACGCGCGCCGTGCCGCCGACCGCATGCAGCCGCCGAGCGCGGCCGCAAGCGCGGCCGCCGCCGCCCATCCGCTCTCGACGACGCCTAACGGCGCCGGTACGCACGCCGCGAAGTCGCCGGCGGGCAATGCGGCCGGCAAGCAGGCGGGCACGACGGCAGCTTCGACGGCCTCCGGCGGCGCCACGGGCGCCGCCGGCGCCGCGGCGACGGCGGGCGCAGCGACCGGGACGGGCTCGGCCGCCGGCGGCAGCGCCGCCAACACGGCCGGCACGGCAACGACGAGCGCTGGCGCCGCCAGCGGCACCCAGGCGACAGCGCCGAGCACCACCGGCACGCCCAACCCGGCCACCACCAACACCACGGCGACGACGCCGGGCACCGCGGCGACCAGCACGCCGCCGGCCACGACCGCGGCCGGCGGTGCTGTCGTGACGAGCGCCGCAGGCGGTGCGACCGCCGCCGCGACGACGGGGGCAAATTCCGGGGCCACCGTGGCCCCGGGTGCCACCGCGGCCGGCGGCTAGGTTTGGCGCTCCGCCAGGGCAGAATCGGCGTTCTGCTGGGCGTGTTCGCCCTGCTTCTGGCGGTGGCCGCTGTCCGTACGCTGCAGCTGACCACGCTGAACGCCGGGTCGCTCTCCAGCGCGGCCAACCGCGAGCACGCGGCGACGGTCACGATCCCTGCCCCGCGCGGCGCGATCGTCGACCGAAACGGCGTCATGCTCGCCGTCACGCAGGCGGCGTACGACGTGACCGCTGCACCGAATCTCGTGAGCGACCCGACGGCGTTCGCGCTCGAGCTCGCGCCGCTGCTCCGCGAGAGCGCCGCGACGATCGAGCACGACCTCACCCACCCGACCTCCTCGGCCAGCTATACGGTGCTGGCGCGGCAGATCCCACCGGTGACCGCTCAGTACATCAGCTCGCTGAAGCTGACGGGGCTCGAGGTCAGCTCCGACCCGCTGCGCTTCTACCCGGAGGACCACGGGTACCTCGCCGCGCAGGTGCTGGGCGGCGTCGGCGCCGAGGGTGGCGGGCTCGGCGGAATCGAACAGCAGTACAACACCGCGCTGAGCGGACAACCGGGGATCCAGCCCGTGATCTACGACGGCCAGGGCAGGGTCATCAACGTCTCCGGGACGACGCCGGTGACCGGCGCGACCGTGCAGCTGACGCTCGACGTCGCCGTGCAGCACTACACCGACAGCGTTGCCGCGGCCACCGGCGAGAGCTTCGCCGCACAGCACGTCATTGCGATCGTGCTCTCCCCGCGCACGGGCGCGATCCTCGCGATGTCGAGCTGGCCGCGCGTCAATGCCAACGTCCCGGCCAAAGTCGGGCTCGCGGCCAACAACGCGGTGGGGCTCGACTACGAGCCTGGGTCGGCCTTCAAGGTCGTCACCGTCGCCGGCGCGCTCTCGGACGGCATCATCTCGCCGAGCTCGCAGCTCGTCGTCCCCGACTCGATCCGGGTCGCCGACCGCACCATCCATGACGCGGAGTTCCATCCGACCGAGTCGCTGAAGATCGGCCAGATCCTCGCCCGGTCGAGCAACGTCGGCGCGATCAAGATCGCCGAAAAGCTCGGCCCCTCGCGGCTCTACTACTGGATCCGCCGCTTCGGCTTCGGCTCACCCACCGGCGTCGGCCTGCCCAACGACGAGCAGGGGATCGTGCCAGCGGTCGGCAACTGGTCGGGCTCCTCGATCGGCAACATCCCGATCGGCCAGGGCATCGACGTGACGGCGCTGCAGCTCGCCACCGCCTACGCCGCGATCGCCGACGGCGGCGTGCTGCGCCCGCCGCACATCGTCTCGAGCGTGGGCGGCGTGGCCGTTCACGTGCCCGCCGGCACGCGGATCATCAGCACGACCGTCGCCCACCAGCTCAGCGGCATGCTCGAGGAGGTCACCAGCGCCGGCGGCACGGCCGCCGAGATCCAGATCCACGGCTACCGGCTCGCGGGCAAGACCGGCACGGCCAACAAGGTCGTCAACGGGGTCTATTCCACGAGGGACTACTTCGCAACGTTCGTCGGCTTCGCGCCGGCCCAGGACCCCCAGCTCGAGGCGATCGTGATGGTCGACCAGCCGCAGGGCGCGGTGTCCGGCGCCCAGGTCGCGGCACCGGCCTGGCAGAAGATCATGGATTTCGCGCTGCCCTACCTAAAGATCTCGCCGCATTAGCACCCCGCGTGGAGCTGGCGCTCTCGCCGCACGCCAGGACGCTCGCCGAGAGCCCTCGGCGGGGCGTCATACACTGCGGCGCGATGCTCCTCTCCGAGCTGACCCCGGGCGGGGCCGACGTCGAGATCGCCGCTCTCGCCTATGACAGCCGCGCGGTGAGCGCGGGAACGCTCTTCTTTTGCGTCCCCGGCCAGCGCATCGACGGCCACGATCTCGCCCCCGATGCGATCGCGGCCGGCGCCGCAGCGCTCGTCGTCGAGCGCCCGCTCTCACTCGGCGTGCCGGAGCTCGTGGTGCGGTCCGTGCGCGAGGCGATGGCGCCGCTGGCCGTGCGCTTCTACGGTGACCCGAGCGCGACGCTCCGCGTGGTGGGGGTGACCGGAACCAACGGCAAGACCACCAGCGCGTTCCTGCTCGCCGCGCTGCTCGAGGCCTCGGGCGCGCGCTGCGGACTGCTCGGCACGGTCAAGTCGGTGATCGGCGGGCACGAGCAGCCGGTGATCCACACCACGCCCGAGGCGATCGATCTGCAGGCGAGCTTCCGCGCGATGCTCGACGCCGGCGACAGCGCCTGCGCGATGGAGGTCTCCTCACACGCGCTCGCGCTGCACCGGGTGGACGGCACCCACTTCGCCGCTGCGCTCTTCACCAACCTGACCCAGGACCACCTCGACTTCCACGCCACGATGGAGGAGTACTTCGCCGCAAAGCGGCGGCTGTTTGCGAGCGGCCCGGCGCTCAGCGCGGTGAACGTCGATGACCCGTACGGGCGGCGCCTCGCTGAGGAGATCCCGCGCGCCGTGACCTACGGCCTCGCGCGGCCAGCCGACTACGGCGCCCGCGAGCTCGAGTTCGAGGTCGCAGGCGCGCGGTTCATCGCGACGACGCCCGACGGCGAGCTCGAGCTGCGAACCCGCCTGCCGGGCCGCTTCAACGTGCTCAACGTGCTGGGCGCGCTGGCAACCGCGCACGGCCTCGACATCCCGCTCGAGCTGATCGCGGCGACCTTGCCGGATGTCGCCCCCGCGCCCGGGCGCTTCCAGGCGCTCGACGAAGGCCAGCCCTTCACCGTCCTCGTCGACTACGCGCACACGCCCGACTCGCTCGAGAACGTGCTGCGCGCCGCGCGGACGCTGGGCGAGGGGCGCCTGCTGTCGGTGTTCGGCTGCGGCGGCGATCGCGACCGCGGCAAGCGGCCGCAGATGGGGCGAATCTCAGCAGAGCTCGCGGACCTGACGATCGTGACGTCCGACAACCCTCGCTCGGAGGAGCCCGCCGCGATCGTCGATGAGATCCTCGCCGGCATCGACGGCTCGAGCGCCGTCGAGGCGATCGTCGAGCGCGCCGCCGCGATCGAGCACGCACTCGCGCTTGCGTCGGCCGGCGACGTCGTCGTGATCGCAGGCAAGGGCCACGAGCAGGGACAGGAGTTCGCCGCGGGTCGCAAGGTCCCCTTCGACGACGCGCAGGTCGCCCGCGCCGCGCTGCGCGCCCGCCCATGAAGTCCTGGAGCGCGGCGGCGCTCGCACAAGCAGCGCACGTGCGGCTGCTCGCAGACCCGCGCGCTGACGGCGGCCCCAAGCGGATCGTGATCGACTCGCGCGCCGCCGGCCCGGGCGATCTCTTCGTCGGGCTCACGGGCGCCAACACGGACGGCGGTCGCTTTGCCGCCGACGCTCTCGCGGCGGGGGCCTGGGGCGTGCTGGCAGCCAACGCCCACCTCGAGCCCCTCGTCGAGGGGGCCGGCGGCGCGCTGCTCGCCGCCGAGGACCCGCTCGTCGCGCTCGGCCTGCTGGCGCGCGCCTGGCGGCGCGAGCTCGCCGCCAAGGTGGTGGCGATCACCGGCTCGACCGGCAAGACCTCGACCAAGGACATCCTCGCCGCGCTGCTGGCGCCGACGCTCTCGACCGTCGCCAGCGCCCAGAACCGCAACACCGAGATCGGCCTGCCGCTCGCGATCCTCGAAGCGCCCGCGGGCACACAGGCGCTCGTGCTCGAGCTGGCGATGCGCGCGCCCGGACAGATCGCAGAGCTGACCGCCATCTGCGAGCCCGACGTCGGCGTGATCGTCAACGTCGGACCGGCTCACCTCGAGCGGCTCGGCTCGGTCGAGGCGATCGCCGCCGCGAAGGCGGAGCTCATCGCCGGCCTGCGCGCCGGCGCCTGCGCGGTGCTGCCGGCCAGCGAGCGGCTGCTCGAGCCGCACCTGCGCGAGGACATCGAGGTGATCCGCTTTGGTGACGGCGGCGACGTGTCGGTGCTCGAGGCCCGGGGTGACGGCGTTGCGATCGCGCTGCGTGGCCGGCGGGTGGTGCTCGAGCCGGGCTTTCGCTCGGTGCACCTGCTCGAAGACCTATGCGCGGCGCTCGCGGCGAGCTCGGCGCTCGGCGTCGAGGTTTCGGACCGCCAGCCGCTGGAGGTGGCCTTCTCAGCACTGCGCGGCGAGCGCCTCGCGCTGCCCGGCGGGGTGCTCGTCATCAACGACTGCTACAACGCCAACCCGATGTCGATGCGCGCAGCGCTGCAGGAGCTCGCCACGACCGCCACCGCGCGACGCGTCGCCGTCCTCGGCGACATGCTCGAGCTCGGTCGCGCCGACGAGGAGCGCTACCACCGCGAGCTCGGCGAGCAGGCGAGCGTCGCGGGGGTCGAACTGCTGGTCACCGTCGGGCCGCGCGCCGCGTGGGCCGGCGATACCTTCGCCGGCGGCGAGCACGTTCACGCAGCCGACGCCGACGGCGCCGTGGAGCTTCTCGCGAAGCGGCTGCGCCCGGGCGACACTGTCCTCGTGAAGGGCTCGCGCGGCGTCGCGCTCGAGCGTGTCGCCGAGCGCCTCGCCCCCGGCTGATGGCACGCGTCCTGATCGGCGGCACCGCCGCCCTGCTGATCTGCATCTTCCTCTCGCCGAAGTTCATCGAGTTCCTGCGCCAGCGCGAGTTCGGTCAGCACGTGCGCGATGACGGTCCCCAGGGGCACCTGGCGAAGGCGGGGACGCCGACGATGGGCGGCATCATCATGATGATCGCGATCGTCGTGCCGTTCGCGATCCTCTCCAACTGGGACGACACGCGCACGGTCGGCGTCTTCGGCGCGATGCTCGCCTGCGCCCTGCTGGGCTTCGTCGACGATTACATGAAGATCGTCAAGCGCCGCTCGCTCGGTCTGCGCGCGCGCACCAAATTGATCCTGCTGGCCGCCATCTCGGTCGGGCTGTGGCTGCTCCAGCGTCACGCGCTCGGCAGCTCCGAGCTGCACCTGCGGATCATCGACGGCACCGTCGACCTCGGCGTCTTCTACCTCGTCCTGATCTACCTCGTGGTGGCCGGCACGACCAGCGGCGTCAACCTGACCGACGGGCTCGACGGTCTCGCGGCGGGCTGCGCCGCGATCGTGCTGATGGCCTATGTCGGCATCACCTTCCTGAGCGGCTTCCCGGGGGGCAGCCAGGACCTCGAGCTGGCGCTGCTGGCGGCCTGCATGGTCGGCGCGTGCGTCGGCTTCCTCTGGTTCAACGCATTCCCGGCGACGATCTTCATGGGCGACACCGGCTCGCTCGGTCTCGGCGGGGCGATCGCCGGCCTCGCCGTGATGACGCAGACCGAGACGCTGCTGCTGTTGATCGGCGGGATCTTCGTGATCGAGGCACTGTCGGTGCTGATCCAGATCGTCGCCTTCCAGTTCTTCCGCAAACGGGTCTTCCTGATGGCGCCGATCCATCACCACTTCGAGTTGAAGGCCTGGTCTGAGACGAAGATCATCCTGCGCTTCTGGATCATCACCGCGATCGGCGCGGCGATTGGCTTCACGATCTACGCGCACACGGTGAGAGGCTCAACTCCGGCCTCGCAACACTCGTCGTCGGCGACGGCAGCCCACTCGGTCGCGCTGAGGCGATCGTCGGGTTTGCCGTGATCACGCCGCCCGCCCCGCGCTTGGGGATCGCCGCGACGATCGGCGCCGCGATCGCCTTCACGACCGGCGCGCAGATGGTGAGATGACGCGACCGCCTCTGCCGGCGGGTCCCTACCTCGTCATCGGGCTCGCTCGCTCGGGCGTCGCCGCCGCGCTGGCGTTGCGCTCGCGCGGACTGGAGGTGCTCGGCAGCGACCGCGCGGGCCTCGCGCCCCCCGCGCTCGCGGACGCCGGCGTCGAGATCGTCGAGCACTCAAGCGCCGCGCTCGAGCGGGCCGGCTGCGTCGTCAAGAGCCCCGGCGTGCGCGCGTCGGAGCCGCTGATCGCGGCCGCGCGCGCGCGGGGCCTACCGGTGATCGGCGAGCTCGAGCTTGCCTGGCGGATGTTGCCGAACGAGTTCGTCGCGGTCACGGGCACCAACGGCAAGACGACGACGGTCGAGCTGCTCGGCGCCATCTACCGGGCCAGCGGCCGCGAAGTCGCCGTCGCCGGCAACGTCGGCCGCGCGCTCAGCCTGCTCGCGGTGCCGCCGCCGCATGGCGAGGCGCCGCTTGACCCGCGCACAACGATCGTCTGCGAGGCCTCCTCGTTCCAGCTTGAGGACACCGAAGCCTTCGCACCGCACGCCGCCGTACTCCTCAACATCGCCCCCGACCACCTCGACCGCCACGGAGACATGGCGGCCTACATCGCGGCCAAGCTGCGGGCGTTCGCCAACCAGGGCGCCGAGGACATCGCGGTCCTGCCGGCCGGCGAGCTGGCGGCGCTCGAGCTCGGCGGCGCGCCACGACGGGTCACCTTCGGCAACGTCGCGGAGGCCGATATGCGCGGCGACGAGCGCTGGCTGTGGTGGCATGGTGAGCGCTTCATCGCGCGCTCCGAGATCCGCCTGCGCGGACCGCACAACGCCGAGAACGCGATGGCGGCCGCAGCGGCCGCGCTCGAATGCGGCCTGCCGGGGGACGGCGTCCGCGCGGGGCTTGCGAGCTTCGCCGGCGTTGCCCACCGCCTCGAAGAGGTCGCGACACGCGACGGCGTGTCGTTCGTCAACGACTCGAAGGGAACCAACGTCGCCAGCACGCGGGTCGCGCTGCGTTCATTCGCGCCTCGGAGCGTGCGGCTGATCCTCGGCGGGAGGAGCAAGGGCGAGGACTTCGCCGAGCTCGCCGACGACGTCGCCGTAGCGGCGCGAGCCGTATACCTGATCGGCGAGGCCGCCGAGGAGATCGCCGCCGCGCTGGCGACGGCGTCCGCGCTGGCCGGTTTCGAGCTGGCCGACTGCGGCACGCTCGAGCGGGCGCTCGCGGCCGCGCGGGCGCAGGCCGTCGCCGGCGAGGTCGTGCTGCTCAGTCCGGCCTGCACGAGCTTCGACCAGTTCACCGACTACGAGCAGCGCGGGGAGGAGTTCCGCCGCCTCGTTCTCGCCTGAGCGCGCGCCGTTGCGGCCGCGTGCGCGACCGCGTCCGCGGGAAGGTTTTTGGCCGCTTTCATCGAAGGCTCCTTGATGGCTTCGGTTGCCGCCACGCCGGGGCGCGCCGAGCGCACCCCCGAGATCACCGCCACAACGCGGGCGCCACGGCTCCCGATCGAGCACAGCGCGCTGCTGACGGCCACGCTGTGCCTGCTCGCGGGAGGCGCGGTGATGGTCTACAGCGCCTCGGCGCCGGCAGCACTGAGCGGCGGCAGTACCGGCGGCGCAAGCGCGCTGATCCGCTTCGTCGCCTACGGCACGGTCGGGCTGGTGCTGTTGCGCTTCGCAGCGCGCGCCGAGCTCGAGCGCGTTCGCCGCCTGACCGGCCCGCTGCTCGCCCTGTCGTTCGTGCTGGTGGCCGCCGTCAGAATTCCCGGCCTCGGCCATGGCACCCTCGGCTCCCAGCGCTGGCTGGGCGCGGGGCCGGTCCAGTTCGAGCCCTCGGAGCTGATGAAGCTGGCGCTCGTGCTCTACGCGGCGCACGTCCTCTCGCGCGGTCGCCCCGGCGGGCGCGCGCTGAGAACAGCGTTCAAGCGCCTGACGCTCGTCGGTGGCGCCGCCATCCTGCTGGTCGGCTCACAGCCGGACATCGGCACCGCCGCGGTGATCGCGTTCGCGCTGTTCGCGATCCTCCTGGCGGCCGGCGTGTCGCTCCGGATGCTCTCGCTCGGCGCCATCATCGCGATCGCGGCAGTGATCGCCTTCGCCGTCGCGGTGCCCTACGCCGGGGCGCGCCTGACATCGTTCATCGACCCGCAGGCACACGCCACGACGACCGGCTATCAGGCCTACCAGAGCCAGATCGCGATCGGCTCTGGTGGCTTCTTCGGACGCGGGCCGGGCGCGTCGCTGCAGAAGGACTTCTACCTGCCGGAGGCCCCGACCGACTTCATCCTGGCGGTGATCGGCGAGGAGCTCGGCTTCGTCGGGATCGCGGTGCTGCTCGCGCTCTACGGGCTGATCGCCTACGCCGGCCTGCGCACCGCGTATCGAGCCAAGGGCGCCTACGCGATGCTGATCGCCGTCGGCGTCACCTCGCTCTGCGTCCTGCAGGCCTCGCTCAACGTGTTCGCGGTGCTCGGCATCGCGCCGGTCACCGGTGTGCCGCTGCCGTTCGTCTCCTACGGTGCCAGCAACCTGCTCGTGATGCTCGCCGCGATGGGGCTGCTGCTCAACGTGGCCGGCGGCGGCGCCGGCCACCTGCGCGCTGTGCGCGGCACCAAGCGGCGAAAAGCGACACGATCCGTGGATGAGCGCATGCCCTCGGATCGCGATCGCAGCAGGCGGGACCGCTGGCCACGTCGTGCCGGCGCTCGCCGTCGCGGACGCGCTGAGGGAGCGGGGGGCTGAGGTCCTCTTCATCGGCGGGCACCGCGCTGAGAGCTCGCTCGTACCGGCCGCCGGCTACAGCTTTGAGCAGATCTCGGTCTCGGGACTCGACCGCCGCAACCCGCTGCGGGCGCTGCGCGCGCTGGCCCAGGCGGCGCTGGCGCTGCGACGCGCACGGGCGCTGCTTGCGGCGGCCCGCATCGACGTCGTGATCGGTGCCGGCGGCTACGTCGCGGCTCCGGTGGCTCTCGCCGCCTGGACGCGGCGCATCCCGATCGTCCTGACCGAGGCCGACAGCCATCTCGGCCTCGCCAACCGCGCGCTGGCGCCGCTCGCGCGGCGCGTCTGCCTCGCCTTTCCTATCGCCGGCCGCCGCGGCAAGCGCTACCGCGTGACGGGGCGCCCCGTGGCGCCGCCGACGGCCGACCGCGACGCTGCGCGCGCGAGCTTCGCGATCGAGGCCGGCGAGCAGCTGGTGCTCGTCTTCGGGGGCTCGCTCGGCTCGCGCACGATCAACCACGCCGCACTCGAGGGCCTCGTCGGCGCGAGCTTCCGCGTGCTGCACGTCTGCGGGGCGCGGGACTGGCCGGAGCTGCGCGAGCGCCCGCGCGGCCCGCGCTACGACCTGCGCGAGTACCTGGAGCGGAGCCAGTTCGCGCAGGCGCTGGCGGCCAGTGACCTGGTCGTCGCACGCGCCGGCGGCTCGATCTTCGAGATCGCCGCCTACGGGCGCCCGTCGATCCTGGTGCCGTTCCCGGCCGCCAGCGCCGACCACCAGACCGCCAACGCCGCCTGGATGGAGCACGCCGGCGCCGCGGTGGTGCTCGCCGATTCGGAGTGCGACGGGCCGCGGCTCGCCGCCGAGGTCGGGCGGCTGATCGGCGACAGCGCGAAGCTGCAGGCGATGGGCAGCGCGGCTCGGGCGCTGGCGCGGCCGCAGGCCGCGGCGGAGGTCGCCACGATCGTGCTGGCGGCGGCCTAGCGGTGGGCGGGCACGGTCCCTGGGCCGGACGCCGCCTTCACTTCGTCGGCGCCGGCGGCGCCGGCCTCAGCGCCTACGCGCGCGCGGCTCACGCGCTCGGCGCGAGCGTCACCGGATCCGACCAGGCCGGCTCGGCGTTCTCGCGGGCGCTCGCCGCCGACGGCGTGCTCGAGGTCGCGATCGGCCACAGCGCGGAGAACCTGCCGCCGGGGGACGGCATCGAGGTCGTCTGCTCCGCGGCGATCCCCGCCGACAACGCCGAGCGCGTCGCCGCCGTCGAACGCGGCCTGGCGCTGCTGCCGCGCGCCGCGCTGCTCGGCGAGCTGAGCGCGCTGCGGCGGACGATCGCCGTCGCCGGCGCGCACGGCAAGACCACGACGTCGAGCATGATCGCGAGCGTGCTGCGCGCCGGCGGCCTCGACCCCGGCTATCTGATCGGCGGCATCCTGCGCGAAACCGGGCGAAACGGCGACTGGGGCAGCGGCGAATGGCTGATCGTCGAGGCGGACGAGTCGGATCGCTCGCTGCTGTCGCTCGAGGTCGAGATCGCGGTGCTGACCAACGTCGAGCTCGACCACCACGACGCCTTCGGCTCGCTCGCCGAGCTCGAAGCGGTCTACCGCGAGTTCCTGGCCGGTCCGCGCGCGGCGGTGATCTGGGATCGACCCGAGCTGCTCGCCCTGCGCGAGGGGCCGCTGGTGGCCTACGACGTCGCCGCAGCCACGCTCGAAGGTGGACACGCGAGCTTCGCCTGGGACGGCGTTGCGGTGAGGCTCGCTTTGCCCGGGATCCACAACGCGCGCAATGCCGCGGCCGCCCTCAGCGTCGCCCGGCTCCTCGGCGTCTCGGCCGCCGACGCCGCGAGCGCCCTGGCTGGCTTCCGCGGCGCGGCGCGGCGCTTCGAACGGCTCGGCGCCACCGCCACCGGCGCCGAGGTCTACGACGACTACGCCCACCACCCGACGGAGATCGCCGCGACGCTCGCGGGCGCGCGCACACTCGCGCGAGGGCGCCTGATCGCCGTCTTCCAACCGCACCTGTATTCGCGCACGCGTGCTCTCGCGCGGGAGTTCGGCACCGCGCTCGCCACGGCCGACGCGGCCGTCGTGCTCGATGTCTACCCGGCTCGCGAGCGCGCTTGCGACTTTCCCGGCGTCAGCGGGCTGCTCGTCGCCGAGGCCACCGCCGATGCCTCGGCCGGCCGGGCGATCTACTGGATGCCGGACCGGGCTGCGGCCGAGCAGCTGTTGCGCCAGCAAGCTGCCGCAGGCGATCTCCTCGTCGTGATGGGCGCCGGCGACGTCGACGAGCTCGGCAGGCGCCTGGTCGCCGGGGGAGAGCGGCAGCGGTGATCGATCCCCAGCCAGACGTCCCGCTCGCGCGGCTGACGACCGTCCGCACCGGCGGCGCCGCCGACCACTTCGTCGCGGCAGGCTCGCGGCGCGAGCTCGGGGAGGCACTCGCGTGGGCCTCGGAGCGCGGCCTCGAGGTCAATGTCGTCGGGTCGGGCTCGAACCTGCTCGTGGCGGATTCCGGCGTCCGCGGCCTCGTGATCAAGCTCGAGCGCGAGCTGGCGCGGATCGAACCCGACGGCCAGGGTCTGCGCTGCGGCGGCGGCGCAAGGCTGCCGGCGGTCGCCGCGCGTGCGGCCGCGCTCGGGCTGGGAGGCATCGAGTTCGCGGTCAACATCCCGGGCACCGTCGGCGGCGCCGTGCGGATGAACGCCAACGCCTACGACGGGGCGCTCGCCGGCGTGCTCGACTGGGTCGAGCTCGTCACCGCCGAGGGCGTCTCAAAGCGCGGCCCCGACGAGCTCGGCTTCGCCTATCGCAGCTCGGCGCTGGGCCCGGCGGAGATCGTCGCGCGGGTGCGCTTCGCGCTCGCGCCTGCGAGCCCCGAATCGATTCGCGCGACGCTCCAGTCGATGCGCGAGCGCCGCCATGCCGCCCAGCCGAAGGGCATCCGCACGTTCGGCTCGACCTTCAAGAACCCGCCGGGTCGTACCGCCGGGGAGCTGCTCGCGGCCGCGGGCGTCGCCGACCTCGCCGTCGGGGGTGCGCGCTTCTCGCGCAAGCACGCCAATTTCGTCGAGAACGCCGGCGCCGCCAGTACCGCCGATATCGTCGAGCTGATCGCTGCCGGGCGCCGTCGCGTCAAGGAGCGCTTCGGAATCGAGCTGGAGCCCGAGGTGCAGTTGCTCGGAGACGTTCGTTTTCCCTGGTAGGGGAACGCGCGCCGACGGCGAAGCAGTCCCCGATGATCCGCGCTGGATCGACGCGCCTGCCGCCGCGCCTGCTGCGCTCGCTGCGCCCGCCGCTCGGGGCCGACGTGGTGGCCCGCCTGCCGCCGCGGCTGCGCTCGCTGCGGCTGCCACCGCTCCCTGGCCGCTTGGAGCACCTCCTCGCGCGTGCGCGCGCGACGCGGCTGCGGACCAGGCTGACGGTGTTGGCGGCGGTGCCGGTGATCGTGATCGGAGGCTGGCTGCTGCTGCGCGACAGCGCCCTCTTCTCCGTCGATCAGGTCGCGATCAGCGGCCTTGGCGCCGACGCCCTGCCGGTCGTCTCCGATGACCTGCTCGCCGCCGCCCGCCACGAGACCACCACGGACTTCTCGCTCGGCGCGCTGCGCGCCGCGGTCGCCCCCTACACGGTGGTCGCCGCCATCAGCGCCCAGACCCACTTCCCGCACGGGCTCACCATCGAGGTGGTCGAGCGCCATCCGATCGCTCACCTGCAGGTCGGAAGCCACTGGTTCCTGCTAGACGCCGGCGGCGTGCTCGTCACCGGCGCGAGCGGTCGCGTCCTCACCGTGCTGCGCTCCCGCTCGCTGCCCTCCGGCGGGCGCACGCACGACGCCTTCGTGCTGCTCGCGCTGCGGGTGCTTGGCGACGCGCCGGCTCCGCTGCGCCGTCGCGTCGCGGCGGTGACCGTGGCCGACGGCCTGCTGATGATCTACCTCCACCACGGTCCGCGGCTGATCTTCGGCAACGCAGCGCTGCCGCACGCCAAGTGGGACGCCGCCGCCGCCGTGCTCGCCGACGCAAGCTCGCGGGGCGCCAGCTACATCGACGTGCAGGTGCCGTCGCGTCCGGCCGCCCAGATCGCCGACCCGTCGACGAGCGCCGCGAGCCCGTCCGCCGGCGCGGGCGCCGATGCGCCGAGCGGCGCGGCGAGCGTCTCGACGCTGCTCGATCCGGCGCTGATCCAACCCTCAAGCTATACCTCAGGCTGATAGCCAATCCGGGCCTGATTTCAGGTCCGGGTCGAGGGTTCGGCGATCTGCAACGAAAGTTGCGATGATGGGGTCCCATTGACAATCGCCCGAAGCCCTGCATAACGTGGCTTTTACGGCGCCGTCGGAGTGCCGGCGAAAAACCCTTCATTCTGAGTCGAGGTTCGGATAGACATGGAAGGCGGCAGCTATCTCGCAGTGATCAAGGTCGTCGGCGTCGGCGGCGGCGGTACCAACGCCGTCAGCCGGATGGTCGACGCGGGGCTGCGCGGGGTCGAGTTCGTCGCCGCGAACACCGACGCGCAGGCGCTCGCGATGAGCGACGCCGACGTCAAGCTCCACATCGGCACCGAACTGACCAAGGGACTCGGCGCGGGCGCCAATCCCGACGTCGGCTTCGGCGCCGCGGCCGAGTCGCGCGATGAGATCAAGGAGGCGCTGAAGGGCGCTGACATGGTCTTCGTCACCGCCGGCGAGGGCGGCGGCACCGGCACCGGCGCCGCGCCCGTGATCGCCGAGATCGCCAAGAGCGAGATCGGCGCGCTGACGGTCGGCGTGGTCACGCGCCCCTTCGACTTCGAGGGCGCGACGCGCGCACGCCAGGCCGAGGAGGGCATCCGCAAGCTACGCGAGGTCGTCGACACCCTGCTCGTGATCCCCAACGAGCGGCTGCTCACGGTCGTCGAGCGGCGCACCACGATCCTCGACGCCTTCAAGGAGGCCGACAACGTCCTGCGCCAGGGCGTCCAGGGCATCACCGACCTGATCACCATCCCCGGCCTGATCAACCTCGACTTCGCCGACGTGCGCACGATCATGACCGACGCGGGCACGGCCGTGATGGGCGTCGGCGTCGGCTCCGGTGAGAACCGCGCTGCCGATGCGGCCCGCCTCGCGATCGCCTCGCCTCTGCTCGAGGAGGCGATCGACGGCGCGACCGGGATCCTGCTGAACATCACCGGCGGACGCAACCTGGGGCTGTTCGAGGTCAACGAGGCGGCCGAGATCGTCCAGAACGCGGCCGACCGCGATGCCAACATCATCTTCGGTGCCGTGATCGACGAGGGGCAGGAGGACGAGGTCTCGGTGACAGTGATCGGCACCGGCTTCCAGCACCACGGCCGCTTCCGCGGCGACCGCGGCCAGGGCGACGAGGAGCGCGACCGCTCCCGCCGCCGCGGCTCCGACCGTCCGAGCCCGCGCGCGCCGCTGGAGATCCGCGACGAGGACATCGACGTACCGCCGTTCCTGCGCTAGCTCTCGATCGCTGAGCCCACGGCCAATCGACCCAGCAGGCTGCCATGTGGTGGCCCGCTCGTCCGTGCTAGCTTCGCGGCCGTGAGCGCCGTGCCGCCCAACGTCTTCGCTGATAGCTGGGAGCGCGAGGTCTCGCACGGGCCGTTCTCGGTGCGAGGTACGCGCGTGGGGGCCGCCGCGGGAGCGCAGCGGCTTGGAGCCGGCGTTTTCGAGTTGGCCGTCGGCAAGCGCAACCTGCCCTATCACGCGCACTACGGCATCGAGGAGCTCGTGGTCGTGCTGAGCGGGCAGCCGACGCTGCGGACGCCGGCCGGCGAGCGGGACCTGGTCCCCGGAGACGTCGTGGCGTTCCCGGCGGGGCTCGATGGCGCGCACCAGCTGATCAACCGGACGAGCGCGGCGGTGCGCTATCTGATGGTCAGCACAAATGCGACCGCGGATCTGATCGAGTACCCCGACAGCGGCAAGGTCGGCGCGCTCGGCGGCGTCTGGGGCACGCCGGGGGCGGTTGCGCACATGTTCTCGGCGTCCCAGCAGCTCGGCTACTTCGACGGCGAAGGCGACGCGGAGGACGCGACCCGCTAGCGTTGCGTAGGCGCATTTGCCCGCCTCGCTTCGACACACGCCGCTGTACGAAGCCCACGTCGAACTGGGGGCGCGGATGTCGCCGTTCGCGGGCTGGGAGATGCCGCTGCGCTACGAGGGAGTCATCGCCGAGCACCTCGCCGTGCGCACCACGGCGGGCGTCTTCGACGTCTCCCACATGGGCCAGATCGAGACCGCCGGCCCGGACGCGCTCGCGCTGCTCGCGCGCGTCTGCTCCAACGACGTCGCCGCGATCGCGATCGGCGGCGCTCAATACGGCCTGCTGCTCGCCGCTGACGGCGGCGTCCTCGACGACGTCTTCAACTACCGCCTCGAGGCAGGCCGCTACCTCACGATCACCAACGCCGCCAACCACGAGCGCGATCTCGCCTGGTTCCGCGAGCACTCGGGCGGCCTCGACGTCGAGGTGTCAGACCGCGCCTCCGACTACGCGATGATCGCGGTGCAGGGCCCGCTCGCGCGCGAGATGGTGCAGGCGCTCGCGAGCGCGCCGCTGCCGGAGCGCATGACGATCGCCACGCGCACGCTCGACGGCGCGACCGCGCTCGTCGCCGGTACCGGCTACACCGGCGAAGACGGGGTCGAACTGCTGGTCGACCCGGCCGCCGCCGTCGGCCTCTGGCACGCGCTGCTTCGCCGCGGCGCCACACCGGCGGGACTGGCGGCGCGCGACACGCTGCGCACCGAGGCCTGCTACCACCTCTACGGCAACGACCTCTCGACCGAGCGCGGGCCGAT
>Ga0209415_10007216_pt1 | contig 19456 bp, 21 predicted proteins | sample PeaSoiSIISIP2007_FD_187696 | JGI IMG/M metagenome (GOLD analysis project Ga0209415, IMG submission 187696) | Peat soil microbial communities from Weissenstadt, Germany - SII-SIP-2007 (SPAdes) (version 2) | ecosystem: Environmental > Terrestrial > Soil > Wetlands > Peat | place: Germany... | reverse complement strand
GCTAAGTTTGCCAATCGGGCTTAACGAAAAAGCGAGCAGCCCTGCTCTTAATCGTTGTGGGCCCAGGTCGCTCGCCGGGGTCATATTGCGCCTGAGCCGGATCCCCTCATGCCACGCCCGCACCTTTCTAAGCCCATTGATGCGCTCGAGCGCTTGTTCGCCCAGCATCACGACGACCGGGCGATGCTGGCGGAACTTCGGAACTTCTTCATGAGCTCGACCATCGAAGCACGGACCGCGCCGCGCGCCTGCGTGAGCGGGCTGCGCGCCGTCTCACACAGCTCATTGCCTGGCGCCGACACCAACATCGTGTTCCAGGAATCGACCGCGCGGATTGGGCGGTCGCCGGCCGCCTGCTGTCGCAGTCCTGAATCCGGTTAGCGGCGCCTGCCGTCGCGGACCGTTCACGCCTTCACCAACGGCGCCATCGCCTCCTTGACTGCCGCCATCTGATCCGCCGTGAGGGGCAGGACAGGCCGCCGGCATTCCCCGACGATTCGTCCGGAAAGATTGGCGGATGCCTTGGCGACGGCATTGAATGGCAATGTCCAGAGAAGCCTGTTCAGGGGTTGCATGCGGTGCCACAAGGCAAGCGCCTCGGTCAGTTTGCCGGCCTGATACAAATCGTAGAGCTGCACGGCCTCCTTCGGCATCGCATTGGCTCCTCCCCAGAAGCAGCCGACGCTTCCGGCCATCAGGCCGTAGAGGTTGAGGTAGTCGCAGCCGTTGAAGACACTCGCACCAGATGCCGCGAGCTGCTCGATGCGCAGCATATTGGAAGTGCTGTCCTTGATGTACCTGACGGTATCGATCTCGCGCAGGCGCGAAAACACCTCAGGGGTGATGTCGAAGCCCGAGAACTGCGGGATGTTGTAGACCATGATGGGAATATTGATCGCCTTGCCGATCTGCTCGAAATGCCACCGCACGCCGGCCTCACCCGGTCCCTCGAAATAGGGCGGTAGGATCAACAGGGCCGTGGCCCCGACCGATTCGGCGTGCTTGGAATTCTCGATCGCATCCTCCGTCCGGATGGCCGAGGTCTGCACGATGAGATTGCAGCGCCCGTCGATGTGCCTCGCCGCGATCTCCGCGATCCGGCGCTTCTCCGACTCGGAAAGAAAGGGAAACTCGCCGGTGCCGCCGCACACGGCGATGATGTGGACCTTCGCTTCCAGCATTGAGTCGATGTGCGTCCGCAATGCCCGCTCGTCGACGCGCCTTCCGTCGTCCGTGAACGGGGTGCAGATTGGGACGCAAATGCCCTTGAGTTGGTTCATGTCTGTCTCCATTGTTGATGCTTCGATTCCCTGATGGCCGGCGCCCGATCGCAATTCGCCCTTGTCACCAGCGCGGTGCTGTCGTTCCTCACCTCCTTCGACGAGGTGGTCGTCGCCTTATTCGTGTCCCGCGGCGATAATTCCACGCTCACGCGCAATATGTTCCTAGCGCTGCGCGACCAGATCGATCCTACCATCGCGGCGATCTCGACAGTGATGATCGTGATATCATCGATTCTGATCGCACTATCACAAGTCCCCGGCAGATCGCAGCTGCGCAGCTAGCAAGAGAGGCCGCTGGGAGCCGATCTGATCCGGGCCGCCTCGGCACTCGAGGGAGCAGATGAGGTCAAATATGAAGCTCACAGGTGGTTACACAAATTATGGGCAGATCATCGGCGTGCTCATGCTTGACACGCGCTTTCCCCGCCCAGAGGGAGATATCGGCAACGCGGCATCCTATCGTTTTCCTGTGCGCTACAAAAAGGTTGAGGGTGCGATCACGACGAAAGATCATGGGATCCGAGCCCTCCAAGGATCTGCTGAAGCCCTTCATCGAGGGCGCGATCGAGCTGGAGAAGGAGGGTGTAAAGGGCATTACGACAAGTTGCGGCTTCCTGGCTCCCTTCCAGAAGCAGATCTCCGAGGCGGTTGGCATTCCCGTTTTCACGTCTGCACTCATTCAGGTGCCGATGGTTCGCATGATGCTCGGTTCCAAGCAGATCGGTATCTTCACCGAGTGTGCCGAAAATCTGAACGAGCGTCATTTCAACGGCGTCGGCTGGTCGGCGCATACCGCCAACGTCTACGTCAAGGGGATGCCCCATGATGCCGTGTTCCCGAAAGTCTATATCGGCAACAGCGACGAGCTCGATACCGACGTGCTCGACCAAGAAATGGTTCAGATGACCCGTGAATTCATGGCGGAATGTCCGAATCCGGGTGCGATCGTGCTGGAATGCACGAATATGTGCCCGTTCAGCCACTCGATCGCAAAGGTGTCGGGGCTCCCGGTCTTCGACATCAACACGCTGATCAATATGTTCTACAGCTCCTGCCGCCCAACCAAGTATCTCTAAGCGCCACAAAAGCACACATATGCAGGGAGATAACATCGTCCCTGACCCCGTGTTCCTTGATCAATATCGGGAGGTATGCGTCCCAATGGCTCGGCCGGGCTGCCGACTGCAGAAAAGGAGCGAATTTCGATGAGTACGGCATTGGGCGAAAAGCGCGTTCTGATCTATGGCGGAGGAACCGGACTGGGCTATGCCTGCGCCAAGGCCATGCTCGAGAACGGTGCCAGGGTCTTCATCACCGGACGGCGGCGGCAGAAGCTGGAGGAAGCCCGCATGAGTCTATCGGGGCACGGCGCCGTCGGGTTGGCCGAAGGCGACTTCACGGGGGAGGCCGAGGTTGCTCGCGTCACCGCAGCCGCGGTGGATTTTCTCGGCGGTTTGGACAGCCTGGTGGTGAGCTCCGGGCGCTCTGCGATCGGCTCCATCCTCAGCTGCAGCCTGGACCAGTTCGCGGAGATCATGGCCGTCAACCTAACCGGACCGTTTCTCGCTGTCCGTGCCGCCGCGCCGCATCTTGCCGCCGCGGCTCCGTCATCCGTGGTGCTGATCGCCTCCGTGCTCGCAACCACCGCAATGAAGGAACGCGTAGCCTATTGCGCAAGCAAGGCTGGCGTTCTCGGCATGACGCGGGCGATGGCGTTGGATCTGGCCGGCATGGGTGTGCGCGTCAACGCCATCAGCCCAAGCTTGGTGTTGACGGAGCTCGCCCGTGACATCCTTTCCCGGGAGACCGATCCGGCCGCAACGCTGTCGCGCCGCGAAGCGCAGCATCCGCTCGGCCGGCTCGGCACGCCCAAGGACATCGGCGCGGCCGCCGTGTATCTGGCAAGTGAAGCCAGTTCCTGGATGACCGGCCAGAACCTGATCCTCGATGGCGGGTTGTCCATCGCATAGGCTGGCCGCCTGCTCGAGGCCAGCCCGCAAGGTCGATCGAGGCTAATGCGGGCCGGCACTCACAGAGGATGGGGATGCTTCGTTCGCTTAAGGTTTCGGAAGTAACTCACTCGATTGCCCGAAGAATGTCGACTGGCTCGTTGTTGTATGATTCGGAGACGGTGAGGTTGGCGCTTTCGATCACGATCGACCACTTTCCTTTGTGCGGACTAAGAATGCAGGTCGGAAAATGCATATGGTGATGCCAATCGGCACCCTTGCCATTGAGCTCGGCAACCACGCGCAAGAGTACGGTTTCGATCACGGACCCGCCCGGTTCTGCGGCGACTTTCGAAGGATCGAGTATGTCGTCGCCGTGGAGAATCTTCACGAGATCCTTGTCAACGTCCGGAAAGTTGTCTGAAGGCGCGATATAGGCAACGCCGTCCGTATCGTCCTCGACGACGATCGCGTAGGCGCCAGCATAGGGATTGTGCACGCAATCCGGCGACAGCACATGGGGATGCCATTTCCTTCCGGCGCGCTGAATCCCCATGGCCAGCTCAAGACAGCTCTCGAGAGCTACGGTTCTGTAAGCAACGCCGGCATGGATGATCGTTTGCGCAGACACGTCGCTTGCCCTCGATGCCATTAAGCGCCGCTCCCGCTCCCAACCGCAGCAGAGATCTCGACTTTAATATCCAGCACAGGGAAGGAAACGAACAGAGCACTGAAGAATTTAGGAACCGTGGCGACACGACATTAGCCGATCGACGGGAGAACGCCAGCTCGGATGAGATTTTCGGCAGCGACAGCCAGAGCGCGCGTGGCGATGCTGATCGTCAGCGCGGTCGCCGCCGACCCGTGGTGGTGTGGTCCATTTAAATGCGCATCACGCCGTCGCCGCTCCACAGTGATGCCGATATCGCTGGCCTCGTGAAGGCCCTTTCAGACCTCTGGTCGCAATGCGCGCTCGCGCGGCGGGTGGCGTAGCCCGACTAGCGCCACGCTTTGAGGTTCTCGGCGACGAAGGCGTCTATCGCCCGCGGGGCATGACCGGTCACGTTCCTGACATCGGAAGTGAGGACGGCTGCTTCGCCCCTGCCGATGAAGCCATAGATCCGGCCATAGTAGTCGACCGACTTTTGCAGCGTGCCTGCGGCGGCTGACTTGCTCAGGTATTCATCCAGGGGCGGATCGTTATGGCGAATTGATTTTCCGACGGCACGGCCGATTGCGTCGGCTACGGCCGCAAAGGTCACTGCTTCGGGCCCTGTCAAGGTGTAGGCGCGACCGGCATGGCCCGAGTCCAACAACGCCGCCACAGCCACGTCGGCAATGTCGCGTGTGTCAACGAAACTCACCGGCTGGTTGCCGGAAGGCACCGTCAACATCCGGTCATCGCGCAAACCTTCCAGAAAGAATCCAGGTGCCGTGAAATTCTGCTGGAACCAATTGGGTCGCAGGATCGTCCAGGCGATGCCCGATGCCTCTACGACCTGTTCCGCACGGCGCTCGTCGGTCGACGCGTCGCGACGGTCACAACCAATTTCCGATAGCAGGACAATACGCTCCACGCCTGCGGCTGTCTTGAGGAAGGAACCCAGCGTTGCAGCGGGGTCGGTGATCTTGGGCTTGACGACGTAGACGGCCGTCACTCCTGCAAGGGCTCCCGGCCACGTTGCCGGGCTGGCCCAGTCAAAATGAACCATCGGGAAATCATCTCTGGCGCTGCCGAGCGACCCGTGGCTCGCTCCTCGCACCTTCACACCTCGCTGCCTTTGCAAGGTCGCGACGACATCGCGCCCGGTCTTCCCGCGGGCGCCAATAACCAGAACCTGAGACATTCCAAGCCTCCTCATCTTGGTCAGCCTTTTGTCATCTTGCGGGCGCGACATCCACCGGATGGCCGACCAGTTAAGTTAAAGGGTTTTGGGTTCTTGTGTTGTTCGATGAAGGCGTGGTTAAATCGCTCCCAGCTCCCAGCGATGTGCGAGCGAGATTCTATAATGAGACGCACTTCAGTTTCAGATGACTAGCGTTGTGATCTCAGGGGCGGCCCGTCTCAGCACATTCAACTGGTGCCGGAGAACCACAACCTCGGCCTCACGCCGTCCCCTCGACTTGAGCAACGAGATCAGGAAGTACGTCACCAGCCTCAGGCAAGCGATCATTCCGTATCATATTACCCGATCTACCCACGTGATCCAGCTCGGATAAAGTTTCCGATAGGGACAGCAGGAGGCGTCCTGCGGCTTGTCTTTGAAAATGGCGTGCCAGAGCAGCATTGGTTCGGCTCACCTGTCCGGTCGCACATCCTGCGAGGCTTTTTCTTCCGCCGAATGATCTAGATCAATTCGGAAAGCTTCATGGTTGCTATGGTTCAATCGTAGTCCAGAATCCCCCAAGCGTGGACTGCGGCTGGACGTGCGAGCGAATGGAGGTTCACAATTCGCCGGAATGCTCGTCCAAATCGATCACTCTCTGTCAGGGAGGACTTGAAATGAAGCGAATTGCTTTCGCCGCTCTCGCGGTGCTGCTCGGCTCCGTGGCCGGGGCCAGGCTCAGCATGGCCGCGGACGACATCAAGATCGGCACGTCGGCGCCACTTACGGGGCCGCAGGCCTTCTTCGGCACCACCTGGCAAAACGGCATGAAGCTCTATTTCGACGAGATCAATGCCAAGGGTGGCATCAAAGGCAGGAAGATTTCCCTTGTGCAGCTCGACGACAAGGCGGATCCGAAGGAGGGCACCCTCGTCGCGCAGAAGTTCTGCGACGACAAGGGGGTCATCGCCGTGATCGGCCATTTCAACAGCGGCGTGACCATCCCCACCATGGATGTCTATAGCGGCTGCGGCATGCCCCAAGTGTGCCTGTCGTCCAATCCGAAGATCACGGAGATGAGCTACAAGCACATCTTCCAGCTGACGCCCAACGACTACGCCCAGGGCGCCATGCCGGCCAACTACCTTTACAAGACGCTGGGCCTGCGCAAAGTCGCAGTCGTCAACGACAAGCAGGCCTTTGGCCAGGGCGTCTCGCAGGTCTTCGAGCAGACCTTCAAGAAGCTTGGTGGAACGGTCACCTCGGTGTCCGGCGTAAATTACCAGGATGTCGATTTCAGCGCGCTCATTTCGGCGCTCAAGCTACAGAATCCCGACGTCATCTACATGGGTGCCGTGATGCCGCAGCTCTCGCTGTTCGTGAAGCAGATGCACGAACAGGGCCTCACGGCCGTCTATATCACGCCCGATGGCGGGTTCGAACCCGATTTCATCAAGCAGGCGGGCGGTGCCGCGGAGGGTGCGCTCGTATCTTTCCAGACCCCGCCTTACGATTCGACGCCCGAGCTCAAGAACTTCAGCGCGCAGTACGAGAAGAAGTTCACTGAGAAGCCGGGACCGTATTCGGCCTACGGCTGGGTCGACGCGCAGGTCGTCACGACAGCGCTGGAAGCTGCTTCCAGCCTCGACCGGCAAGGCGTCATGGCCGCGCTGCGCAACACGAAGATGAAGACCATCCTCGGCACCGTTTCGTTCGACCAGAACGGCAAGCTCGAAGGCGGCGGAGAGTTCCTCTACAAGGTCGTCGGAAACGATTTCAAGCTCATCTATACAGAGGAATAGGCTCGACTTCCGGGACCGGTGCGCCGCGACGCCGATGCGGCGCATCTCCCGCTTCGCGCAACGAAAGGGGGTAGGCGCGGCCCATTTTGCTGATGGGCTCTAGCGCATGCAATGACGGCGGGCCCCGCGCGAGCGAGGGAGATCATCGCATGAGGCGGATCCTCCACGGATGACTGCATTCCTTCTCCAGCAACTGGTTAATGCGCTCACGATCGGCGCCATCTATGCGCTGATCGCGCTCGGCTACACCATGGTCTATGGCGTGCTTCAGCTCCTCAACTTCGCCCATGGCGCGTTGTTCATGCTGGGCGCATATGTCGCCTTCTATCTCATGGCCTCGGCTGTCGGGCCGGTCGGCGGGACGATCGGCATCATTGGCCTGACGGTCCTCTATTTCGGAACATTTGCGATCGTCGGCGCCCTCGGCGTCGGCATCGAGCGGGTGGCCTACAAGCCGCTCCGCGACTCCAGTCGGCTGGCGCCCATGCTGAGTGCGCTCGGCATGGACATCATCCTGCGCAACGCGGTCCAGGTCCTGGTCGGACCCCAGCCGATCGCGTTCCCTCCGTTGATCGACCGCGCGCCGCACGACGTGGGGGGCGTGTACTTCAACGATCTCAACATCGAGATCTTCATTGGCGCGGTGCTGCTCATGGTGCTGCTGCACCTCTTCGTCAACCGCACGCGGCTCGGCATTCAAGTCCGCGCGGTATCGGAGAGCCGGCTTATCTCCCAGCTTCTCGGGGTCAACATCGATCGAGCGATCAGTATCATCTTCTTTATCGGCCCCGGGCTCGGCGCGGTCGCCGGCATCATGTACTCGAGCTACTACGGCGTGATGACCTTCTCCATGGGCATCATCATGGGGATCAAGGCCTTCACGGCGGCGATCCTCGGCGGCATCGGAAGCATTCCGGGTGCCATGCTCGGCGGCTTCATTCTCGGCATCATCGAGACTTTCGGTGCGGGGTTCCTTCCGCTCCTCAGCGGCGGCGCCATCGGCTCGGAATATCGCGACATCTTCGCCTTCGCGATTCTCATCATCGTGCTGATCTTCAAGCCGGCAGGCATTTTCGGCGAGGCGGTCACCGAGGAGGCGACCGTGTACAAGCGGGACTTCTGAGCAGGCAGCTGAGGACAGCATGCACGATCAGCCAATCGAGCGGCTCGCGACCACGAGAAGCCGGCGCCTGCCTGCTGCCGGACTGGCCTCGACCGCCGTCATCGTGCTGGCCACGATCGCGGCTGTCCCGCTGCTCGAAACCTACCAGATCCGGGTGATCAACGACGTGCTGATATATGCGCTCCTTGCATCGGCCCTCAACATTGTCATCGGCTATGCCGGCCTGCTCGATCTCGGTTTCGTGGCCTTTTTCGCGATCGGCGCCTATAGCTATGCGCTGCTCGACAGCCCGTTCTTCGGCGTCCACCTCCCCTTTATCGCCGCCTTGGCGCTCGGTGCCGCGTTTGGCGCCGGCGCGGGGATCCTGCTCGGCATTCCCGTGCTCCGGCTGCGCGGAGACTATCTCGCAATCGTCACGCTAGGATTTGGCGAGATCATCCGCATCCTGCTCAACAACGTCGATGCGCTCACGAACGGCCCGAAGGGAATCATGCGCCTCTATACGCCCGAGCTCTTCGGCTGGACGCTCTCCACGCCGCAGGACTTCTACTTTCTGTTGTTAGGGCTCGTGGCGATCGTCTTTACGCTGGTCTATCGCCTGGAAAAATCCGTCCTAGGTCTCGCCTGGGCAGCGATTCGCGAGGACCAGGATGCCGCGCGCGGAATCGGCATCAACACGACTTTTGCCAAGCTCTGCGCCTTCAGCACTAGTGCGTCGATTGGCGGCTTGGCCGGCGTCATCTTCGCCGCCTATCAGCGCTTCGTCAGCCCGGAGAGCTTTACCTTCGACGTATCGCTCCTGATCGCGTTGATCGTCGTGGCGGGCGGCATCGGTAACCTCGTGGGTGTGCTAGTCGGCGCCATCATACTCGTCGTGCTGCCAGAGGCCTTGCGCGGCTACGATCAATACCGAATGCTGATTTACGGAATTGTCCTCGTGCTCATCATCATGGCGAGGCCGCGCGGCATCGTGCCGCGACGCTACGGTATCGAATGGGCGCTGCGCATGCTGGGCTGGAAATGAGTTTTGCCTTCGACAACGTCAGCAAGAATTTCGGCGCGGTCGTCGCGATCCGGGAGGTTTCCCTTACCTTCGAGCCGGGCCGCATCTATTCGATCATCGGGCCGAATGGAGCGGGCAAGTCGACCCTCATCAATATGGCTGCGGGATCCTATTCGGTGACGTCCGGCGACATCTTGCTCGATGGGCGGCGTCTAACCGCCCTCAAGAAGTACCAAATCAGCCGTGCCGGCATCGCGAGAACCTACCAGAACATCCGGCTTTTCGATCATATGACGGCGCTCGAGAACCTCGAGGTCTGTCTTTACCGGGAACAGATCGGCCATGTCGTGGCAGAAATCCTGTTGCCTGCGCGGAGTCGCGCGCTCAAGGCGGATCGGACTGCGCGCAGCATGGAGGCGCTCCGGCGTTTCGGTCTGGAGGCGTACGGCGAGCAGCCGGCTACGAGCTTGCCCTATGGAAGCCAAAAACTGCTCGAGATCGCGCGCGCGATCATGACGCAGCCCAAGGTGCTCATGCTCGATGAACCGGCGGCCGGCCTCAACATGTCGGAGACGGCCGAACTCAGGGAAAAGCTCGTCGCCATGCGCAGCGACGGCCTCATAATGATTGTCATCGAGCATGACATGAATCTGGTGATGTCGATCTCGGACCACATCTATGTCTTGCATCAGGGCCGAACGTTGGCCGAAGGCTCGGCGGCCGATATCCAGAGCAACAAGGACGTGCAGGAGGCCTATCTTGGCAGTGCAGGAGAACTCGACGAAATCAAACGCTCTGTTGTCGGGCGACAGAATAGAGTCCGGATACGGCTCGACGCAGGTGTTGTTCGGCATCGATCTCGCGGTGTATCCAGGTGAGATCGTGGCGGTGATCGGCCCCAACGGAGCCGGCAAGACGACGCTGCTCAACACAATATCCGGCGTCTGCCGCACGTTCTCCGGCTCGATTTCGTTCAAAGGGCAGGCGATCACGGGCCTCCGGCCCGACCAGGTGGTGAGCCGCGGTATCGCCCATTCGCCCGAGGGCCGGCGCGTCCTGAACCGCCTCACGGTCGAGGAGAACCTTCTGGTCGCCCATTTGCCGAAGCGCGGGCGACCGTTCGCGGAGATGGCTTCCGAGGTGTATGAGCTCTTCCCTATCCTCCACGAGCGGCGCAACAGCAAGGCGATCCGCCTGAGCGGCGGTCAGCAGCAGTTGCTCGCCGTCGGCCGCGCGCTCATGGCGGAGCCTGAGCTCCTTCTGCTCGACGAACCGTCCCTCGGGCTGGCGCCCAGGCTGGTGAACCAGATCCTCACGATCGTCCTGAACCTCGCGGAACGGGGTATCACGACGATTCTTGTCGAGCAGAACGTCAACCTAGCGCTCGAGATCAGCGACTATGCATATGTCATCGAGAACGGCACGTGTGCAATCGAGGGGCCGAGCGAGAAGCTGCTCGGCGATCCCGAACTCAAGGAGGTCTACCTACCGAAGGTCTGAGTGACGTGGCGCTGACTGGAAAGCGCGCGGCTCGGGCCCTCGGCGGCACCGGTATGCGAAGGCAAACGATGGACGAGATCACAAGCCTGACGGCAAGCGAGGCATCGCTCCTGCTCGCGGCGGGAAAGCTCAGCGCAGAGCGGCTCGTTGCGGCCTGTCTCGAACGCATCGCCGCACGCGAGCCGATGGTTGGCGCCTGGGCTTACCTCGAGCCCGATCGCGCGCTCGCCTCTGCCCGCGCGCTCGACCGCATGCCGCGCCGGGGACCGCTCCACGGCATTCCGATCGGCATCAAGGACATCATCGATACCGCTGATCTGCCGACCGCCTACGGCTCAACGCTCTATCGCGGCCACCGGCCCGCCTGGGATGCGGCATGCGTGGCCGCCCTCCGCGCCGCCGGCGCCGTCATCATCGGTAAGACGGTTACTTCCGAGTTCGCCGCCTATCATCCCGGCAGGACCCGCAACCCGCACGATCCTTCGCGCACCACCGGCATCTCCTCGATGGGCTCTGCCGCGGCCGTCGCGGACTTCATGGTGCCGTTAGCACTCGGCAGCCAGACCGGCGCCTCGATCATTCGCCCGGCAGCCTTCTGCGGGGCGATCGGCTACAAACCGAGCTTCGGGCGGTTCAGCCGCGCCGGCATGCGACCGTTCGCCGACAGCCTCGACACGCTCGGCTATATCACGCGCAGCATCGACGACGCGCGTTTACTCGGAGCAGTGCTGAGCGGCGAACCCGATTTCGGTCAGGCTCGGCTCGACCACGCACCGCGCCTCGGCCTATGCCGGACGCACGCATGGGACCGTGCCGAGCGGATCATCCAGGAGAACCTCGAGCACGCATCGGCCATGGCCACCGCGGCCGACTTCATGGTCAGCGAGATCGAGCTGCCGGCGCCCTTCGCTGACCTCAACGAAGCCGTCGTCTCGATCATGTGCTTCGAGGCAGCGCGCGCCTTTGCCTTTGAATACAACGAGAACAGGAGTGCGCTGGGCGCTGCGACCGTACGCTTCCTCAACCGCGCGGCCGCCCTGCCGGCCGAGCGCTATTGGGCAGCCAAGTCGCTCATCGAGAGCTGCATGCCCCAGCTTGCTGCGGTCTTTGAGACGGTCGACGCGCTGATAACGCCGAGCGCCGAATGCGAGCCCGGGCCGCTCGACGATCCGGGCGGGGATTCGGTGTTCAACCGGCTGTGGACGGGGCTGCACGTGCCGTGCGTAACCTTGCCTCTTGCGGCCGGCCCCGGCGGCCTGCCGATCGGCTTGCAGTTGATCGGGCCCTACCGCCGCGATACGCATCTCCTGGCGGTCGCAGAGGCGGTATGGGACCGGATTGGGCCTCGATCGCGGAGCACCGATCGCGGCGCCACCTCTCGTGGATGCGCGTGACGGTTCCCCAAGAAGGCAGGACCTCATGTTGACGCTCGACCGCGCTTCCCTCGTTCCCGAACCCGATCTCGTGCCGGGCAACGAGCTCCTCGCCGAGGGCCGGGCGATGGCCCGCGATTGGCACGTCGGTCCGTCGGCCTTTCTGAGCGCCGTGGGTGTGCCGAGCGAAGCCACCTTCAAGCGCCGCGAGATGGCGCGCGGGCGCATCATGCTCCCTGCGCAGATCGGCTATCGCGATATCGACAAGAGCTGCCGTGCCTACGCCGAGAGCTACGAAACCTGCCGCGGGCCGGGCGTCACGATCGACCGCTATGGCCTTTGCCTCGACTGGTCTATGGGCTACGCGCCGGCGATGCGCGCGAGAGGCCTTCACGCGGGCGAAGAGGCGGCCAGTGCGGCCACGCACGAGCAGATTGCCTCCGTTGCTCGCGCCAATGCGGAGTTGGAGGGCGCGACGGGTGATCGGGATTTCAAGAAGGTGATGCAGAAGAACCGGGAATTCCACTTCGGAATCTATGGCGCGGCCAACATGCCGAGCCTGGCGCGCATCATCGAGCGTCTGTGGCTGCGCACGGGCTCCTATCTCAACCTGATCTATCCCGAGTTCGGCATCGCCCACAAAGGCATCATGAACCATGAGCGCGCGGTCGCGGCCCTCCGCGCCCGCAACGGCAAGGAGCTGCGCGCCGCGATCGAGAACGACATCAGCTATGCGGCCGAGCACGTCATTGCAGTGTTGCGCATGCGCGCTTCGGCCAAGAACGGCCAACGATAGACTCAGGAACAAGCCATGCTCAACAACCCGTCATCGGATGAAATCGTCGAGATGTTCCGCAAGATGGTCGTTGTACGCGCCATCGAGGAGCGCCTGGGCGAGCTCCATAAGCAAGGCAAGACGCGCGGTCCCCTCCATCGCTGCGATGGCCAAGAGGCCGTGGGGGTCGGCGCTACCGCAGCGCTGCGGCCGAACGACGTCATCACCAGCACGCACCGGGGCCATGCCCACTACATCGGCAAGGGCTGCGAGCCCTATCGCGTGATTGCCGAGATCTTCGGTCGCGCCAGCGGCTATTGCCGCGGCCGGGCCGGGCACATGCTGGTGGCCTCGGCCGAGCATGGGCTCCTCGGCGGCAACGCGATCGTTGGCGCCGGTATCCCGATCGCGGTCGGCCAGGCGCTGGCCTTTCAGCTCGACCGCAGCGAGCGCATTGCGCTCACGTTTTTCGGCGACGGCGCTGCCCAAACCGGCGTGTGCCACGAGGCGATGAATGTTGCAGCACTATGGAAGCTGCCGGTCATATTCGTCTGCGAGCACAATGAATATGGGCTGACCGTCCCCGCGGCACAGCAATCGAGCGTGCGGGACCTTGCGATACGCGCCCAGGGCTATGCCATGCCCGGGATGCAAGTCGACGGAAACGATGTGGTGGCTGTCTATACCGCGGTGGCGACGGCCGCGGCGCCCGCGCGACGCGGCGAGGGGCCGAGTTTCATCGAAGCGCGCACATATCGCATGGTCGGCTTCTCGACCAGTGATCTGGGCGGCTATCAACCCGACAGCGAGATCGAGGCGTGGCGGCCCAAGGATCCGATCGCGCGGCTGCGCGCGGTCTTGGCCGCGGAGGCCCGGCCGGGCAGGACCGAGGCGCTCGAGGCCGCGGCGCGCAAGCTGGTTGACGAGAGCTTCGAACGTGCGCTCGCCGACCCGCTCCCGGATCCCGCCGAGCTCGCGGCCGGGGAATACATCAAGGTGGGGTGACGGACCATGCCGAAGCTGCGCTATGCGGAGGCGCTCAACGCCGCGCTACATGAGGAAATGACGCTGGACCCGGCTATCATCCTGTTCGGCGAGGATATCGCGACCTATGGCGGCATCTTCAGGGTGACCAAAGGTCTGCTCGAGGCGTTCGGCCCCGCGCGAGTGCGCGACACGCCGATCTCGGAGCAGACGCTCGCGGGAATGGCCGTGGGTGCCGCCATGGTCGGGCTCAAGCCGGTGCTGGAGATCATGTTCGCCGATTTCCTGCCGCTCACGCTCGACGCGCTCATCAATCAGGCCGCCATGGTGCCGTTTATCTGGGCTGGGCAGGTGCCGATGTCGCTCGTGCTCCGCACGCAAGGAGGCGGGGGCTCAGGTGCGGGGGCGCAGCATTCAAAGACCTTGGATTCGCTGGTGGCCCACGTTCCTGGCCTCAAGGTCGTGACGCCGGCCACCCCGCGCGATGCCAAGGGCCTCCTCGCCGCCGCCATCGGCGACCCAAATCCCGTGGTCTTCATCGAGCACAAGTTGCTTTACAACACGACCGGGGAAGTGCCGGACGGGCGGTTCCTATTGCCGATCGGCAAGGCCGAAGTCGTGCGTTCGGGCAACGATGTGAGTATCATCGCAAATTCCCGTATGGTGCTCGAATCGCTCAAGGCCGCGGAGCAGCTCGGCGCGGACGGCGTTTCTGCCGAGGTGGTGGACCTGCGGACTCTGCGGCCGCTCGATCACGAGACGATCCTCGCCTCCGTGCGGAAGACCCACCGGGCGGTGATCGTACACGAGGGCTGGCGCACCGGCGGCATAGGCGCAGAGGTAGCAGCGCTCATCGCTGAGGAGGCGCTCGATTGTCTCGATTCTCCGATCCGGCGCGTCGGCGCGCGCGATCTTCCGATCCCCTATAGTGCTGCGCTCGAGGCCGAAGTGCTGCCCAGCGCCGAACGGATTCGGGAGACGGTTCGCACGCTCGACCTTTGAGGGGATGCGGGGCCATGACCTATCGATGCGAGATCCGACTCCTTGGGGCGGCCGGCGAGTACATGGAGCAGGCGACCGTTATCGAATGGCTCGTGCCAGTTGGCGCTGCGATTTCCAAGGACGCCGCAGTCGTGGTGATCGAGACCGCGAAGGCGGCATCGGAGATCGCCGCACCTTGCGCCGGCGTGCTCGAGAGCATCGCGGCGGATGTCGGCCGGGAAGTCCCGGTCGGCGCCCTGCTCGGGGTCATCCGCGCGGACGTTGCGCCGGATGAGGCCGCGCGGCAGATGGCCGCATCTGCAAGCGATGCAGCGCTGGACATGGGGCCGGGGCGCGCGGACCACGGCGGTCTTTCAGCTGCGCCCGCGCTGTCAGCGAGACAGGCGCGCGATAGCACCCCCGCCGCGGCACCCGCCCCGGCAAGCCCGCTTGCGAAGCGCCTTGCCCGTGAGCTCGGAGTCGACCTAGTTGCCGTCCGCGGCACGGGCTCCAGCGGACGCATCACCGAGACGGATGTTCGCCGCGCGGCGACAGCTCATGGGCAGACGGCACCGGCGGCCCGTGCTGAACTCGGCTACCGGAAGGCGATGCAGGTTCACATGGCACGTACGCGTGACATCCCGCAGTTCTCCGTGGGCATCGACTGCGACGGGACCGCGATGCGGGCGGTCAGAGAGTGGTTCCTAGGCCGAGGCGTACGTGTCACCGTGACCGATCTCCTCGCGTGGGCGACGGCACAGACGCTCCCCGCTCACCAGCGGCTCAATGCGCGGTTCGAGGGAGGCGTTCTATCGCTGAGCCCGGAGGTAAATCTTGCTATCGCGATCGCGACCGACCATGGTCTTGTCGCACCCGTCGTTCATCGGGCCGACGCGCTTCAGCTGGACGCGCTGTCGGCGCGGCTGCGCGAGCTTCGCGACAAGGCGGAGCGGCTGAGGCTCGCGCCGGAGGAACTCGACGGTGGCACCTTTACGATCTCCAATCTCGGGCCGTTCGGTGTCAACGAGGTGATCGCGATCGTCAATCCGCCGCAAGTCGCCATCCTCGCGCTCGGCGCATTTCAGGATCGCCTGTTTCTCGATGGCGATCGGCTTGCCGCCCGCCCCACGGCACGGCTTACACTGAGCGGTGATCATCGCGCGATTGACGGTGCCGACGCTGCGCGCTTCCTCGCCGAGCTCAGGCGCCGCATTGAGACGGGAGTAATGTCGCTATCCATATGATCGGCGCGGAGCGCCGACGGTGGCATGATCATGCGGCACAAAGCAGCGCGATGGCCATGCAGAAGCCGCATTCGCCGGACGAGCGAATCCTATGGCGCCAGGGTTGGGAAGCCCCACGCTGGCCGGTGCTCGACCATGACGAAGATGTCGACGTTGCGATCGTGGGCGGCGGCCTCACCGGGCTTTCGCTTGCGCATCATCTGCAACCGCATACCCGGGTCGCGGTGCTAGACGCCAGGCAGATCGCTTACGGCGCCTCCGGGCGCAGCAACGGTCAGGTCATTCCGCATCACAGCGGTCGCTCGCCGGCCGAGGTCGATGCGGCGCTCGGACCGGGCCATGGCCCGCGATTCAATGCGCTGGTAGGCAGCGCGGCCGCGTCGCTCTTCGAGCTTGTGCATACGCTCGACATCGACTGCGCGGCAAGCAGCCGCGGGTGGATCCAGGCCGCGCACAGCATAGGGCAGCTCCGTCGCGCGCGGCGAATCTTCGAGGAATGGCGCGCGCTGGGCGCGCGGGTCGAATGGCTCGACCAGGACGCGGTTGCAGCGCGCCTCGGCAGCAGCGGTTATCATGGCGGCTGGAAGGCGCTCGATGGCGGGACGATCAACCCGGCACAATTCGTCGCCGGTCTCGCACGGAACTTCGCCGAGCGCGGCGGATTCATATTCGAGCACAGCCCGGCCCGATCGATCACGCACGAGGCTAAGCGTTGGCGCGTCCGCGCGCCGCGTGGCACGATCACCGCCGCGACGGTGCTGATCGCGACCAGCGCATACACTGATTCGCTTTGGCCGGAGCTGGCGCGGGCCTTCGTGCCGGTGCGCGTCTATCAGGTTGCGAGCGCTCCCCTCCCGCCCGAGTTGCGCGCCCGGATTCTGCCCGGCCGTGAAGGCATGTCCGACACTCGGCACGACCTTCGCTACATTCGCTACGCGGCGGACCACCGGCTCATCACCGGACATTCGCATATCTTCTGGTCAGATGCGCGGCGGCGCGGGCTTCGCGAGGGCCGCATCATCGCTCGCATCTACCCCGACCTGCCCGCAATCCCGGTCGAAGAATACTGGGAGGGCCTGATTGCCGTCACCCTGGACCGCTTCCCGCGAATCGTGCGGCTCGACCAGGACGTTTATTTCATCGGCGCATATTCCGGCCGCGGCGTGGCGCTGAGCGTGGCGCTCGGGCGCAGCGTGGCGGATTGGCTTGTCGGCCGATTGGCAGAGAACGAGCTGCCGCTGCCGGTTACGCGTCTGCAACCGGTGCCGGCCCACGGTCTTGCCAAGGCCGCGGTCGGATTGGCGCAGCAGTGGGCGCGCGTCCACGATCGGGTCGCCTGATCGATGAAGACCGCGGTCGTCACGGGGGCATCGCGCGGCATCGGCGCGGCGATCGCGCGCCGACTCGCCGAGGAAGGCTATGCGGTTCACGCGCTCGCGCGCTCCGCGGACGCGTTGAACTCCCTTCAATCGGGGACGGGAGTTCGCGGCGTCCCCGTCGACGTGACCGATACCGCGGCGCTCGCCGCCGTGCTGGCGCCGCTCGAGGTCGAGGTCCTGATCAACTGCGCGGGCCTGGTCGAGGCGATGGGCCCCGTGCAATCGCTTTCCAATGAGACGGTCGATCGAATCCTTGCGGTCAATCTCGGTGCTGCCATACATGCCACGCGCATCTGCCTCACGGGCATGCGCGGGCGCGGGCGCGGCAGCATCATCAATATCGGCTCGCTCGCCGGGCTGTATCCCTTTCCGGATATGGCGGTCTATGCGGCGGCCAAAGCAGGATTGCACCACTTCACCCGCTGCCTGCACCTCGACCTGGTCGGCTCCGGTATCCGGGTAACCGAGATCGCCCTCGGCCGCGTGCGTACGGATATCTACGTCGGGACCACCGGCGAATCGCCCGAAGCGGTGCGCACAAGATTATACGCGCGACACACCCCGCTCCTGCCCGTAGATGTGGCCGAGGCCGTCATGGGCGTCCTGCGCGCGCCCGCGCACGTGAATCCCGGGCTTATCGAACTCGTGCCGACGGACCAGGCGGTCGGAGGAATGCGCTACGAGGAGCGCCAGCCTACACCTGGTCGAAAGGAGCAATAGACCATGTCGGAATCGAGACCGAGCCGGCTCACCTTCGAGTTCGATGGCGGCGTGCTCGACATCGAGCTCGCGCAAGAGAGCGCTCCCGAGACGATCGACACTCTTCTCCGGTGCCTGCCCTGGCGCTTCGATCTGCATTGCGCCAAGATCGCCGGTAGCCACATCCTGTGGCACGCCCCTTTCGTGCAGCCCGCGGAGCGCGGGCGCGACATTCTTTCTGCTCCGCCTGGAGCCTTCGTCTACTGGCCGGAGCGGCAGTTCCTCGAGCTGATCTATGCGCCGCTCCAGGCCGAAGCTGCCGAAATCAGTTATCTCGGCCAGGTCCGGATCGGCGTCGAGGTGCTGCGCGCGCTCGGCGAGAGGGTGCGCATCCGCCAAGGGCTCGAGGAGATTTGGGCGCAGCTCAGGCTTCCGGACGGCGGTCATCCCACGCCAGTGGTGTCTGCGCGCGACTGGCTCGAGGCTTTCGCCACGCACCGCAGGGAGATTTGGCGCACGCGGCCGCCCTCCATCGATACTCTCCTCGCGCGGCGCGGCATCATGCTACCGATCGGGCCGCTCCTCATGGCCGAGAACGACGCGCGCAAGCTGCAGGAGCTCGCCTGGCGCTTCCTCGGCCAGGCGCGAAGCGGCGATCCGGTGCCTGCCGCGGAGGCGATGCGCCTCGTCATCGAGAGCGCCGAGGCTCGGCTCGTCGGCCTCTGCGCGCTCGGTGACGTGGCGCCCGCCCTCGCCGAGGCGCGAAGGCTTCTCGCACAGTATCCTGCCCAGGCGGCCATTGTGCTCGAGGAGCTCGTGCTCTACGCCGGTCGGCTCGCCGCATGGCTCGACTTGACTATACCCTGGCAACATTTGAGCGATACCTTGGTGGCGGCGCTCGAGGAGCGCGCCATGAGCGGCGGGGGCGGCTAGGGCAGGTCCGGGCGATCGATGTGGAGCCTTCCCTGAAGGGGTCGCCTGAGGGGAGCATTCTTCCCAGCGCGAGGTGCATGTGGGAATTGTTGTGGGTAGCCGGTGTAAGCCGGACCCGAGGCAGCTCGCGGGATCAAGTTTCAACCCGCTCAAGAAAGTTGCCGCCGAGCAGCGCCGACAGCGCAACTGTTAGCGTCTCGCTGTTCTCAATGCAAACTAGGCATACATGCCTGGGATGATCAGGGTGCTCGATGAACCGCTCGGAGATGTAGACTTTGTGCGACATGCCGCGCCGCTTGAAGCGATCGCCGACCTCTACATCCTCGCTGGCTCAGAAGTTCATGTCACACTATAGCTGATCTTCATTGCGTGCACTGGGACCAATGCGTGGAAGCCCAGTATCAGCAACATCTTCCAACGCCCCAACCCCGGCATGCCACAGCATGTCGGGGCGAGGCGCCGCCTTAGGCGGCGAGCGCGAGGTCGCGCCACTCCGTCGGTTTGAGGTCGAGCACGGTGGCGCCGGCCATCTCGAGCTCGGTCGCGCGGTCATAGGACTTGGCGTCCTCGGCCGTGCGGGTGACGGCGTTGATGAGCCCGTA
>Ga0209415_10007215_pt1 | contig 19457 bp, 13 predicted proteins | sample PeaSoiSIISIP2007_FD_187696 | JGI IMG/M metagenome (GOLD analysis project Ga0209415, IMG submission 187696) | Peat soil microbial communities from Weissenstadt, Germany - SII-SIP-2007 (SPAdes) (version 2) | ecosystem: Environmental > Terrestrial > Soil > Wetlands > Peat | place: Germany... | reverse complement strand
TCTTTATCATGACCTCGAAGTCGAGACGCGCGGCAGTTTCGGCGGCCTCGGCATCGAAATCACCGTCAAGAACGACATCCTGACGGTCGTCTCACCGATCGATGGAACTCCGGCCACTAAGGCCGGGATCAAGGCCGGCGATCAGATCGTCAAAATCGAAAACGACTTCACCAAGGGCATGACCCTGACCGACGCGGTCAAGCGGATGCGTGGACCCAAGGGCAGCAAGATTCATTTAACCCTCCATCGCGAGGGCATCCCCGACCTCTTCACCGTCACCGTGACACGCGACGTCATCAAGATCGATTCGGTCAAAGCCAAAGACCTGAAGGGCGGCTACGACTACGTTCGCATCTCGACCTTCCAGGACGGCAGCGACGCCGACATGGAGCATTCGCTCGATAAATTCCGCAAAGCCGGCCACGGCCATATCAAGGGGCTGGTGCTCGATCTGCGTGATAACCCCGGCGGCTTGTTGAATCAGGCGGTCTCGATTGGCGACGACCTGCTCAACGGCGGGATGGTGGTGTACACGCAGGGCCGCTTGGAAAACCAGCAGCAGAAATACTTCGCGCACAAGAAGAAAGACTTCGACGACTTTCCGATGGTGGTGCTGGTCAACGGCGGCAGTGCCAGCGCCAGTGAAATCGTTGCCGGTGCCTTGCAGGATCAGCGGCGCGCCATCGTCGTCGGCACTCAGACTTTCGGCAAGGGCTCGGTGCAGACCATTCTGCCGCTCGACGACGAATCGGCCTTGCGCCTGACCACCGCGCGTTACTACACGCCCAACGGCCGCTCGATTCAGGCCGTCGGGATTACGCCCGATGTCGTAGTTGAACTGCCCAAGGAAACGCTCGCTTCATTGGAACAGGGCGCGGAACTCGACGAGAACGACGAGATCCACGAGCGCGACCTGTTGCATCATTTCAACAACAATCAGACGCAGAAGAAAAATAAGATCCCGGCCGCCGGGCCCGGCGCAAATCAGGAAGGCACGCCTGGCAATCCGGCGCCGAACGCGGGCGCCAACGCCAAGACGCCCAAGCTCGAAAAGGATATCCAGCTCGACAAGGCCATCAGCATTCTGGAGCACTGGGACAAGTACAAAGTCCAACTCGCCAAGGCCGAAGATACCTCGGCGACGCCCGATTCTGCGGCCGCTCCTGACGCCGCCGCCCCGGCCGCCAACTGAGCGTAATAGCTGGGCGGCGAGCTAATTTTCCGTTCTATAGCGGGTGGGGCCGCATCTATCGATGCAGCCCCATCCGATGCAGCCCCATCGCGAGCGAATCGAGGAATCCCCGGCTTGAATAGCTCAAAAGCGCCAGACTTTCCGGTAGCGATACTTTACCGCGCAACACGAGGTTTATTCTTCGCAATCGTCGGAGGGTTCGCGTTGGGATATGGCCTGGATCGATATTTCCATACAAATCCTTGGTGTAAATTAGCCGGAATATTCAGCGGAACCTTTCTCGGTTTCTATGTATTGATTCGTGCCGCTAGAACTTCAGACTGAGACGCTACCCGCCTCGCGTCGCCCCTGCTGAATCTGCCGAATCTAGTCTTGAATTTGCGTTTGCTGATGACCTTGCATCGCGCGCAATGCTCGTGCCCCCCGCACTGATACGGAACGGAAGCTACCTGCCCACGAATCCCGGCTGCATCGCAGCCGCGGCCGTACGGATATCGCTCGCGTCCATCCCAATGGGAAGTCTGAAACCTCATGAGGTTTCAGAAGAAACTATAGTTCCGGGTTACGTGGCGGGCGGCCTTGCGCCCGGCACGTCTCTCAGTCCTCAATTCGCGGGCGCTGGCGGGGCGTCCTCTTTGAGGCCAACTCGCTGGAGCAGTTCGCGATGCTGATCTTCGAGCCGCCGCAGGATATCGAGCATCATGTCGTCCTGCGTCTCCAGATGTTGCATAACGGCCTTCAGCTCTTCCTCGGCCTTCGTATTGATCAGGTAGTCCTGCTCGGCCATCAACCGATCCTTCATTGCTTGCCGGTTCTGCGACATCATGATGATCGGCGCAGCGTAAGCGGCCTGGAAGCTCAGCGCGAGATTCAGCAGGATGAACGGATACGGGTCCCAATGGTTGATCCAGGCAATCACGTTAAGCGTGATCCAGAAGACCAGTATCACCGACTGGATGATTATGAACGTCCAACTGCCGACCGCGTTGGCAAAGCCGTCGGCGGCGCGGGCACCGATCGTCGTTTGCTCCAACTGGATTTCGTTGACATTGCGAACCGGCGGATGCCGATGCTGATGACGGACTCTTAGCTTCGGCCACTTTTCCAACGCTGCTGACATTCTCCCCTCCGATGGCGTTGCGTTTTACGATGACCGCCCAGCCTCAATCTTCTGCGCGGTCGAATTTGTCCACAGGTTTCTTCGTCTCCGACACTGAAAATGCTTGTCCCCCCGCGCCGCCCCAGCCAAAAAGGAGTATACCGATACAAGGGCGTTGCGCGAGTCCGCCCTGGTAAAGCGCGGCGCGACGAGTACAACAGTGGAGTGCAGCACAACGGAAAAGCGAAATCGGTGAGTTACGCCATCTCAGACGCATCTAAGGCCGCTGCCTTGGCTGCGTTCAAAGTGAGGCGCGCCCGCGCGATGCGAGGCCCCTCTCAAAAACAAACACCCACTTTAAAAACAAACCCATTTTTGCCCCGCATCCTATCTGGTAAGTTGCTTCAACATGGACGGCCAACTCGAGTTTCCCCTTAAGTCCGCACGGCGCGTGGCGATCAACGTCACCCAGTTGGTGCGGATGGTGCGGGAAACCCTCGAGGTAAACCTCGACGAGTACTGGGTCGTCGGCGAGGTTTCCAACGCCCGCCTCGCGCCCTCGAATCACTTATACTTCACGCTCAAGGATGCCCGCAGCTCGGTCAGCGCGGTGATGTTCAACTCGGCCTATCGACGCCTGCGCTTTCGCCTCGAGGACGGCATGAAGATCGTCGTGCGCGGGCGGATTAACCTGTACGAGGCGCGTGGCACGCTCCAGTTCTACGCCGAGGAGATCGAGCCGCGCGGCGCGGGCACGCTACAAATCGCCTTCGAACAGCTCAAGCAACGGCTCGGCGCGGAGGGCTTGTTCGACGAGGCCCGCAAACGGCAATTGCCGTTCCTGCCGCGCACTGTGGGAATCGTTACGGCGCTCGGCGGAGCCGCATTGCGCGACATGCTCCGGATTCTGACCGACCGTTGCCCGAACCTTCACATCATCGTCAGGGCGTCGCGAGTGCAGGGGCCGGGTGCGGCGGTGGAAATCGCCGCCGCGATCAGCGATCTCAACGCCGACGGCCGCGCCGAAGTGATTATCGCGGGCCGTGGCGGTGGCTCGCTCGAAGACTTGTGGGCGTTCAACGAAGAGGTCGTGGCGCGCGCGATCTTCGGCTCCGTGATTCCGATCGTTTCGGCCGTCGGGCACGAAATCGACTATACGATCGCGGACTTCGTCGCCGACCTGCGGGCGCCCACGCCCACTGCGGCCGCCCACCTGGTAGTGCAGGAGACTGCCGAGTTGCGGCGCCGGGTTGCGGAAATGGCCGCGTCATTGGCCAGCGCGATCGAGGATGCGGTCGCGTCGACACGGCGCGAGATCGATCATCTCGACGCGCGTTTGCACGAGCCGGTGAATCTGATCCGCCAAGGCCGCCAGGGCGCCGACGAAGCGGCAGGCGATCTCAGCGCCGCCGTAACCCGACGCCTCAACGACTTGCGCAGGAGCGTGCGCGAACTCGGCACGCGCGTGACGAGTCCGCTCGCGATGGTGCGCGAGCGCCGACTGCGTGCGAGCCGGTTGGCGCTGCGGCTTGCGCAGACCTTGCGCGCGCAGTCGAATCCGTTGCGGCTGGCGGTCGCGGAGATCTCCGCCCGGCTCGATGAAACGAATCTGCGCGCAGCTCTCGAGGTGCGCCGCACGCGAATCGAAACGCTCGCACGCCGCCTCGAAATCGCGCTGGATTCCGCGGTCGAGAGGCGCCGGATTCGGCTCGGCGGAATCGGCAAACAGCTCGACGCGGTATCGCCACTGAAAGTGCTCGATCGCGGTTACGCCGTAGTTATGAATCGCCGCGATGGCCGCGCGGTCGCCGACGCCAGCACGATCGAAATCGGCGACGAACTGGATATTCGGCTGCGACATGGGCGCTTAAACGCCCGCACGATTGGCCGAGAGGTTTGACCCTCACGATGGCGAATCAACGCAAACTCCCAGACGACGAAGCGGCGCGCGCAAGTGCCGGCGAACAGCCCGAGAACGGCGCAAAGCTCCCCGAAAACGGCGCGAAATTCGAGGATCAGCTCGAAAATCTCGAAACGATCGTAAGTCAGATCGACTCCGGAGAACTCTCGCTCGAAGAATCGATCGTCGCCTTCGAGCAGGGCGTTCGCCTGGTGCGATCACTTAATCGCAAACTCGACGAGGTCGAACGGCGCGTCGAAGTTCTTATGCGTGGCGCCGACGGCGAACTCAAGAGCACGCCTTACGAAGGTGAAGGCGGCGCGGAAGAGACCGCCGGAGCGGCGAAAAAGGACGACGACGTTCCTTTCTGAACGCCGGGTACGGCTCACACTGATTCGCCCGCAATATTGAGCGCGGCCTCCATCATGCGATCACGGCTCGACCTCGAGATGACGCGGCGCGGGCTCGCCCCCAGCCGCGAGGGCGCTCAGCGCCTGATCATGGCCGGGCGGGTGCGTGTCAATTCGCGGCCAGCGGCGAAGTCCGATATCCGGGTTGACGAAACCTCCCAGATTTCCGTAATCGGCCCGGTCAGGGACTATGCCAGCCGGGGCGGATACAAAATCGCCGCGGCGCTCGACCGCTTCCCGATCGTTGTCAGCGGGCGCGACGCGCTCGATGTCGGCGCCTCGACCGGCGGCTTCACTGACGTCTTGTTGCAACGAGGGGCCGCGCGGGTTGTCGCGCTCGATGTCGGCTATGGACAGCTCGCTGAGACATTGCGCCGCGATCCGCGCGTAATCGTGATGGATCGGACGAATATCCGCCATGTCGCACCCGGCGATCTTCCATACAGGCCCAATCTTGTCGTTATCGATGCGAGCTTTATTTCACTGAAGCTCGTGTTACCGGCGGTGGTTGCGATCGCCGCGGCGCCGGCTGATATCGTGACGCTGGTAAAACCGCAATTTGAAGTGGGCAAGGGTAAGGTCGGAAAGGGCGGCATTGTGCGCGACGATAGTCTGCGCGCTCAGGCTTTGACCGAAGTGATCGCCTTCGCGAGGTCAGTTGGACTCGAACCGAAGGAAACGATTGAGTCGCCGATTACCGGAGCGACTGGAAACCGCGAATTTCTGACCCATTTCCGCTGGGTGGCTGGAAACCTTTGAGCTCACGCAGCCCGCTCCAATCCGATGCATATCGGAGAGACGGCCAGACTTCGTAAAAGCGAAAATTTAACGGTTGCCATCGGCGCCATTCTCGATAATGCTCGCTTTTATGTGTTTAGGCTTGCAGGAGTCGAAACGAGGCGTTTGCATCGCAGCGTGTTTGGACTACGCTGATTCCGGAGCCGGGGCGGGGCCTAATTCATGCGCATTGATCCTTTAAAACGGCGACTGGCGAGTATTCGCGTGGCGCTTTTCCTAGCGCTGACGTTCGCCGCGGTCGCGCTGAGCGTGCACGGTCCGGCAAATGCCGCCCCGATCGAAGAAGATATTCCGCAGGCGCCAGCGCCCCATCACGCGAAAGCGCGACCGGCGGCCACGCCCGCTGCATCTGACGATCTGGCGCCCGCATCGGGCGACGCGAATAGCGGCCAGCCGACCACGGATTCCGCAGTCGCACCGGCGGCGGGGAGCGGCTTGCTGTTGCCGCCCGCTGCAAGTCCAGGGGCGACCATCCACAAGTATTTTCCGTACACGATTCGTTCAGGTGACACGCTCCAGGTGATCGCGGATCTTTTCGGGGTGCAAGTCGCCGACATCACGCACGCCAATCATCGGATCGCGGACGGCGATCTGATGGCCGGCGACACGATTAGAATTCCGAACCCGTTTGTGACCCGCGAGGCTGAACTCAATGCCGAAGTAGAGCGGCTGTCGATCGACAAGCAGGAGGCCGAGCGCAAGTCGGAGCAAGCAACTAACGCGCTTGCCGCAGTGCATTCGCAACTCGATGAAGCGACGGCCAGCAACGCGCATTACGAGCACGACGTCCATGCGCTGCCATGGTGGCGCGCGGCGGCATGGGGTGCGGCGATCGCGGGCGTCGTCATGTTCGGCATGATGATCGCTGCGATAATCGAATGGTGGAACTTGCGCGCACGCTATCGCGCGGTGGCGGAGATGAATGACTCCTTGCGGCGGCTCGACTATCGCTACCGGATGGTGATGGCGAAGGCGGAGCTGCGGCTGCAGGAACTCTACGGAAGGCGCCGGCGCGGGATCGAAGAGGGGCAGGATCGGCCGAAGATTCCCGAAGAGATGGAGCTCGAACGGCTCGACTTGCAGATTAAGGAAATCCTCGAGACCTATCTCGAACGGCTCGGACCGCCGAGCAGCCGTACACGTCGAGCGCAATGGCGCGAATCGATCGGCGCCGTCGGCGCTCCGATCGAAGCGCGAACGGCGCGCCGTTGACGGTTCGGCGACCGCCGTTCACAACCCAACAACTCGCGCTTGGAGGCGCAACGATGAAGAAACTTGCGATTGCTGGTCTTGGTCTGATGCTCTCCGTGGGCGCAGTCGGAACAGTGTTGGCCGCTGAAAAAGCCGTAACCGGCACCCTTGAGGATAGCTTTTGCTTCGTCGTTACGGGTGCGCACGGCGCCGGCCACGCGAAGTGTGCGGCGGCATGCGCCAAAAAAGGAATTCCAGTTGCCCTGATCGAGAAGGGCACCGACAAAATGTACGTTCTGTTGCCACCGAAGAATGATTCCGCGCTGCCCGCTGACGTGATCGACAAGATGGAAAGCGAGGTCACAGTTACGGGAGATGAGTACGATAAGGGCGGTGTCAGCTACCTCACGGTCAAAGCCTTAAAGTAATTCCTCAATGGCCGGGTTGGCGGTTCGTGTGCGGGAATTATTCCAGTTCCGCGGGCTCGAAGCCGTGCAGAATCTCCATCCGCTGGTGGTCCATTACCCGGTCGCGCTTCTGACCTTGGCGGCGTTGCTGTATGTTGTGGCGTGGGTATCTAAGCGCGACTCATGGGCATGGCCCGCGTTATGGATGTTGGCGATCGGGACGCTCGGTGCAGGGCTCGCGCTATGGACCGGATTGCGCGCGGGCACTGGTGTGATGGTCGCGGAATCGGTTCGCGAGCATATCCTGGTTCATCACAAGCAGGTGATGATCGCGGTCTTCGCGATGAGCGTGCTGCTGACCGCGTGGGCGCTATATGTCCCTCCGCTACCGCAACGCGGCCGAGCGGTATTCCTTGCGCTGGTGGTCGTGATGGCATTTTTGATTGTGAAGGGTACGGATTACGGCGCGTGGATGGTCTACGGCTACAACGCCGGCGGAGCGCTGCCGCAACCGATCGAATTTTCGCAATAGAATTGAAAAAAGAGGCGGGGCAAATTTCGAGGAGCGGCTTATAGCGGCGGTGATGAAGCGGTGGAATTGCGGCAGATCCGGTGGAGTCATTGGGCTCGAATGGTCGGCGATGATGGTGCTGGCGTTTACAATAATGACGTCGGGATGTTCGGCGCTCGGGAAAAAGCCGGCATCGACGCCGGCCGCATCGCCGTCCTCCGATCAGACCTCTGACAGCGCGCCGCCATCCGGGCCGGAGGCGAAAATCCAAATCAGCTATTCGCAACCCAACGACTTTCTCGACACGCTTTCACTGACTAAGTACTCCGGCGCGAATACACTGACGACGGGGTCCGCTGGTTCGAGCGGCACCGCTACGGTGGTGCGTTTTGAAGGTGGCATGCCGGTGTGGCAAATCGACGTCGAGCCAGGCATGTTCTCGCAGATGCCGCTCGGATTCTCCGCGAAGAACTACGCCGTCAGCGAAGTTAAATACGGCAATGTGCCGCCGCATTTTGTGCAATCGATTCCGGATCTCGGACCGCCCGAACCGCTTGAGCCCGGCCATTTCTATATTTTCTCGGTGACGCGCAAATCAGGCTCGATCAGCTACGACGCAGTGAAGGTAAACGCCGACGGTTCGTTACAGGCCTACGAAGCGGATCCCCGCGCCGGTACCAGCTTTCGGTTGTGCTGCAATCTCCCCGCCGATTTCACGACTACGCCGCCACCGTCGTTTGTCGATTCTTCGCCGCCGCCCGCGGCGGGCGATTCCGCGCTCTCACCGCCCGGAGCTCCGGGACCATAACCATCCAGTCGCGGGACTATTTGGCCATGGGCAACTTTCGCTTCTATCGCCGCATCAATATTTTCCCGGGGCTCTCGGTCAATCTCTCCAAATCAGGGCCGAGTCTGACCGTCGGTATGCGCGGTGCTCACGTCACGCTGGGTAATCGCGGCGTCACCCGGACCGTCGGGCTGCCGGGCACGGGCATCTATTACACCTCGCGCAGCGGCTACCACAGCGGAGTTCATTCGGCGCATGCGGAAACGCCCGTCGCTCAACCGGCCCAAGCTAACGCAGGTCGCATAATTGGCTTTGTGATGATCGCGATCGCCATCACGGTTGCGCTCGCGATCGGAATGACGATTGGCGCAGCCCTGGGCGTTCACTGACGTTCCGAATGGCCGCGCTGGCCTAGCCATACATTCGCCGCGCTTCGTTCGTGAGATCGGCGCGGAAGTCCGGATGCGCGATCGCGATCAACTCGCGAGCACGTTCGCGCAGCGACTTGCCCTTGAGCCAGGCGATGCCGTATTCGGTCACCACGTAATGCACGAACGTTCGCGGCAACGTGAACACCGACGCCGGCGCGAGGCTCGGGGTGATGCGCGAGAGGCGCTCGCCCTTCACGATCGCGGTCGCGGGCAGCACTATAATCGACTTGCCACCGGCCATCGTCGAGCCGATACCGAACGCGATCTGCCCGCCAGTGCCAGTGTACATTCGCGGGCCGATCGATTCGCTGCCGACCTGCCCAGTGAGATCCACGGCAAGTGCGTTGTTGACCGAGATGAGGCCGTCTTCACGCGCGATCAGGCGGATGTCATCGGTAAAGTTGAAATCGTAGAGCTGGAAGACGGGATTGCCGTCGGCATATTGGAGTTGTTCGCGCGGCGTCGCGATCGCGAAGCCGCTGCCGACCACGAGTCCGGGGAAGAGCTTCTTGTACTTGCCGGTCATGACGCCGTCGCGTACGAGGTTCGTGGTGCCCCACGGGATGATCTCGGTTTGCATGCCGAGATCGTGATGGTTGGTGAGGTGAGCCATCAGCGCGCCCGAGGTCGATCCGACGCCGACCTGGAGCGTCGCGCGATCCGGAATCAGTTCGCGGGCCACCGCGCCGCAAATGGCTTCGACCGTGCGCCGCTCCTCTTCGGGTACGGGCGGCGCAGTCAGCGGGATGACCGGTGCGTCGGGCGTGCGCTCAACAAACCAGTCGATCTCGGAGGTGTGCAGTGAGTTATCACCGCCGATTCTCACCGAGTTCTCGTCAATCTCCGCGATCACCAGATTGGCATTGCGCGACAATAGCTTCGACATGATCTGAACGTCGCCGAAATTGACCATGCCGTGTTTGTCGGGCGGTGAGACGGTAAGTATGTAAACGTTGAAATTCTCGAGGCCCGGCGGCAGCATACCTTCGCGGTAATAGGAGACCGGCACGAATTCGCCGGGTCCAGTGCCGAACAACTGGCGTCCGATCGGAGACAGGTAGAAGGACTCAAAGCGGAACCGCTCGCCGAGGCCCGGCAGGTCCCAATTGAAGAGCGCGGCCGAGTGATTGACGACGACGTTCTCGATCTCCATCAAGCGCCCGGCCAGTGCGGCGCAGACGGTGAACGGGGTCGCTTGCGCGATCGAAAGCGTAATGCGATCGCCGGATTTGATATGGGCAACCGCCGCATCCGGGGTCACCAGTTTCGATCCCAATTGTGCGCGCCAATTCGGCGCGTGACTCATCTTGACGGCACTTGCCATTTACAAATCCTCGAGTACAAGTTCGGTCGCTTCCGGCTATGCTATCAAACGGTGCGGCGATCTTTACCGGGCCGAAACGCTGGTCGGGTTCATCGCAGCGGATGTGATTGGCCCGGCTTAGCAGGTATGACCCAGCAAGAGCAATGACTTTTTGCCCGCGCGCTCAACGCAGAAGGATCGCGACCGAATCGGGTGGTAAATCGACGTGGAATCCTCCAACCGCGACCCGCGCATCGGACGCCATAGCGATGCGGTGCGGCGTGCTCGATGCGATCGGAATCGATTTCGGGGCGTCGGAAAGATTGCATGCGATCGTTACTCGCTCGCGCGTGACCCTGAGCCAACGTGCGTCTTCGTCGAACAGAATATCGATCAGATCCATGCGCCCATCGCGCAACTCCGGCATCAGGGCGCGCAGCCGAATCAGCTCGCGATGCCATTCGAGGATACCGCAGTGCGGCTCGCGTGAGAGTTCCCCCCAATTCAGCTTCGAGTGCTCGAAGGTTTCGAGTGCCTGCGGATCGGGAATCTGTTCCGGATCCCACCCGAAGGCCACGAACTCGCGCTTGCGGCCCGCGCTGACCGCGCGTGCGAGGTCCGGGTCCTCATGTCCCGTGAAGTAAAGGAACGGCGTCGATGCGCGCCATTCTTCGCCCTGAAAGAGCATCGGCACGAAAGGCGAAGTGAGTACGAGAGCCGCCGCGATCTTTAGCCGCCCGGTGCTCATCAGATGCGAGCTGCGATCGCCCCTGGCGCGATTCCCGATCTGGTCGTGGGTTTGCGCGTACCCGAGGAAACGATGTCCCGATAATCCAGCGGGCGAACGTCCATGTCGCCGACCGCGAAAGTTCGAGTACCGGCCGTCGTAAACCCAGGCCTGCTGGAGGGCCTTAGCGAGATCCGCGATCGATCCGAAGTCGGCATAGTAGCCGGCGCGCTCGCCGGTCAGAACGGTATGGAGAGCGTGATGGAAATCGTCGCTCCACTGCGCACTCAGGCCATAACCGCCGAGTTCGCGCGGCCGCACGAGCCGCGGGTCGTTGAGGTCGCTTTCGGCGATCAGGACGAGCCGCCGATCGAGTTCCTGCTCAAGAGCCGCGACTTCGTTTGCGAGCTGTTCGAGGAAATGGATTGCGGACGTATCGACGATTGCGTGCACCGCATCGATGCGCAATCCGTCGAAATGATAATCGCGCAACCACATGAGCGCATTGTCGCAGAAGAGCCGCCGCACTTCGTCGCTGCCGCGTTCGTCGAAATTAATGGCGTCGCCCCACGGCGTCGCATGGCGATGCGTCAGGTAGGGGCCGAGGCGCGGGAGATAATTTCCCGAAGGTCCAAAGTGGTTGTAAACCACGTCGAGCAGAACGGCTAGGCCGCGCGCGTGACACCCATCGACCAGCCGCGTCAACGCCTCCGGGCCGCCATAAGCATGATGGGGTGCGAAGATGTCGACACCGTCGTAGCCCCATCCGCGATCGCCCGAGAATTCAACTATCGGCATCAGTTCGACGTGAGTGATACCAAGGTCCGTGAGATGGCCGAGACGATCGATCGCGGCATCGAAGGTACCGGTGGCCGTGAAGGTGCCAACATGCATTTCGTACACGATCGCGGAATCGAGTGCGGGCGCACTCCAGCCTGCGTCGGTCCAGTTGAAGGTCGAATGATCGACGATGCGCGAGCGGCCGTGCACCCCATGCGGCTGCGATTGTGAGCGGGGATCGGGCAATGGCGGTTCGGCGCCATCGAGAACGAAGGCATAGTCAACGCCCGGCAGAGCTCGCGGAGTATCGACCATCCACCATCCGCCATCCGCACGAACCATCGGGAGACGATCGCTGCCGAGGCTGAGCTGCATGTCGTGCGCCGTTGGAGCCCAGACGCGGATAATCATGAAGCGAACTCTTCGGAGGCGAGGAGGCAGAGGGGAAATCGCCTCATCATTTTTGCCAACGCGGCTTCGCCGCCGTCGAGTGCATCACCGGTCAAGACATTGCGCCAACGGCCACGCGGTAGCGCGATGACAGTGTCGCCCCAATCGCCGTCGAGGCCGATCGGCAAACGCGGAGCGATGGTGATCGCACCGGCGCCACGACTGAACGCGATCGCATGTGCGGCACGAGCGCCGCGCGCATGCAGCGGGCGGTAGTTGCCGTCGCGCCCGAATAGCTGTGGACGCCGCCGCCGTAAATCGAGCGCCTGGCGAATCAGCCATAGCTTCGGCAAGCCCTCGTCGGCGCGCGCGATAATCTGTTCAACCGTTAAGTCGCGCAACTCCCTAAGCAATCGGCGACGTTGTGCATAATCGATCGCTCGCCGATTGTCCGGATCGACGAGCGTGATGCTCCAGAGTTCGCTGCCTTGATAAAAGTCGGGGACGCCCGGCGCGGTCAACTTGATCAGCGTTTGCGCGAGTGCGTTCACGCGTCCGGGCCAGATCAGCGGTGTAACAAATGCGGTCAGCTCGTTGACAAATTCCGGATTATCGAGAGCGCCCTCGATGAACCCTGTGAGCGAACGCTCGTATTCCTCGTTCGGCGCGGTCCACGACGTGCGCAGCTTCGCCTCGCGCGCCGCCTTGCGCATATATTCGACGAGCCGCTCGCGCTCGATCGGCCACGCTCCGACGAGGGTCTGGTAGAAAAGGTATTCGGCGTTGCGGTCCGATAGTCCGCCGCGCCACCACGGCCGATTCATTTCAGACCATCCACGCACCGCCGCGATCCATTGCTCGGGAATCTCCGCGAGCAGACTCATGCGCGCGCGCAAATCCTCGCTGCGCTTGGTGTCATGCGTCGACGTCGCGAGCATCCGCTGCGGCCATTGAGTTTGCGCCAGTTCGCAATCGCGATGGAACTCCTCGATCGTTAGACTGAATCGCGCGGGATCGCCGCCGACCTCATTGAGCGTCGCGAAGCGGTTGAAGCAGTAGAAGGCGGTATCCTCGACTGATTTCGCCATCACCGGTCCGGTAAACTGCTGAAACCGCATTGCAAGTTCTGCTTCGAGATCTCCGCGTTGGCGCAACAGTAAGATGTCACGAAGAAAATCAAATAGACGCGGATCAATATCGGGCCGGTCGAGCTTGGCCGCATCAATCACGGAGCCGATGTAGCGTTCATCTTCGGCGTAGATCGGCGCATCAGCGGCTTCGCGCACGTAGGTGCGGTAAACGGGCATGCGGGCGACGGCCGCCCGAATCGCTTCGTGCAATTCGTGGCGCGTGTAGTCGCGATGACGCGGATGGCGCTCGCAAACCTCGACGAATAGCGCAGTCAATCGATTGAGGTCACTGCCCAGGACATCACGCATCACCAGGTCTTTCTTCTCGAGCACAATTTGCGCGAAATCAGTCGGCTCGCTGGTGAACTCAGTATAAAAGCGCGTGAGCGGCCGCTCGCCCGCGGGATCGATTAGGAGGCCGCCGGCCATATTCAGGAAGTCATAGCCGGTGGTTCCTGCGATCGGCCAGGATTCGCGGAGCGATTCTCCGGATTCGAGAATCTTCTCGACCAGTATCCAGGCGTTCGGCTGAGCCTGATGCAGCCATTGCAGGTATTGCTCGGGATCGCGCAGCCCGTCGATATGATCGATGCGCACGCCATCCAGTGTGGCGTCCGCCAGCCATCGCAGCACCAGGAAATGGGTGTCGGCGAAGACGTTTCGATCCTCCATCCGTAAGCCGACGAGCGTGTTGATATCGAAAAATCTGCGATAGCCGAGATCGCGCGAGGCCGCGCGCCAGTAGGCGAGCCGAAAGTTCTGCCGTTCGAGCGTTGCGTGCAGGGAGTCGGGTTGCGCGTTGATTTCCGCGATCACGGCGTCGATGGCCGGCCCGACCTCCGGTTGTTCGCGGATGAGCCGCGCCAGCAGCGTCTGCAATACATCCTTATCGCGATGACGGCGGCGCGTGCTCTCCGTGTCGGTCGCGGTGGGCAGCGGCAAACGCCCGAAGCTATCGCCGAGGAAAGCGAGATGGTCGGAACCGCAGCGTTGCGCCGCTGCGGATAGAATCGTGTCGAATGATCGTGGGGCAACCGGGAACCGATGTTCGTGGTAACGAACGGTCAGCGCGGCGCCGTCGCGTTCGAGTTGAATCGCGCCGGATGCTAGCACTTCACCGTATTGATCCCCGAGCACCGGGATGAGGACCGAATTGCGCAAGCGCATTTCGGGCGTCTCCCAATCGACGTCGAAATACGACGAATAATTGCTCGCGGGGCCGTTTTCGAGCACATCCCACCACCACGGGTTATAGGGGCTTACGATCGCCATGTGGTTCGGCACAATATCGAGGATCTGTCCGAGGCCCTTTTCCCGTAGGGCGGAATGCAACCGTGCGTGTCCTGCCGCGCCTCCGAGATCCTCATTGACGCGTCGATGATCGACGACGTCGTACCCATGCGTGCTCCCCGGCGTCGCTTGCAGGTAGGGCGAGCAGTACAAATGACTGATGCCGAGTTCGGCGAGATACTCAGTGAGATCAGCGGCGTCGTCGAAGGTGAATCCGGAATGTAGCTGAACGCGATAGGTGGCGCGCGGTTCGACCATCGGAGAAATCTCGTAATTCAGATCTGCGGGACTTCCAACCAAATCACCGCGAGCGGTGGCAGCGTTAGCGAAAGGGAAAATTCGAGACCGTGATGAGGCATGCTCTCCGCAGCGACCGCACCCGCATTGCCAATGTTGCCGCCGCCGAAAAGCTTGGCGTCAGTGTTGAGTATCTCGCGATAAATTCCCTCGGCCGGCACGCCGATGCGATATCGATCGCGCACTACCGGCGAGAAATTGCACACACAAATGATGCGACGGCCGCTTTGCGGTGCGAGGCGCATGAACGCGACGACGTTGTCATCTGCGTTGTCTGCGTCGATGAAGCGAAAGCCAGCCGGCTCGCCGTCGGCCTCCCATAACGCCGGCTCGTCGCGATAGATCCGATTCAACTCGCGCATCAATGCCTGCAGCCCGCGATGGTCTTCGTATTCCAGCAAATTCCAATCGAGACTCTCGTCGTGATTCCACTCGCGCCATTGGCCGAACTCGTCGCCCATGAAGATCATCTTCTTGCCCGGCCGCGCCCACATATAGCCGTAGAGTGCGCGCAGGTTGGCGAATTGTTGCCAGCGGTCGCCAGGCATCTTCGAGAGCATCGAGCGCTTCCCGTGAACGACCTCGTCGTGCGAGAGCGGCAGGATGAAGGATTCAGTCCACGCATAGAGAAAGCCAAAGGTCACGTCGCGATGGTGATAGCGACGGTGGATCGGGTCCCTGGAAAAATACTCCAGCGTGTCATGCATCCAACCCATATCCCATTTGAAGCCGAAGCCGAGACCGCCGAGATAGATCGGCCGGCTGACGGCGGGCCACGAAGTGGACTCCTCCGCGATCATCGTGATTCCCGGATTTCGCGCATACGCCGCCTGGTTGAGCGCCTTGATAAAATCGACCGCCTCGAGATTCTCGCGTCCACCGAACTGGTTGGGAATCCATTCGCCTTCGTTGCGCGCGTAATCGAGATAGAGCATCGATGCGACCGCGTCGACGCGCAGCCCGTCGGCGTGGTATTCACCGAGCCAGTAGAGCGCGCTCGCGATCAGAAAATTGCGTACCTCATTGCGGCCGTAGTTGAATATGTAAGTGTCCCACTCCGGATGATGGCCTTTGCGCGTGTCGAGGTGTTCGAACAACGCGGTACCGTCGAAACGCCCGAGCGCGAATGCGTCAGTGGGAAAATGCGCGGGAACCCAGTCGAGAATTACACCGATCCCGTGCCGATGAAGATAGTCAATCAGAAAACGAAAATCATCGGGACTGCCATAACGCGCGGTTGGCGCGAAATATCCGGTGACCTGGTAACCCCAGGAGCCGGTGAACGGATGTTCCATCACCGGCATCAACTGGACATGAGTGAAGCCCATGTCGTTGACGTAATCCGCCAGCCGCGGCGCCAGTTCGCGATAAGTCAGCGATCTATGGTTCTCCTCCGGCACGCGCCGCCACGATCCCAGGTGTACTTCATAAATCGAAATCGGCGATCGCCCGGCTTCGCGCCGTTCCCGCGCCGCCATCCATTCTTCGTCGCTGAAGACAAAGCCTGATTCATAGGCCACCGAAGCGGTCGCGGGCGGTGGTTCGGTCGCGGCCGCAAACGGATCGGCCTTCAGCAGCAAGTTTCCGTTCCGCGTCCGGATTTCAAACTTGTAACGCGCGCCGGCACTGACTCCGGGGATGAACAGTTCCCAGATTCCCGAGGGGCCGAGCGATCGCATCATGTGGATGCGCCCGTCCCAATCGTTGAAATCGCCGACCACGCTGACGCCGCGCGCGTTCGGCGCCCACACCGCGAACGCGAAGCCGGCGGCACCATCGATTTCTCGTGCGTGCGCGCCGAGCTTTTCGTAGATTTGTTCGTGACGCCCCTCGTTCCATAAGTGCAGATCGAGGCTTCCGATGGTCGGCAGAAACGCATACGGGTCGCGAATCGTGACGACGTTACCGTCCGCGTAATGCACGCGCAGTTCGTATGGAAAGACTTCTTTGCGGCCCGCGATCAGCACTTCGAACAGCCCGCGATCGTCGACGCGTGCCATTTGCCACGGATGAGTCTTGCCGGCGATCACCGAGACGCGTTTCGCGCCGGGCCGAAAGGCGCGAATGATAATGCCGTCGGGGCTTGGATGCGCGCCGAGGATCGAATGGGGATCGGAGTGGCGCAACCCAACGAGCCGCTCGAGGTCCGCCGCCGCGATTCGGACGGGCTTTGCGATCGTCGTGGAATCATTCATCAAGGGGCACTGCGCGGCGGCTCGACTTCCAGAACCTGCTCGATGTTGTGCAGCGCGATTCCCGTCCATGGCGATTCCGCGCCATGTTCACGGCCGAGTTCGCGGCCGAGTTCGTAGAGTGCCCGCTCCAGGATCAGCGCGTCGAGCAGCACCATTAATTCGCCGTGGTCGCGCGGTACGAAGGGTGAGCCTTCCGCAACTGCGAGGTACTCCCTCAGAAATGCCCAGGAAGTCCACATCTGCCAGAGGTGCGCCGACCACTCCGTCGAAGGGAAGTTGTGCTTGCCCAAGGCACCGCCGCGGGTCTGCTCGGCGAGCGCTCCAAACGCCGCCCGATGAAACGATCGTAGCATCGTCGCGAGGTCGCGCGTCGCCGTCCGCTTCCGTCGGCGGTCGCTCAGGGGTCGCGCCATTTCGCCATCGAAATCGATAATTACAAAGTCGTTGCCGGTGTACAGAATTTGTCCGAGATGCAGATTCCCATGGCAGCGAATGCGGGCCACTGAGATCTTCTGTTTCAGGAATGCCTCGAAGCGTGATTCGATTCGCTCGGGTTGCGCCAGAATGCGTGCCGCGCTGGCCGCGCTCGCCGGCTCAAGCGTCCGTTGCCTCACCCCCAGCGATCGCAGCGCTTGGCCCGCGATGTTGCGCATCGATTGATAGGTCGCGCGCTGCCACGCCGGCAAGCAGGCCTCGGGTGCGAATTCCGGATCGTCCGGGCGCGATGCGAATGCTATATGAAGTTCCGCAGTCCGCCGTCCCATCAACCGCGCGGCGTCGAGATATGCGCCGATCATGCTCTTCGTTTCGTCGTCGGGCGTCTCGACCTCGATCAGTTTCGATAGCACCGGCGTTGGTTCCTGAAGAATCGCGCCACGCGCGGCGGCCCGCTCGAAATAACGGCCCAACTCCCCGCGCGAGTATTCCCAGGCGTCACCCTGGTTTGCCACAAAATTGTGCAGCACGGCCACGGTATGCGATCCGTTGTCGCGCGTTGAGCGGTACTCGATCGAGCCCATCAACGGTGGGGAATGGGTAAATGAAATCTGACCGGTCAGGAAGCGCCCGACCTCAAAATCGGGACTTTCTCCGTTCTCCAGACGGCGGAATAGCTTGACGATCAGTTGGTCGCCGAGCGCAATCGACGCATTGGTGTGGCCCAGGCGTAACAATCGCGGTTCGAGATGGGTGGCGTCGCCCTTGCGCGTCGATGAATTCCGCAGCCCCGCGTCAACGCTTGCGATAAGGTACCCGGCCTCACCTTTCGGGTAACGCCGGCGCTTCATCACTTCGAACAATTCGCGTCCAAAGTCCGCGTCCGCCGTGGCGTCGAATACGACTCGCTCGCGCGTACTGCTACTCGCCTTTCGCCGGACATTGGCGATCACCGCGTGGGGCGCGTTCGCGGAAATCTGATGCGCCCGATGGTTCTCCGCGATCGCCAGCGGCAGTGTATAGGTCTCCGCTTCCCCTTCGGTGAATTCGACTTCAATCAGTGCCAGATAGGCGCCATCGGCTTTGTCGGACAATGGTATTATATCCGCAATGCGCGCAGTGCGGACCTGGCCGGCCTTATCGTGTAACCAGCGGCATTGCCGCAGGTAAGCGGGCAGCAGGCGTTCCAGCCGCACGCGATCGTCGCTTTCGATAAAGCGTTTCCAGGTCTCGGCCAGTTCGATTTCGGGTATGGTGTACCCTTCAAGGGCATTCGTTCCTGGAGACTCGAGCGAGAACCAATCAAACATGTGCGGCGCCAGTGTCAGCATGTACGGACGATCGCCGATAGCTGGAAACCTAGTCTGGCCGAACAGCTCGACCGGAGTCATCCCCTTGAATCGCGTCAGGTCCAGTTCAACGAACTGCACGAAGCGCGACAGATTCGCGACCACCAGGATGCGCTCATTCTCGTAAATTCGAATGAAGGCAAGCACGCGCGGATTGTCGGGGCTCAGAAATTCGATCGTCCCGCGCCCGAACGCCTGGAAGCGTTTGCGCATCGCGATCAGGCGCCGAATCCACCACAGCAGCGAATGCCGGTTGCGTTCCTGGGCCTCCACATTGACCGTTTGGTAATGGTATTCGTGATCAATAATCGCCGGCAGGATTAGCCGCTGCGTATCGGCGCTCGAAAACCCCGCGTTGCGATCGCCGCTCCATTGCATCGGCGTGCGCACGCCGTCGCGATCGCCGAGGTAGATATTGTCGCCCATCCCAATCTCGTCGCCGTAATAAATCACCGGCGTTCCCGGCATCGAGAAAAGGAGTCCATTCATCAATTCGATCGTGCGGCGATTGTTGCCCAGCAACGGGGCCAGCCGCCGGCGGATTCCCAGGTTGATCCGCATCCGCGATTCCTGCGCGTATGCGCGATACATATAGTCGCGCTCTTCGTCGGTCACTGTCTCGAGCGTCAACTCGTCATGATTGCGCAGGAACAGCGCCCACTGGCAGGTTTCGTCGATCGCCGGGGTCTGCGCCCAGATATCGGTAATCGGAAAACGGTCTTCGGTTCGTACCGCAATATAGATTCGCGGCATCAGCGGGAAATGGAACGCCATCTGGCATTCCTTGCCGCCGGCCAGGTAAGTCACGGCGTCTTCGGGCCATTGGTTCGCCTCG
>Ga0209415_10007214_pt1 | contig 19458 bp, 22 predicted proteins | sample PeaSoiSIISIP2007_FD_187696 | JGI IMG/M metagenome (GOLD analysis project Ga0209415, IMG submission 187696) | Peat soil microbial communities from Weissenstadt, Germany - SII-SIP-2007 (SPAdes) (version 2) | ecosystem: Environmental > Terrestrial > Soil > Wetlands > Peat | place: Germany... | reverse complement strand
GACACCAAAATAATTGCAGTGACTTGATATTTTATATCATTTTAGACTTTCTGCAGGGGAATCGTCTAATGGGTCGCCATAATCTGAACCAGTCTGCTCGAACGTAGAACACCGTTTTAGATAGCTAGAGGTCGTGATAACAAGACCGCGATGGTAAGTATAGATCATAAACCTTAGACTGTATAAAAACGTCAATTTATACCGATCGACGAATATTGGAAAAACCCCGGCGGTGCCTTGGTCCTTTTATTATTCACGGATATCATATTCGTAGGCAACAATGCATCGTGCCCTCGTGCTGAAACAAATGACACAATTAAAGTAACAAAAAGCACGACGGAAATGGGCACGATGCATCGTGCCCCTACTATCATGTAACAAAAATATTTGTCTTTCATGCTTCTATTAAGTGTTATTTCGCAAGTAAAGGGGTACCCCGAAAACTTATACTTTCTACCCTGAAATAAGATTCATTTCATTCATCAGTGGTGCCGCACAGCGGCATGGGGGTCTGATAGTAAAAAAAGAAAAAAGGCCCTTTACAGAGCCTTTTTTCTTAAATGGTTATAATAATGCTCGAAAATTAGGAGCTTATTTTTTACCCTCGGAAGCTTCAATTCGGGCCGTTGCTCTGCGTAAGGCAAACTCAGCTCGTCGTACATCGATTTCGTTAGTACGTTCCGCCAAGCGTTTCTTAGCCCGTTCTTTGGCCTCTGCAGCACGAGCGACATCGACGTCTTGACTCAATACAGCAGTATCCGCCAGAACGATCACAGAGTTATCAATTACTTCAACAAACCCACCTGTAACAGCAGCTCGTTTAATAGAACTGTTCAACGTATAACGGACTACGCCAATTTCCATACCCGCAATTAAGGGTGCATGGTTCGGTAAAATCCCTAATTCGCCTAATCCGCCAGGAAGAACAACAAACTCAACATCTTCTTTCAGAACGTCTCCTTCAGGGGAGACAATGCGTAGTGAGAATGTTCCAGCCATGGCTTACGCCCCCATTTTCTTGGCTTTTTCAACTACCTCTTCAATGGCTCCCACCATTAGGAAGGCGGCCTCTGAAATGTGATCGTATTTCCCGTCCGCAATTTCTTTAAAGCTACGAATTGTTTCTTTCAAGGGCACATACTTTCCAGGCGAACCCGTAAATACTTCAGCAACATGGAACGGTTGTGACAAGAAACGCTGAATCTTACGAGCACGAGCAACAATGATTTTTTCTTCTTCAGAAAGCTCATCCATACCTAGAATAGCAATGATATCCTGCAACTCTTTGTACTTTTGGAGAAGTTGCTGAACTTGACGCGCAACACCATAATGTTCTTCACCAAGCACTAATGGCGAAAGAATCCGTGATGTTGAGTCCAAGGGGTCCACTGCAGGGTAGATCCCGATTTCAGTAATGGCACGAGACAAAACCGTTGTAGCATCTAAGTGGGCAAATGCTGTTGCTGGCGCAGGGTCTGTCAAGTCGTCCGCAGGCACGTAGATAGCTTGTACAGATGTAATAGATCCTTTACGAGTGGAAGTAATCCGCTCTTGCAATTGACCCATTTCAGTAGCCAGGGTTGGCTGATAACCAACGGCTGAAGGCATCCGACCGAGCAAAGCAGACACTTCAGATCCGGCTTGTGTGAAGCGGAAAATGTTGTCGATAAAGAGCAACACGTCTTGACCTTGTTCATCACGGAAGTACTCAGCCATTGTCAAACCCGTTAGACCAACACGAAGACGAGCGCCAGGTGGTTCGTTCATTTGACCGAACACCATAGCCGTCTTATCGATAACGCCAGAATCTTTCATTTCGTGGTAGAGGTCATTTCCTTCACGAGTCCGCTCACCAACACCGGCGAATACAGAAAGACCACCGTGCTGTTTAGCAATATTGTTAATAAGTTCCATAATCAAAACGGTTTTACCAACACCAGCACCGCCGAAGAGGCCGATCTTTCCGCCCTTAGAATACGGACATAACAAGTCGATAACTTTAATGCCAGTCTCCAAAATACGGGTAGATGGCTCTTGATCTTCAAAGGCCGGAGCCGGACGATGAATTGAATAATGGAAATCGGAGCTAATATCTCCAGCGTTATCAATTGGCTCTCCCAAAACACTTACCATCCGACCCAATGTTGCGGGTCCGACCGGAACTGTAATTGGTGCACCAGTGTTAATTGCATCTACGCCCCTTTGCAGACCATCGGTCGAGGACATGGCAACGCAACGAACAGTGTTGTTCCCGAGATGCTGAGCTACCTCTAAGGTGATATTAAGTTTCTGTTCGGGAACAATTACCTTAATGGCAGTATATATCGCCGGCAGTTCATCAGGCGCAAACACTACGTCAACTACCGGTCCTAAAACTTGCAAAACCTTGCCGTTCTTCACAGGCGCGAAACCTCCTTATTGGGTTTTTCCGACAGCTTAATCTAAAGCAGCTGCTCCACCGACAATTTCAGATATTTCCTTAGTAATCGCCGCCTGTCGGGCTCTGTTCATAATCAGCGACAATCGGTCAATCATATCCTTGGCGTTATCTGTTGCCGAACTCATGGCTGTCATCCGAGCTCCTTGCTCGCTTGCTTTTCCTTCAAGAATTGAGCGGAAGATCTGTGTTTCAACATACTTCGGCAATAAGCTAGCAAGGATCTCTTCTGGAGACGGTTCAAAAATATATTGTATCCTTTGTTTACCTTCAGTCGTTTCGATCGGAAGTAGTTTGACTTGCGTAGGTCTCGCGTTAATTGCGCTTACGAATTCAGTATACATCAGGTAAACCTCATCCGCTTCGCCCTGCTCGTAAAGTCGCACCACTTTCTGGGCAATTTCTTTCGCTTGATTATAACTTGGGTCATCTCCAAGTGCTACAAACTCAGCCAAAAACTCAATTTTACCGCGTCGGAAGTAATCTCGACCTTTGCGGCCTACCGTCACCAACTTAACTTCTTGTGGTGTTTCGGCAATCAAACCGACAGTCTTCCGAATCAGGTTCGAATTATACCCTCCGCAAAGACCACGGTCTGATGTTATCACCACATAAACCACCTTTTGCACAGGCCGCTTGATCAAAAGCGGATGAACAGTATCTCCAGGAGCCTGAGCCAGGCGTTCCAAGACCCCTTGCAATTGGTGGGCGTAGGGGCGGGCAGCGTTAAGTTTTTGTTGGGCTTTCCTGAGTTTGGCCGCGGAAACCATTTTCATCGCCTTAGTGATCTGCTGCATGTTGCGGACGCTGCGGATCCGGCGACGAATATCGCGTACTCCTGCCACCTCATTCACCTACTCCTTTTTAATCTAGGCCACAAACCCCTGTTTAAATTCGTTAATTGCTTTTTCCAAATCGGCAATCATATCATTAGAAAGCGCCTTCTCGGTGCGAATTTTAGCCAACAGGTCGGCCTTCACGGAGCGCATGAAGCGCAGGTATTCTTGTTCAAACTTGCCAATTTTTTCGGGATCAATATCATCAGTAAACCCTTTAACTGCCGCGTAAATAACAATAACTTCTTCTTCAACGGGCATTGTGGCATACTGATTTTGTTTGAGAATTTCCATAGTCCGTTTTCCACGGGCCAGACGCAATTGAGTAACCTTATCCAAGTCAGATCCGAATTGAGCGAATGCTGCTAATTCACGATAGCTGGCGAGATCTAAACGAAGTTGTCCAGCAACCTGTTTCATAGCTTTGATTTGGGCGCTACCACCTACCCGAGAAACTGAAAGTCCAACGTTGATTGCCGGTCGGAAGCCGGCGTTAAAGAGGTCTGATTCCAAAAAGATCTGACCATCAGTAATGGAAATAACGTTAGTAGGAATATAGGCCGACACGTCACCCGCTTGAGTCTCAATAATCGGGAGCGCCGTCATCGACCCCCCACCGAGTGCATCAGACAACTTCGCTGCACGCTCTAAGAGGCGAGAGTGAAGATAGAAAACGTCTCCTGGATATGCTTCACGTCCGGGTGGGCGTTTGAGAAGCAGGGAAAGTTCACGGTAAGCAACCGCTTGTTTAGAAAGGTCATCGTAAATGATCAGGACATGCCGGCCATTATACATGAACTCTTCACCCATAGCTGCCCCGGTATAAGGAGCGATAAAGACCATTGGTGAAGGCTCAGAAGCAGTAGCGCAGACGACGATCGTGTACTTCATAGCATCGTTTTCTTCTAATTTCGCAACAACGCTGGCAACTGTCGACGCTTTTTGTCCAACAGCTACGTAAATGCAAATCATGTCTTGACCTTTTTGGTTAATAATCGTATCGATAGCTACAGCAGTTTTACCAGTTTGGCGGTCACCAATAATTAATTCCCGCTGACCACGACCAATAGGAACCATAGCATCAATCGATTTAAGACCAGTTAACATCGGTTCACTCACGGATTTACGCGAAATAACACCTGATGCTGGGGATTCAATCGGACGGAACTTGTCCGTTACGATCTCCCCTTTGCCATCAATGGGTTGACCAAGAGCATTAACAACGCGGCCAATCAAAGGCTCGCCGACAGGAACTTCCACAATCCGTCCTGTTCTCTTGACTTGATCGCCCTCTTTAATCCCTGTAAAGGGTCCAAGAATAACGCAACCAATATTATCTTCTTCAAGGTTCATGGCCATACCATAGACTTGTCCAGGGAACTCTAAGAGTTCACCGGCCATAGCCTTCTCTAAACCGTATACACGGGCAATACCGTCACCAACCTGGATAACTGTCCCGACATCAACGATATCGATAGCCGTTTCGTAGCGTTCAATTTGCTGTCTAATAATAGAACTAATTTCTTCTGGACGCAAGTTCATCCTTTTATTTCACCCCTACTTCCTGAGGTTTATCCGAGGTTCTACGCAAATCCGCACGCATTTTATTCAATGCGTGGGCGATGGTCCCATCAATCACGCTATCACCTATCTGTATAAGAATCCCACCTATGAGTTCAGCCCGAACTTCACTAACAATCCTGACGTCTTTACCTGTCTTTCGTCCAATGGCCTGTTTTAGATCGTCGAGTTGAGAAGCGCTCAGAGCCGTGGCGCTGGACACTTTAGCTTCTACAACATGCCGTGCCTCATCCGCCAACCGAGTAAACTCACGTTGAATGAACGGTAAAAGGCTTTCCCTTTTCTTATCAATCAATAGATAGAGGAAATGACGTGTCGTGGCGCCAAAGTCTTCTCCCAGCAACTTATCCATGACGGATTTTTTCTCCGTCACGGAAATGTGCGGATGAAGCAGGACGCTTTTAACCTCTCCATTTTCCTCCACCAATTTTGTAAGTTCACGCAAGTCATTGTCAATTGGATCAAGAGCCGTCTCCGAGGCAATATTAAACAAGGCCTGAGAATACCTACGAACTAGTGCCCCATTTATCATTGCATTTCCCCTACCTCTTGAATAAATTGTTCAACGAGTTTTCCTTGACCCTTCATGTCAAGCTTTTGGCGAATGATTTTCTCAGCCACTAGGACTGACAGATCGGCAACTTGTGCCTTAACCTCAGAAATAGCTCGGTCACGTTCTCGTTCAATATCTGCCAGTGCAGATCTTTTAATCTTTTCGGCTTCTTCATGAGAAGCATTCAAAATTTCGGTCGCACGAGTTTCACTGATCTTTGTGGCCTTGGCGATCACATCTTGAGCTTCTTGACGAGCTTTACGCATTTCTTCTTGATATTCGCGTTTGATTTGCTCTGCCTGTTTGCGTTCGCTTTCTGCCTGAGCAAGCATGGATTCAATGCGGCTCCGCCGTTCTTCCATCATTTTCATTAACGGACCCCAAGCTTTTGCACTGAGCAGCCAGACAAGCAACAGGAAAGAAACTATCATTACCGGTAACGTATAGTCAAATTGAATAGGATTCCCACCCAATGGTCTACCCCCCCCTCGAGTATGATAAGGTCAGAATGATTTTTTTCAAGGGGGAACTTTCGTTCCCCCTTGAATTAAGATGGGTCTAGCCTTTGCCCATCATGCAAGCTTACTTTGTGAACATGAGAAGAAGGGCAAGTACCCAAGTTAACAGTGGTAAGGCCTCGATCAAGCCGACACCGATAAACATGGTGGATTGTAAGGATGCTTTGGCCTCAGGTTGACGGGCAATACCCTCCAGAGTTTTAGTAACAACGCTACCATTACCAAGCGAAGCTCCAAGAGCTGCTAATCCAGCAGCAAGTCCTGCACCCAACGCAGCTGCAGCAGATACGTCCATTAGGATTTCCTCCTTTCTTATTTGCAATAGATTGTAAGTATTATTCCCTCAGCGAGCATCAAGCATCACTGAAAACTAACTAAAATAAAGTATTAATGATCCGTTGAGACTGCTTGTGATATATAAGCTGTGGTCAATACCGTGAACACATAAGATTGAATGGCGCCAATGAAAATACTAAAGGCCAGCCAGACTACCATCGGAGGAATTCCTCCCAGTACCGATTTTCCCGGCAGCATAAGAATAACCTTGATTAGAATTTCACCAGCAAAAATGTTCCCGAATAAACGAAAGGCCAGTGTCATTGGCTTCGAGAGCATGTCAATGATGTGGATGATTGCAAACACCTTAAAAGGCTCAACAAAATGATGGAAATAATGGAGTCCTTTGTGCTTAACCCCTAAGGCAATGACCATAATAATAGTCATGAGCGCCAAAGCCATTGTAATGTTGATGTCCGCTGTAGGTGACGACAAAACCGGTCCTTCGAAAACCTTGTTCAGTTGGGCAAAGTCTATGTGGAAAATTTCAAATAAATTAAACGTAAAGTTTGGGATAAGACCGAGCATATTGGAAAAGAACACAAACGTGATCAGTGTGAGCAAATACCCTAGAATTGGACGTCCCTTTTCTAGTCCCATATTGTCGCTCACAAGGTTACTAACGAAATCGATAATCCATTCCATAATATTCTGCATTTTACCAGGTTTGCCACTCGTTAATTTACGAGCTCCTATTAAGCAGAACACAATAACCAAAAACATTGTAATCCAAGTCATCATCAAAGTTCTTGCATGAAAGGTCATGCTTCCTATATGCCATAAAACTAATTCTTCATGCACTTCTTTTATCACCCCTTTCTCCATGAAGTTTATGTATTGCAACGGTGATGAAAGATACAATCACCCCGGTAGCAATCCCTAAAGCTAAACTAAAAAGCCAACTCGAGTGTAACCGAGCCACTATAGCCACAACGAGGGTAACCATGCCCAATCGAGCCATAAGGCTTCGGCGCATCCGGATTAACGCCGTATGGATATCTAGTTCAGAACTACGGTGTGTCTCACGATAGATCCAGAGCGTATAACCAAACCCTACCCAGTACCCAACTAAACCACCAAGGAAGGCAAGACGACCTGTTAGGGCGATTCCAAGCAATATACATGCAGTTCCACTTAGCAAGGCAATATAACTATTTTTAATCATCGGATGCCCCAAAATTTTTTAAAGTGACCACAAGATAGCTCCCTCCGAGTACTAAACCACTTAACATTAATATGATGGTTAACCATGGTCGGGTTCCCCAGCGCTCGTCCAAGTAACGCCCTAAGAGAAACCCCCCTCCGACTAATACAGCCAATGAAGTCGAGATACTGGAACCGATCTCAAGTGCTTTCTGCCATCCCTTAGGGTTCCTTGCCATCTTCATTCGTCCTTCTTCTATGTACTAAGGTTAATGTATTCGCGAAGCAAATCTAAATTCCTGCTCTTTTTACAATTAATTATGACAACTGTATATTTATGCTTTCTATAACTTTTTTACATTTTCGGAGTTTATAGCGTTTTATAGCATTTTAAATACTATACCACAACTTTGTATATTCATGTACAGCATTATTTAATTTTATCTCCGCGCTTATTTTCCTTCGATAATTTTAGCAATCCGGTCTGCTGCGAAGCCGTCTCCATAAGGATTCATGGCCATAGCCATTTTCTGATAAGCACTTTGGTCACCAAGTAGACGTTTCAACTCCGAAAATACACTTTCGTATTCGGTCCCCACAAGTGAAACTGTCCCTGCTGCCACAGCTTCTGGACGTTCTGTAGTATCCCGCACTACCAGTACTGGTATACCTAACGAAGGAGCTTCTTCCTGAATTCCTCCCGAGTCTGTCAAGATTAAGTGCGACCGCGCCATTAGATTTACAAATGGTTCATAGTCCATTGGTTCCACGAGATTAACCCTCGGGTGGGATCCTAGTACTTCTGTGACCACTTTCCGAACCTTAGGGTTTTTATGTACAGGAAATATAATGTATGTATCAGGGAATAACTCAAGCGTTTTCTCTAAAGCCTGATAGATTTTACGCATTGGTTCGCCGAGATTTTCTCTGCGATGCGTTGTGACCAGAATCATTCGCGATTTTTCTCCCTGGCTGAGGATCGATCGGATGTGGGGGTCGACGAAACTGTACTCTGGTTTCACCGTGGTCAACAAAGCATCTATAACAGTATTGCCCGTTACGAAAATCTTTTCTGGTTCAATACCTTCACGCAGAAGATTCTTTCTTGCCGTTTCTGTAGGAGCGAAATGAAAATCAGTCAGAGCACTTGCGAGTTTGCGATTCATCTCTTCAGGAAACGGAGAATACTTATTTCCCGTTCGCAACCCGGCTTCAACGTGCCCAACCGGAATTTGTGCATAAAAAGCGGCGAGTGCGGCTACAAATGTAGTAGTTGTGTCCCCATGTACCAGCACTAGATCAGGAAGTTCACGCTGATAAACCTCTTTGAGTCCACTAAGCGCTCGTGTTGTGATTTCTGTTAACGTTTGCCCCTGCCTCATAAGGTTTAAATCAAAATCAGGAATCATGTTAAACAACTTCAAAACCTGATCTAACATCTCACGATGCTGAGCCGTCACGGTAACCTGACATTGGATTGACTCCTTCTGTCGAAGTGCTTGGATTACCGGAGCCATTTTTATGGCCTCCGGGCGTGTACCAAACACTACCATAACTTTTTTCCGGTTTATCACGTTTTGACTCCCTTCATAATGATTGTCATTCGCTTAATTAGAAAGGGCGAATGACATATCAGTTATAGCGAGACTCGAGGCGCGATGTTCAAGACTATAAATCACGCTTCGCTAATTATGGCTTTCTTGTGCAAGTTGAATCAACTTTAAGCCAGCTTCTCCTGCCATTGCCACGGCTAGCTGGTCCGGGTAGGAATAAGTATAGATCACTCGATTTATCCCAACATTAATCATCAGTTTTGTACATAGTACACACGGCTGATGAGTCGTATAGAGGTCCGCACCAGCGATTGCGACCCCATGCTTAGCAGCCTGGACAAGCGCATTTTGTTCAGCATGCACCGCACGACAAATCTCATGGCGCTCTCCTGAAGGAATACTTAAGCTCTGCCGTAAACACCCAACTTCATCACAATGCCGGAGTCCAGCAGGACTTCCGTTATACCCAGTACTTAAAATTTGCTTATCCTTGACCATTACAGCCCCAACTTGGCGGCGCAGACAAGTTGATCGACCTGCAACCACAAGAGCAAGTTGCATAAAATAACTATCCCAACTTGGACGTTTGCTCGGGGTCGTCATTTCGTCCCGAACAGCCGATCCCCTGCGTCGCCAAGCCCAGGTACAATATACCCGTGTTCATTTAACCGTTCATCCACTGCTGCTACGAATATATCCACATCAGCATGTGTATTTTGCACAGTTTTAATTCCTTCTGGAGCTGCAATCAGGCACATGAGTTTAATATTTTTAGCGCCACGATCTTTTAAAAATGTGATGGCTGCGGACGCAGAACCACCCGTTGCCAACATGGGGTCGATGACAATTAGATCACGTTCCTCAATATCATTGGGCAACTTGCAATAATATTCCACTGGTAATAGAGTCTCTGGATCCCGATAAAGGCCGACATGTCCAACTTTAGCTGCCGGAATCAGACGAAGCATTCCATCCACCATTCCTAACCCGGCACGTAGGATTGGAACCAAGCCGACTTTCCGACCAGCAAGCACATTGACTTTTGCTATCGCGACCGGTGTTTTAACTTCAATTTCCTGGAGAGGAAAATCACGGGTTACCTCATAGGCCATCAACATCGCGACTTCCTCTACTAGTTCCCTAAATTCCTTAGAGCCTGTTTTCTCATCGCGAATCAGGGACAACTTATGCTGAATTAGAGGATGATCAAGGACTTGAAGCTTTGCCATGGTTCAGGATTCAACTCCTAATCTAAATTTCCATATAAAGGATACTGGGCACATAACGCACGGACAATTTCTTGTGCTTTCGCTAGTTTATCAGTTTCATGGCGTGAGGTCAAGGCGAGGTCCATCGCCTCCGCGATCTGCCGCATCGCTTCGGGGTTCATACCACGCGTTGTGACCGCCGGCGTTCCTACTCGTATTCCGCTAGTAATATAAGGACTTGCCGTTTCAAAAGGAATTGTGTTCTTGTTTACAGTAATACCCACTTGATCCAAGATTGTTTCCGCTTCTTTGCCAGTTACCTCTTTGCTCCGTACATCTACAAGAATGAGATGGTTGTCTGTGCCTCCCGAGACAAGGCGAAAACCTCGCTCTTGCAGTGCTTGGGCTAGAGCTTTAGTATTTTCAATAATACGGGTTTGATACATCTTAAAGTCCGGCTGTAGAGCTTCACCAAAAGCAACCGCTTTAGCCGCAATAACATGCATCAGCGGCCCTCCTTGAATTCCTGGGAAGATAGCTTTATCAACCGCTTGCGCGTGCTCAGCTTTACAAAGAATCAGGCCGCCACGTGGCCCTCTTAACGTCTTATGAGTCGTGCTGGTCACAAAGTGCGCATGCGGGATTGGTGAGGGATGCAATCCTGCCGCCACGAGGCCGGCGATATGCGCCATGTCCACCATGAAAAAGGCCTCTACTTCATCCGCGATTTCACGCAATCTGGCAAAATCAATTATCCTAGAATAAGCACTTGCCCCAGCGACCAGCATCCTAGGATGATGTTGGAGGGCTAACTGCCGAACTTGCTCATAGTCGATGCGTTCCGTTACCGAATCGACGCCGTAAGAAACAAAATTGAAATAGACTCCCGAGATATTCACTGGACTCCCGTGAGTTAAATGACCCCCGTGGGATAAATTCATCCCAAGTACTGTGTCCCCAGGTTTCAGCACTGCGAAATAGACAGCCGTATTGGCCTGGGACCCAGAATGTGGTTGGACATTGGCATGCTCAGCCCCGAAAAGTTTCTTAATGCGTTCACGAGCCAGGTCTTCAACTACATCAACATACTCACAACCGCCATAGTATCGTTTTCCGGGGTACCCTTCGGCATACTTATTCGTCAATACAGACCCTTGTGCCGCCATCACTGCTCGGCTGACAAAGTTCTCAGAGGCAATCAATTCGATGGTATTTCGCTGTCGGTTCTCCTCTTTTTTGATGGCTTCCGCAACTTCTGGGTCTTGGGGTTTCACCCACTGATCAATATAATCCACTTCATTTCACTCCTACTCTACTTCTGGTTCATTTCAATTCAGCATACATGGCCCGCGGCCCACCAATGAGGCGAGGTCGGGTGTACGCTAGAGTTATGTGAGCCTCCCCCACTTCCTTCACAGACAAGCGAATGGGTATTGCTACTGGTCTAAGATGCATGCCAATAAAAGTATCACCGAGGTCAATTCCTGCATGCCCTTGAATTCTCTCTACCATTACCGGTTTTAAAAAACTCTTCCAGGCCTCCACCGTCATTGCGCCTCCGGCATGTAGCGCTGGAAGCACTGTAACTACCTCTAATCCATAGTGATCGGCGCAAGCCTCTTCGACTACTAACGCCCGGTTGATATGTTCGCATCCTTGCACCGCTAAGAAGATTCCCAGTTGGTGAACCCGTGCCAGCAAAGGTGGAAGCAAAACCTCGGCCACCTCCGAGCTACTTCCTTGCCCAATCTGTTGACCGATAACTTCACTGGTGCTACACCCCACAACGAGGATCTGCCGCGAGCGTAAATTGGCCTTCATAAAAAAGGCATCCAGTACCTCGTCCCAAACTTTGGCAATATCGGTCAATTTATCTGCAAACACTTTATCCACAAGAAAGCGCTCCTCCTCTCCTTGACCATGGACTTAAACAGACGTTCGAGATTAGAACACTGGTATGAGTCAAACCAAGATGTTTGAGCCGTGCTATACTTCTTCGCCACGTTCAATGTCAGAAATCAAATTCACACGGCGGGCATGCCTGCCTCCGGCAAACTCAGTTTTCAAAAAAATATCCACAATGTCGAGAGCAAGTCCAACACCGGTTACCCGTCCACCCAGTGTTAAAACGTTGGCATTATTATGTTCTCTGGCCATTCGAGCGGAAAACGTCTCTGTGCAGAGTGCAGCTCGGATTCCTCGGATTTTATTCGCTGCCATGGAAATTCCCTGCCCTGTTCCACAGATTGCTATCCCCAGGTCAGCCTCTCCCTTAATGATTGCAGTACCTACTGCAAAGCCATAGGCAGGATAATCTACTGCATCGGTCGAATGAGTCCCCAAGTCATGGACTTCTAATCCCTGTGCTTCTAAATGCGAACGAATAGCTTCCTTGAGTTTGTAGCCACCGTGATCGGATCCCAGTACAACTCTCACATTCATCCCTCAAATCTTTTCTATAATACATTCATTTCTACAGATAGTAACAATATTCCTGCAAAAACACAAAATAAAGCGACGTTTTACGCCGCTAGTGTAGACATCTTTGGCCTATCTTATACTTATCTCTAGGGCCTCCAGCTATGGTATTTGGCAATAGATTAGGACAGGTGATCCCTTAATTCTCTTAACATCTCGCCGATCTCCTGAGCAGTCTGACGATAAACTTCGAGTGAGCCTCCCCATGGATCACGGACATCTTGTTTTCGTTGGCCCCAATCTCCCAAATATCTGGTTTTATGTATATATTGCGGGAAAATTTGTCGTATTATTTTTTCTTGCGTTCGAGTCATCGGGATAATCCAATCCACTTCCTCAAACAGGTCAGCCCTAATTTTTCTGGAACGATGCTTGGATATATCCACATTTTGCTCTTTAAGAACCTCCAACGCATAGCAACTGGCTTCCGCCCCTTCCCATGCTTCCATCCCCGCCGAACTGACTTGAACTGTATCTCCGAGCATTTCCCGAGCCAACCCCTCAGCCATCGGACTACGACATGTGTTTCCCGTACAAATAAATAAAATTTTCAAGCCCACTTTATAACCTCTCTTAGAACAACAATTTAAATCCAATCAGAAACAAAGCCAGCCCACCAAGCAACTCAGCCTTGTCTCCTAGCCACGTTCCCAACACCCGTCCCAAAATCAAACCCATCCCGGTCATCAGCCCAGCGACCACGCCTATGATCATAACCGTTAGGAAGATATCAGTTTTGATCGTTCCCAGTGAAAATCCGACACTTAAGGCGTCTAAACTGACACTGGCCGCAAACATGTAAATTCCAAATCCACTTAAAGAACTATTGCCTGATGAATTAGGCAATAGGGCGCTCCTAGCCTCACCTAACGGAAAATGTTCAACTGCTGGCCGATAAACCTTGTAGAGCATCCGCCCACCCAAACCCATAAGGACTAAGGCACCTATCAGACTTGCATAGCGGCCAATAATTGCTCCTAGTGCCTCACCAAGTAAGATCCCAGCAAGTGGCATAACCACATGAAAAATAGCCACAATCAACGACAAGCGAAACATCATACTTTTCCTAATTCCCGACAAACCGATCGCCAAGGACAAGGAAAAAGCGTCTGCGCCAAGAGCTATTGCAACTGCCACAACCCATACTAAATTCAATACCCTTCCCTCCGTTCTAATTATAGTATATGCACAGGAAAGAGTCTATAAGACGGATGTAGGGGCACAATGCATTGTGCCTGACCAAGATATATTATGCTCCCTAGATGTATTGAATCTTCCGCCCAGCTGCCTTCTGCAAACGGTTCATAATCGCCGTGCCCAGGCCACCTTCTTCGATCCCTTCGGCCAAGATTAGATCCATTCCTCTCTCATCACACAGACGTAAACCCTCAAACAAGTTACTAGCGACTTCTTCCGGTCGATCTTTCGAACCTAGAACAAACAAGAGATCAGGCAGACGGTTATGCAAAAAAGGCGCGCTCTCCAGTGTACAAAGAACCCCGACTTTTTTTAGTCTGGCGTGTCCTTTGTGAATTTCTTGTCCCATCCGCTGTACGACGTGTTCGGATGAGCCGACCATCAGAATCATTTCACCCTGCGGAGCATAGTGCCTATATTTCATGCCCGGTGCTTTAGGAACTTGGTTTTTCAAGGGCTTGTCCACCCAGATCTCGCCCAAGACCGCCTCCAACTGTTCCTTGGAAATTCCGCCCGGTCGTAGGATCGTAGGAACCTCTCCACTCACATCAAGCACAGTCGATTCCAACCCGACCAGACAAGCTCCGGCGTCGAGAATCAGCGGAATTTTACCTTTCAGATCACGCCAAACATGGCTTCCGCTTGTCGGACTAGGTTTCCCCGAAAGGTTTGCGCTTGGCGCGGCAATCGGAAACCCACTTTCTTCAATAAGGCGGAGGGCAACCGGATGACTAGGCATACGAATAGCCACGTTAGGCAGCCCAGCAGTGACGACATCTGAAACATTGGCTGTTTTTGGCAAGACTAAAGTCAGCGGGCCTGGCCAGAAATGTTGAACACATAACTCTGCTGCCAACGTCCAACCTTTAACTAAAATGTTTGCCATAGCTCGGTTGCAAACATGTATAATTAAGGGATTATCCTGGGGCCGTCCTTTGACTTCAAAAATCTTGGCGCAAGCTGAAGTATCCAGGGCATTTGCCCCTAACCCATAGACCGTTTCTGTCGGAAAGGCTACTAGCTCCCCAGCCCGTAGCCACTCTACGCCCTCTTTTAATAGTTCAACTTCCGGATGGACTCCATCAATATAACTTCTTTTTGTCTGCATCTCTGCTCACCTCGCTAAGATCACCCGGTCCCTCCCCGCTAAATCAGGAAAAACCTGTGTTTCAAAACCTTTCATCTGGAAAATTTCACTAACCGCCTCAGCCTGATTCCAACCGATTTCCATAAGCAGTTTCCCTTGAGGGTTTAATAATGATCGAATCTCTTCAGACAGACGGCGATAGAAGTCTAAACCTTCTAGTCCCCCTAAAAATGCCATTGAGGGTTCGCAAAAAATCTCCGGAGCGCACTGACTATAGTCCTCTGCGGAAACATAGGGGGGGTTCGTAATGATAAAATCCCAATGTTCCCCCTGGATCGGATTCACAAAGTCCCCTTGACGCCACTGCACGGCGACGCCTAAACGCTCGGCATTCTGACGCGCCACATCTAAGGCCGCGAGCGAAAGATCGGTTCCAACCACCTTCGCGTGAGGATAATAATACACCATCGAAATTGCAAGAGCGCCACTTCCGGTACAAAGGTCCGCAACCTTAATCAACGGATCCTGCCTCTGCTTTTCTTCTTGCCTTACAATTTCCAGCCATTTCTCAACCAAAATCTCACTGTCCGCACGTGGAATAAGTACGCGCTCATCAACTCTGAAAGAAAGGCCCATAAACTCCTGTCGTTTTAAAATGTATTGGAGAGGTTCATGTGCGGCGCGACGCCTAATGAGCCCCTGATAGTCCGTCTCCTCTACCTTAGACAGATTACGGCCAAGATCGAGATAGAGGCGGTCACGCTGCGCCACACCAAGAACTTCGGCCAATAATAAATCTGAGTCATAGCGTGCATTTTCTATCCCTTGTGCCAAGAGCTGCGCCTCGCCGAAATGCATTCCTTCTAACACCTTCAAAAAGGTTACCTCCCAACTCGATATTCGAAGTTAGTGGTTCAAATATCAACTATCGCGTAACTTCTGAATAAATTCATACACTTCGATGGAGTAATTTCACTCAGCAATTTTCTTTTAGTCGATCTCAGCTTTTAGTCGTTCCGCTTGGTCAGAGGTAATCAGAGTTTGGATGATCTCTTCCAAGTCTCCTGTCAGGATCGTCTCCAAGCGATGTAACGTTAGGCCGATACGATGATCTGTAACTCGTCCCTGAGGAAAATTAAACGTTCTAATCCGCTCGCTCCGGTCACCTGTACCCACTTGGCTTCGACGTTCAGATGCCTGTTCTCCACTTGCTTCGTCCTGAGCTTTCTCTAGGATACGAGCACGTAAAACACGTAAGGCCTTCTCTTTGTTCTTGAGCTGAGATTTTTCATCTTGGCAAGACGCTATTATTCCTGTCGGCAGGTGGGTAATTCGTACCGCCGATTGCGTAGTGTTTACACACTGGCCGCCAGGTCCACTAGAACAGAAAACATCAATACGCAAGTCATTGGGATTAATCGAGACTTCAACTTCTTCCGCTTCAGGAAGAACTGCGACCGTCGCCGTAGAGGTATGAATCCGTCCTCCCGACTCGGTTGATGGAATTCGTTGCACGCGATGTACACCACTTTCAAACTTCAGCTTGCTATAGGCGCCATACCCTTCCACCAGAAAGATAACTTCCTTGTAACCACCTATATCTGTATAACTGGCACTCAGAACTTCCGTTTTCCACCCCTGCCCTTCGGCATAACGTGTATACATCTTATAAAGATCTCCAGCAAACAGAGCCGCTTCATCGCCGCCTGCCCCCGCCCGAATTTCCATAATGACGTTTTTCTCGTCATTCGGATCCTTGGGCAGAAGAAAGACACGCATCTTCGCTTCCAATTCCAGAGATTGGTTGCGCAGTTCATCTCGCTCCTGCTCCGCCATCTCCTGCATATCCGGGTCGAGTTTTTCCTGGAGTAAGTTCTCCGTATCTTCAAGACCACGAAGTACTTCTTGATATTCCCTGAACGCTGTGACAAGGTTCGTCATACCTGCTTGCGCTTTGGCATATTTTTGCCACTCATTCTGATTGGCAAGGATCTCCGGATCACTAAGAAGTTCCGTGAATTCATCATATTTTCGTTCGATCTCGTAAAGTTTCTCTAACATTTTTCACACCCCAAAATTTAGGTTAGTTCTTGACCGGAATCCAAAACGCCTTTTAATGCCGTCAGTGCAACTTCTAACTGGGCATCGTCCGGTTCCCGCGTGGTTAATTTTTGTAATAACAAGCCTGGAACAACAAGCCAACGCAGCCACGGCGATTCCAAGTGCCGTGAAGAAAATTTAAGGATTTCATAAGCAATTCCAGCCACGAATGGCATCAGAAGCATCCTGGAAAGAAAACGCCACCACAAGGGAGTCAAACCTACAAAGGCAAACACACACATACTCACAACGACCACAATCAGAAGGAAACTTGTCCCGCAACGCGGATGTAACCGCGGGAATGGACGCGCATTCTCTACTGTGAGCTCTTTCCCCGCTTCATAGGTGAAGATTGCTTTATGCTCAGCGCCGTGATATTGAAAAACCCGTTGAATGTCTCTCAGCCTGGAAATAATGAGAATATACAGAAAAAAAACGACGAGCCGTATTGCCCCCTCCAACAGATTCTGCCACATGACTCCACTGACCTTTCCTCTGAGCAAGTGAGCCATTCCTGTCGGCAACCCTACAAAAAACAGAAGACCCAGGCCAAAAGCAAACCCGACAGTCAATGACATTTCCCAAAACCCAAGTTCTTCTTCTCCGCCTTCTTCCTCTCCCATTGAACGATTGGCAGAAAAAGTTAGGGCGCGCGTTCCTACAATCAGTGAATCTACAAGCGCAACAAACCCTCGAATTAACGGCAACTTTAAAATCGGTTTTGTAGACCAAGAATTTAGTTTTAAGCGCGTAAGTTCAATCTTGCCATCTGGTAGCCTGACCGCTATAGCGCTCTCACGAGGTCCACGCATCATGACCCCTTCTATAACTGCTTGCCCGCCATATTGGACTGGTCTACCCATTTCTCTACTACCTCCTCTATTATATCGCGACACGAGGCGCGAGGTTCGAAGGTCTCACTATCGCGCTTCGCCAATATATCGTGCTTCGCACTTCTCGTCTCTCGTCTCGTGTATCATGCATCATGCTTCGTGCATCCCACTTGCACTTTACGTAAAAAGCAGAGCTTGCGCTCTGCTTTTCCACCAGCAACGACCGCAGGCCGTTGTTTACATCCCATATTTCTTTTTAAACCGATCAACCCGTCCGCCGACATCGACAAACCGCTGTACCCCGGTATAGAAGGGATGGCATTTCGAACAAATTTCCACTTTGATGTCTTTTCTCGTACTTGCTGTTAAAATGATTTCTCCGCAAGCGCATGTCACCGTGGTTTGTTCGTATATTGGGTGAATTTTTTCTTTCATGTCTTCACCTTCTTTCCCATTTGGATCGAGGCGCTCTTTTGTCGCACCTGCTTGATACACAATTTCAGTCAACTCTTATCATTGTAGCATAAATACGCTATGCTGGTCAAGATCATATCTTCTTAAATTTAGCTCGTTCTATTTATAAATTTATGAGGAACGCAAACCTTAACAGCCCTTCATAGCATAGTCCGGCTTCTTGTCAAAGCGGTGACGTGCTTCAATAAAGCGAACCGTCCCTGTTTTTCCGCGAATGACAACTGTGTGGGTCAAAGCGCCTTTGGAGGTATAGGTTACACCGCGCAACAAGGGGCCTTCGGTAATCCCTGTCGCTGCAAAAAAGACGTCGTCCGTACTTACCAAGTCATCCATCGTTAATAACTTTTGGACATCCTCAATTCCTAGCGCTTTAGCCCGGGCGACGTCTTCTTCGTTTTCCGGCCAAAGGCGGCCCTGCATTTCTCCCCCCATGCAACGGAGGGCTGCCGCAGCAAGCACACCTTCGGGCGCTCCGCCAATTCCCATCATCATATCCACACCAGTATCTTCAAACGCACAGGCCACAGCCGGTGAAACGTCCCCATCAGTTATGAGACGAACTCGCGCTCCGCAAGCACGGACATCTTGAATTAGTTTCTGATGACGTGGACGATCCAAAATCACGACTGTAATATCTTTCATATTTTTCCCTAAGGCTTTAGCCACATTTGAGACATTTTCGAGCACAGTTGCATCCAAATTTATCTTCCCAACAGCCGCAGGACCTACCGCAATCTTATCCATATACATATCTGGAGCATGCAGTAAGCAACCCCTTTGAGCAATCGCCACCACAGCAATCGCTCCTGCCACTCCTTTTGCACAACTGTTGGTTCCTTCTAGGGGATCCACTGCCACATCTAATTGCGGACTTTCTCCATTCCCGACACGTTCCCCAATATAGAGCATTGGGGCCTCGTCCATTTCCCCTTCTCCGATCACTACTGTCCCATCCATATGAATCGTATTAAAAACCGCTCGCATCGCTTCAACAGCAGCATTATCCGCGGCCATCTTATCTCCTAGGCCTACCCAACGTGCAGAAGCTAGTGCAGCAGCCTCTGTCACTCTGGCAAATTCCATTGTGAGTTCTCTTTCCAGTTTTAAGCCCTCCTTTACTCTAT
>Ga0209415_10007213_pt1 | contig 19462 bp, 12 predicted proteins | sample PeaSoiSIISIP2007_FD_187696 | JGI IMG/M metagenome (GOLD analysis project Ga0209415, IMG submission 187696) | Peat soil microbial communities from Weissenstadt, Germany - SII-SIP-2007 (SPAdes) (version 2) | ecosystem: Environmental > Terrestrial > Soil > Wetlands > Peat | place: Germany... | reverse complement strand
ATCATAGTGACGACGCCGGCGGCAAAGAGATCGTTCAAGGCATCGACGTCTGTGGTAACGCGAGTCACGAGGCGGCCGACCGGGTTGCGGTCGAAGTAGCTCATGGGCATGCGCTGGATGTAGGCGAAAATCTCGCGGCGCATGTCGTACATGGTTTGCTGGCCTACGCGCTGCATGATGCGAATCTGTACGTATTGTGCGAGGAAATCGGAAATCAGGACGAGGAGGAAGACCAAACTGGTCCACTCGATGCCTCGCCATGCCACGTTCTCTGGAATGAAGTGGCTCAAGGTGGGGGTGAGGAAACTGTCGATGGACACCATGAAGAGCCAGGGGGGCGCCAGTTCGAGCGGAGTCACAACCGCCACAAGGGTCAATGCCAGCACTACATGCCACTTGTACGGCCGCAGATATCGCGTCAGCCGCCGCAGCAATTGTGCGTCGTAAGCTTTTCCGAGTTTCTCTTCTTCGTGCATATCGCTCATGCGCGCTCGAGCTCTTCTTCCAGCAATTGTTTTTGGTAGAGGTCTGCGTAATAACCGCCGTGCGCGAGGAGTTCGTCATGCGTCCCGCGCTCGGTGATGCGGCCATCGCGTAAAACTACAATCTGGTCCGCGTCGCGCACAGTCGAAGTGCGATGCGCGATTAAAATGGTGGTTCGCCCGCGCATGATCCCACGCAAACGGCTGAGAATGCGCTCTTCGGTCTGCGTATCGACGCTCGAAAGGGAATCGTCCAATATCAGGATGCGAGGATCGCGCACAATGGCGCGCGCAAGCGCGGTGCGTTGCTTCTGCCCGCCGGAAAGCGTAATGCCGCGCTCGCCAACCATGGTGTCGTACTTGGCTGGGAATTCCTGCACGTCGCTATCGAGACTCGCTACTTCCGCGGCCTCGCGCACGCGATCCAGATCGAATTTCGGCAGACCAAACGCAATATTCTCGCCCACGGTTTCGCTGAACAAATAGGTATCTTGCGGGACGTACCCGATCGCGCGCCGCAAGGAATCCAGCGGCCATTCGCGAATCGAGCGCCCATCAATGAGCACGGCGCCATCCGGGGCTTCCCAGAGCCGCGCGACGAGCGCCGCCAAAGTCGTTTTCCCGCTGCCTGTGGGCCCGACAATCGCGAGCGTCGAGCCAGCCGGAACGCGCAGGTTGATGTCGCGGAGAACTCCATCGGTGGCCACACGATTGCCGTTCGCCCCGCTTCCATTCGCGCTGCCGCCGGCCATCGTCGTCGGATAGGCAAACGTAAGATTGCGGAATTCAATTTCGCCTTCCACTTTTTGTTCCGCGGGCACAGTCGCGGTGCGGTCATCAATCTGCGGCTGCGCGGCGAGAATGTAATTCAACCGTCCCATGGAAGCCGCGCCACGCTGAAAAATATTAGTAACCCATCCGAGCGCAATCATCGGCCAAACAAGAATGCCGAGATAGCTGTAAAACGCGATCAACGCGCCCAAGGAAATGCGTCCGCCGAGAACGAGATGCCCGCCCTGCCACAAAACAATCAGAAACGTGATGCCAATGAGCGCCTGAAGCGACGGCATAAACATGCTCCAGGTGCGAATCAGTTCGACGTTGCGCGAGACGTATTCGCGGTTCGGTTCGTCAAAGCCGCGAATCTCGGCCTCCTCTTGCGCGTAAGCACGCACCACTCGCACTCCCGCAAGATTTTCCTGCACTCTCGCGGAGAGGGTCGCGAGCGATGCCTGAATTTTTTCGTAAAGCTCGTGAATCACTTTGCCGAAATGCTGCACCACAACGGCCACGATCGGCACAGGCAGCAGCACCCACAGCGTCAGCGAGCCCGAGAGTTGCGACATCACGATAATCGCCAGCGCCATCCCGATGATGGTCTGCCCGCTGTACATGATGCCCGGACCCAAAACCATCCGCACCGCGTTAAGGTCATTGGTCGCGCGCGACATTAGTTCGCCGGTCCGGTTGCGCACGTAAAACTCCGGTTCCATCAACAGCAGGCGATTCAACAAATCGCCGCGAATATCAAACTCAATGTCGCGCGAGACGCCGATCAGCACCCAGCGCGTCACAAACGAAAGCACCGCACGAAGCGAAACCAGAGCGATGAGCATCAGGCAATAAATTCCAAGCGCCCGCCGGCTATGCGGCGAATAATAGGGAATCATCCGGCTCAACCACGAACTTGCCAGCAAGTGGCCCTGCGCGCTTCGCTCGAACGGCTTCGCGCTTCCTGCGAGAATGTCCGTGAGCACACCGGTCGCCAGCGGAATTACGTTTTGCGCCACGCTCGAGACAACCAGCGCAAACATTCCCAGCGCCGTCGCGCCGCGATACCGCCCCAGATAGGGCAACAATCCAACGAGATTTTTCCACGAGGAGGTTTTTGGCGGCTTCTTGGCCGCCGTGCCTGCGCCGATGGTGGCTGCCGCCGCGCTCATCGCAGTGTAGACCTCGCCGTGTCCAGCGTTGCCTTTTCCAGTAAGAAATGTTCGTACGTCATGTCCAGCGACTGGTACCGTTTTGTTGCAGGATTCCAGGCAATTCCGATCGGCAGGACATGTTTATCGGCGCCCATCTTTACCGGCGTGAAGTACAACTGGATACCCTTGACGGGATCCTGCTCGTATTGCACCTTCCAGCCGGCAACGGAAGAGAGAGGTGTCAACGCCAGGTATCCCTTGGAGTTTTTCAAATATTCATCGCAGCGCAGCAGCTCTGTCCATTTTCCATCTGTCTCTTCGGCGATCACTGCGCGAGTTACGATGGTTCCGGGAATGTCATTCTTCGGAGTTTTGGGCACAACGTTCGCCGCGAGAAACTGACGCTTGCCGGTTTTCGCCAAGTCTCCGAAAACCAGAACTTGCGTCTCTTTTCCAAGCAGACTCTGCGCGGCCGTCTGTATTTCCTCGGGCACGGCAGGCTCGGCGGGCTTGGCAGCCTCTTCTACCGAGGATTTCGCAGCCGGCTCATCGCCGCAACTCATCAGTAGGAGCGCGGCAAGAGTGAGAGAAGCTGCCGCCATCCGGCAAAAAATCCTCCCGTTCCTGGGAACACGACACAGAAAGAGGTCTGTCATGTTTTTTGTCTCAAAAAGGGAAGGAGATTGGGGCGCTTTCGTCGAACAATCCGCGTGTGTTTGTGATTTTTCCATCAGTGACTTGCCGCCGTCGGCGCGATAACCACTATACGCCCGGCTTGCCATCCTTTTCCGGCGTGTTCAGCAGCTTCATTCCTCGTGGCACGCTATGCGCTTGCGAGCCCGACCAGCAATCTTTCGATTCTAACTGGTGCCAGCCTCTCGTGGAAGCTTCGAGCCTCGGCAGGTTCCTAGGTGGCCACATTCGCGCTTAGCGTTGTCCCAGGATCGCGTCCAGCCGCGATTCAAAATTTTCCTCGCCTTCGGACCAGAGTTCGCTCCGCTCCACCGGCAATGCCTGTTCAATCGCCTCGACCCAGCCGAATAACTGTTGGATGTTTGCCCGCGTCTTTGCGTGATATTCCTTCAGGTTAGCCGGAACCGACATCCATTGGCGGAAGGTATGCTCCAGCGGGTGATCTGAAGACTCGAAGGGATTCGACGCGGCGCCTGGCGCCAGCAACCCGCCGTGTCCCGTAAAAAAATGCTCGAAACCCAAATCCGCCGTGAAATGCCCATCGGATGCGGCAAGGCCGCCGTCGTATTCCGGCCCGTGGCAGGTCAACGTCAGCGGTTCTGGCTTGTTCATCCACTTGAGGGTCTCGACGTCAAAGCTCCAGAGATCCCATTTCGCGGTGACGATATACGCGCTGTCCAGGTCGATGTGTTGGGCGGCAAGCGCGGCCACTTCCGCCGCGCCATAACCTAAATCCTTCAAGTCCCACTCTGCCAGCGAAAGTTCCGTGGCGTCGATGGGCTGTACGACTAATTCTTTGAATGCGTTCTGCGAAGCGGAAAGCGGCGCGGTCGTTAGAAATCTCGCGAACTGGGCGATCAACGTCATTTGCGAAAAGTCGCGCGTCCACACGCGCAGATAAGCTCGGTTAGCCATAGTTGGTTAAGATCTCTGATTATACGGGTGTTGGAGACGGGAGGCGAATCGGACCGGGCGACCAGTCGAAACTAGCGGTCGCTGCCGCCGGCAGTTTGCGATCGGGACAACCGCGGTTCCGGAACCGCCATATTCGCGGCGATCTGTTGTAAGCGGTCACGCAGCGCGTCGCCAACGCCGGCAAAAACCTGCGCACAGGTTTCCCGCAGAGTTTCTTCCGCCTTGTTCGCGATGCTGGCGATGGCTTCGCGCGATTGGTGATCCAGGCTCGCCACCGACGCAAGCATCCACTGCACCGAAATGTTTTCGAGCCGCCCGCGATGCTGCTCGGCAGCCTGCGCGCTCATCTGGCTGTAGATGTTGCGCATCTCCGTGCGATGGGTATCGACCGTCGACTGCCACGACTCGAGCAACGGCGCCATCCCCGCCTTCACCTTGGCGTTCGCGTCCGCAACGCCGGCCTGCACCGCTCCGCCCATCGCGATTCTGAACTGTCGCAAGAACGCTTCCTGCTCCGCAGTCACTTTCTGCGACAACTCCGCGCGCGCGGCATCCAGTTGTATGCGCGTCTCGCCCAGCGACCGTTGCGCCTCCTGGCCAAACCCATCCAGTTCCTGCCGAGCCTGCCGCTGAATTTCATCCGTGAAGGCCGCCGTCGTGGTCTCCGCCGCTTCCGCGAAAAGAGCGCGCGCCTGATTGAACGCGTCGCGCACCACCTCTTCCATCTGCGTCTGCGTGTGTCCGATGAAGCTGCGGCTCGAATGATCCAGTTCGCTGGCAAACACGCTGGACACTTCGCCAGCCTTTTCCCGGAACTTGTTCTCCGCCTGCTCCACCGTTTTTTCCGTCAGGCTCTGGATCTGCGTTTGCGCTTTTTTCTCGTACCATTCGGCGGATTTCATCAAATCGTCTACCGTCTGGTGCTTCAGGTCGGACGATCCTGCCTCGATCTCTGCGAGGTTGCGCGCCACAGCCGTCTGAGCTGCTTCCTGCAAGATCTGATCCACGCCGCCCAGATTCTCGCGGAAGCGTGCTAGAGACTCTGCGAACGCTTCATCAGCCGAAGTCCGAATCCTGTCCTGCTGCAAGGTCAGCGCCGCATCCAGGAGCGAGCGGCCGCCCGCAAGCCGGTGAATCGCTTCTTCCGTTCTCGAGATATGCGGCTGCACCATGGATTCCACGTGCTCAGCGAAGCGAGATAGCGCGAGCTGCGAATTCTCGTCAAATGTGTTGCGAATCCGCGCATTAATCTCTTCGAGAAGAGTCTCGGACTGCCGGTGTAATTCGTTGCGATGCAAGCTGAGCACGTCGTCGACCTGCGACTCAAAGCCGGCCAGCGCCTGCCGTTGCGCAGTTTCGGTCCGCGCGGAAAAGTGTTCCAGCCGCTCGGCGGCTTCAGCGGCTCTTCCCAAGGCAGCTTCCAGCCACTGGGATTGTTCCTGCAGGGAATTCCGCAACCCGCTGATGCGCTGCTCGGTTTCGCTTGTCACACTTCCCATCGATTCGCGAACCGTCGCCGTCTGCTGCTCCGCGTGCTCTTGTAAAGACTTTTGCAAACCCGCGATGCGATTTTCTGCTTCCGCGGCCGCAACGCTGATGGTTTCACGAGCAGCTGCGGTTTGCCGGGATGTCTCTTCCAACAAGGCATTCCGCAAGTCGGCGACACGCTGCTCCGTTTCTGCCGCACCGCCGCTCATGGATTCACGCACCGCCGCAGCTTGCCGCGCCACTTCCTGCTGCAAGGATTCGCGCAACTCGGCAACGCGTTTTTCCGCTTCTGCCAGGCCGCTGTTCATCGATTCACGAACCGCAGCCGCTTGTCGTCCCGTTTCTTCCTGCAATTGCGACACAATTCCGCGGGCCTGTTCGTCCAGCCCGGTGGTCACCTTCTCGTGCGCCGCGCTTGAGCTATTCTCCAGCGTGGAATGCCACCGCGCCTGAGCAGCCGATACTTCGCTATGCAGCTGGCTCTGCCAGGACGAGTGTGCTTCCGAGAGTGCCGCGGAAACTTTTTCCTGAATCTCCTTCGCTGCCGCGTTCATGGCCTCGCGGTGCGCGTTTGCCGCCACTTCGCGCTGCCGCGCAACCTCTTCCACCTCGCTCATCGATTCCTGCGCGCGGTTCGCGATTTGTGCTTCCGCTTGTTCGGCTTGCGCACGCAGCCGCGCGGAGGATTCCTCCGCCTGCTGGCAAAGCGCGCGAAGAGATTCGACCGCGTTTGCAAGATGTTGCGTTTGTTCGGTGCGTTCCGCAGTGCCGCGGTCCGAAATCTGTTGAGTCAGTTCTCGGGTAAGTTCCTCGAGTTGTGGCGCAATCCAGCGGGGAAGCTCGCGCTGCAATGCCTCCGCGGCCGCTGCGTGCGCCGTCCGCGAACGCGTGTCCGATTCTTCCTGAATCTTCGCGATCGCGCTCGAGACTTGCTGCGACAGTTGCTCCCGCGCCACGGAAAACTCGTGCGCCCACTCTTCCATCGACACGCGTCGTTCGGCCGCCACTGCTTGCGCCGCCACTTCCCGCGCGGATGCTTGGATCTGCTGCTTTGCGTCCGCGACCAGCCGCGCCATGTGCCGCGCCAATTGCAACGAAGCGTCCGTCGCGCTCGCGGGGGCAGGGAAGACCCGCAAATTATCCTGTACAGGTGCCGCGACGGGCTCAGGCTCCGTCAACGGCAAATGAATTTCGGCGGGTTCAGCAAGTTTTGTTGTAGATTCTGGCACTCCAGAGTACGCGCTCGCCGCTCGCCCCGCTTCCGATGGTGCAAACCAGTCCGGCGGCGGAAACGCAATGCCCCACGTGTTGCCCGGCACTTCCAACTCCAATGCCACCTGGAACAGTTGCCGCACCGTCCGCGGCCGCTGAATCCACGCCACACGCCCGCGCACCGACCTCGGCGGCTGCCCCGTTTCCGGATGCGGCACTTCGAGCGTCACCCACATGTTTTTCAGGACGTAATGTTTCGATTGGTAGCGGCATCCGTGGCAATTAATAATCAGCGTGGACGTGCGCTCCGTGAACGGACGCCCCAGCGCATCCACACCGGTCACTGCCAGGGGCACGGCCTGCATAATTCGCGTGCTGCGCCGCTTCCGCAATTCTTCGTTCTGATGCGCAACCTGTTCCGACATCATTTCCGTCGATTCATCGGCAAGATTGCCGCTCTGCTCGTCCATGGACACCGTCGCCGCTCCTAGAGTTTGGGCCGAACTCCCAGATCGCTCACGACTGCTTGGTTGTGCCTTGCGAGGTAGCTTCCGAGGCGGACGTACGGTGTGTCCCAGTGAGGAACTCCCATGCTTCCTTCGCGACCCAGATTGGTCCTACCAGCAAATAAATCGGTCCTTGAAAAAACGCCGGATGGTTTCCCTCAATCTTGTGTCCCACAAGGAGAAAAATCCATCCCCCAACAAAGAAACTCGCTCCCCAAATCCACTTCATCAAAATCAGCAGAATAATCCCGGCAAAAATCATGGGAATGCCAACACCATGCAGCAGCTTGTTCCATCCGGAAGAGTGCTCGTGATCGTACTGCGCCATGTAGTGCGCCAGGCTTGGCAAGCGCACCTCCTTGCGGTGGGGGACCACTCCGCGGGAATGAAACTCTATACCCAAAATGGTTCGTTGGCTAGAGGTGGCCATACGTACTAGACCGCCCCTCCGCGCTTCTTAAATTCCTCTAAGGAACGCAGTTCAAGAGTTGGTTCCTACGGCAATCTTCGACAACTTCCCAGGTTAGAACTTGCACTTCCGCTTCCAACTCGCTCGCTAACGGGATTAGCGAACTACAAATCGCGCCGGCCTTCCAGCGCTTTCAGCATCGTTACTTCATCGGCATATTCCAAATCTGCACCCACGGGAATGCCCACGCCAATCCGCGTCACCCGAACTCCCAGCGGCTTCAACAATTTCGATAGATAGACGGCTGTCGCCTCGCCTTCCGCCGTCGGATTCGTCGCAATAATAATCTCCTCGACCGTGCCGCCCTTCAGGCGCTCGATCAAAGGCTTGATTCTTAGCTGATCCGGCCCGCGCCCCGACAGCGGCGATAGCGACCCGCCCAGCACGTGATACATTCCGCTGAACGTCCGCGTCTTTTCAATTGCCATGATGTTGTGCGCTTCTTCCACAACGCAGATGATCTTCTTATCCCGGTTCGCCCCCGTGCAGAAGTGGCAGGGATCGTTCTCCGTAATGTTGCTGCACACCGAGCACTCGCGGATTTTTTCCTTAGCGTCGCGAATCGCATCGGCCAGGCCCAAGGCATCTTCCGGCGGGCAGCGCAGAATAAAAAAGGCCAGCCGCTGCGCGGTCTTCTGCCCTATCCCAGGCAGGTGTTTCAGCTCATCAATCAGTCGTTCCACAGGAGCAGCAAAATCAGGCATGCATAATGTGTAGCACAGCCCCGCGCCCCCACGCAAATCACCCCAAAAATCGGTAGTGGGCTACTCTGAAAGCCACCCTCTTCGGACTCCATCGTTCCATAGCCTGCTGGCGTATTCCTCGGGGCTCATTCTATTTTTGTTGTTTTTGCGCCTAACTTCGCCGTCTTTCTCAGCATGCACGTATGCATCGCACGTGTTTTTTTTATCGCCCTTATGCAGGCGATAAGTTCGCGCATTTTATCCCGCTGTGTGCTAATCCGCTTTGGCATGGAGGCAGTGTGCCGCGCCTAGCAAGGGAATTCTAGCGGGGGGCTACATCAAAGCAGCCCACTTCCTAAAAATCCGCCCGCTCCGCCCTCGCTCCACCCAGCACTCTGACCCTGGGGAATTCGCGGTACCACGCAAGCTAGGCTTTTCCGTGCCGCCAGCATAAGTCATTTAAATAGAATAGCTTAGCGTCTTGATGGTTACTACCTCTGGGTGCCCCGGGAACAAAATGCAAGAATCCGCCCCCGCCTCGTTCTACCATCAGAACTAACCGAGCAGTACACCAGAGGAATGCCCTTGCCCTTTCTCTACCTACTGTACGTGTTCTATGGGCTGACGCTGCTCACCGCGCCGGTTCTGTTCATCTACCTTCTTGTACGTCAATCCCGCCTTCGCAAACTTCTCAACGAGCAGGCCGAAGAAAACGCCCAGAGGTTCACAAAATTGCAGCGCGTCGTCGGCGAACTCCAAACCAAACTAGCCGCCGCCCCTCCTCCCGCTATGACCGCCGCCGAAAAACCCGCCTCCCTAGAGCATCCTCAACCCATCCCCGTTCCCCGACCCGTTCCTCATGTCCCCACGCACCCTTCTGCGGTGGTCCCTCCGGGCATAGAGGTGCAGCCCACACCCAAGCCGCCGGCGCCCACGCCAGTTGCGCCAGCCGCTCCTGTGACTGTGACTCCGCCAGTTCTTCCCACGCCCGCGGCACCACAAAAGCCGCCAGCCCCGGCCGTGCCTGCCGAGCCCAAGCCTGTCGAACCAATATCCGTCGAGCCCACACCGCTTGCTCCCGCGCCACAAGTTCCGCCTCCCAAAGCCAAGCCCACTCCTCCTCCCGCCCCGCCAAAAGTCAGCACGCCATCAGCAATCCCCCATGCGCCCGCCGCTCCGCCGATTCCCCCGGCGCAGCCCGCTGCAATCCCACCCGCGGCCGCCGCACGCGTTTCGACGCCGCCTCCATTTTCACCACTACGCACTCCTGCGCCCAGACCAACCATGCGCGATCGCATGAAAGCGATCTCCGCCCTCGAAGACGCTCTCGGCACTAACTGGTTTGCCAAGCTCGGCGGCATCATGGTCGTCATCGGCGTAACCACCATAGGCTTGTACAAGCTGCAATCCTTTGGCGCCGCGGGAAAAGCCATAGTCTCCTATCTCGTCGCCTTGCTGCTCTTGATCGGCGGCATTTTCCTCGAGAAGCGCGAACGCTATCGACTTCTCGGCCGCGTGGGAATCGGCTGCGGCTGGGCGCTACTCTTCGGCACCACCTACGGCATCCACAATTTCCCCGCGATGCGCATCCTCGATTCTCTCGTTCTGGACTGTGTCCTCATGCTTGTCGTGGCTCTCGCCATGGCCGCGCACACGCTGCGCTACAAATCCCAGTTCGTCACCGGCCTCTCCTTTCTCCTCGGCTACACAACCGTTGCCCTGAGCTTCAGCGAAATTCCGTCGGTCTCCCTCTCAGGCGCCAATGAGAGCACCGTCTACGGCTTGCTCGCCGGCGTCATCCTAGCCATCGGCCTGGTCACCATCGTCTTAAAAATGGGCTGGTTCGAACTCGAAGTCTTCGGCATCCTCTCCAGCTACCTCAATCATCTCTATTGGCTCTACAAAATCCTCGGCCCTAACGGCGCGCATGGCCGCGCCTTCCCCGAATACCACGCCAGCCTCGCCATGCTCTTCTTCTATTGGCTGACCTACCGCATTTCCTACATTCTTCGCGGCGTCAAAACCGATTTCGAGGAACACGTCTCCACAGTCTCCGCGATCCTCAACACGCTTTTGCTGCTCGGTGTCATGAAGTTTCAATCCGTTGACCCCCACCTCGCTTACATCGCGCTGCTTCTCATCGGCGCGCTCGAATTCATCTTCGCCCAGCTTCCTATCACGCGCCGTCGCCGCCGCGCGTTCATCATTCTCAGTCTGCTCGGTGCCGCGCTGATGATCGTCGCCGTTCCGTCCCACTTCTCCGGCAACGACGTCGCCTACCTCTGGCTGGCCGGCGCCGAAGTTTTTCTCTTCGCCGGAATTATTTTTGAAGAAGTCGTCTTCCTCCGCGTCGGCCTCTTCACCGGCTTGCTCGTCGGCATCGATCTCCTCTCCTACAACTTCCGCCCGCTCGTCCTGTTCCGCGCCCATTCGGAAATCATCGTTCCGAAGGCTGGCCTTCTTTTCGCCGTGTGCGGCTTAGCGCTCTATCTCAACGCGCTCTACATCGGCTCGCGCTGGAAAGAATCTTTCCGCACCGCTCTCGACACTCGGCTGCTCGCCTTTCATTCCTTCTTCGGCGCCTTCGCCACCGCCACTGCCGCCTGGGCTCTCTTCGCCTACGACTGGACCGCCGTCGCCTTCGCCGCCATCATGCTCGCGCTCGCCGCACTCGGCCGCCGCCTCGAATCCCGCCACCTGCAAATTCAATACGCCCTGCTCGGCGCGCTCACTCTCTATCGCTCGGTCGTCTTCAACTTCCACATCGATAGCCCCGCGCACGCGCACATCACCACGCGCCTCATCACTCTTCCCACCCTCGGCGCCATCTTCTATCTCACCGCAAAGCTTGCCGCCCTTCGCGATGATCAGGAGCAGCGCACCTTCCGCGGTCTTTTCGCTTTCACCGGCACAGCTCTCTTCGCCGCGCTCATCTGGTTCGAAGGGCCCGAGCTCTGGCAACCGCTTCTCTTTATTGCTTTCGCCGTCGCGCTTTCCGAAAACGCGCGCGCATTGCGCTACCAGGTCCTCGCGTTTCACGCGCACGCCATCACGCTTCTTGCCGTATTCACCGCTCTCACCGCCGACCAATACAATCTTCACGTCTGGCACACCATCCCGGTCCACGCGCTCGCCGCGCTTCCTGTCGTCGCGGGCTGCTACTGGATCGCCAAACGCCTCGGCGTCGAAAACGAACGCCACGCCGAAATCGCCCGCGTCGCCTACACCTGGCTCGCCGCCGGCGTAATGACTTGGGCCATCGAAGAAGCCCTCCGCGCTCCGTGGATCGCCGTCGGATGGATCGTCTTCGCCGTCGCTCTCGCGCTCACCACTCGCTGGATTCGCTATCGCCATCTCGCTTGGCAAGCCAATGTCGTTGCGCTGGCCGCCTTCATTCGTACCTACACTTTCAACATAAACCTCCACGAGCCACTCTGGCCGCACGTTTCGCTGCGTCTCTTCACCGTCGGCCTCGTCATCGCTGGCGCCTATGTACTCGCCAAAATCGCCGCCGACGCCCTCGAAGAATTCGAATCCGTCGTTCGCAACGCTTACACCTGGGCCGCCGCTCTTTTCGTTGGCCTCCTCATTTTTGCCGAAGCACCGCATGACTGGATGGCCGTTTTCTTCCTCGCCGCGGGAATCATCCTCGCACTCGCAGGTCGCCGCTGGAGCCTTCCTCACCTCGGCTTTCAGGAGCATTTCTTCGCCATCGCCGCCATCGCCCGCACCTTTGACTACAACTATCACCTCACCACCTACTACGGCCATTTCAGCGTTCGCATGATCACCGTCTCGCTCGTAGCCGCTGGCCTCTACGCAATCTCACGCAAAGCCACCGCTCCCGACGCGCCCTATAGGCTCGTCTCCGCGTACTTGCACACCACCGCGGCTACGTCACTCCTCGCTCTCCTCATGTGGTACGAAGTTTCCACCGGCAGCGGCTGGCTCGCCGCGCTCTGGGCGCTCTTCGCCTTTGCCCTTGCTGTCATCGACCGCCGCTTCAAGCTCGACGATCTGCGCTGGCAAGCTCACGCTCTCGCCGCCCTTACGCTGCTCCGCAGCGTCAGCATCAACATGTATGTCGAGGAGACATGGCACGGCCTCAGCGTCCGCCTCCTTTCGCTCTCCATCGTCGCCGTCGTTTTCTACGCCATGTCGCGCCTCGTCCGCATGCCCGACCAGTGGCGCGCCCGCGACTTCCACCACATTTATTCCTGGTCTGCATCTTTGATCGTCTCCCTGCTTCTCTGGCGAGAGCTCAAGCCTCTCAGCCTCGCCGTCGGCCTCGCCGTTTTTGGCCTGGTCCTGTTCGAATACGGCCTGCTCCGCAAAATCGCGCAATTCCGATATCAGTCCTACGTCGCCTTCACCGCCGCTTTCGCCCGAATTTTCTTTGCGAACCTCGCCGCGGGTGAGCCCGGCGTCTTTTTGAGCGACCGCATGATCACCGTCGCTCCTCTCGTCCTGATTTTCTTTTTCGTCTATGCGCAACTGCCCGGGAGCGAAGAAAACACAGCGAGCGACCGCCGTTTCCACTTCGATTCCTTCGTTGCCTATCTCGGAACAGGCACTCTTGCTGCGCTCTTCTATTTCCAGTTCCCTGATGAATGGGTCGTCACGGCTTACGCCACGCTCGCATTTGCTTTGTTCGCGGCCGCGTGGGCTCTACGCCGCCCCATTTTCTTGCATCAGGGAATTCTCCTCACTCTCGGAACCTTTGCCCGCGGCATGGCCCACAATCTCTTCGGTGGGAGTTATCTGACCGGCGGCAATTGGAGCGGCCGCTATTTCGTCGTCGGCTCGGCTGCGGCGATTTTGCTCGCGACCCTCTACTTTGCGTTTGAAATACGCGGACGATACGCACCGCCCGCCAACGCGAGCCGCTGGAAGAAAATCTCGACCGCGCTTGTGGCCAGGCCCGAGCAACTCCAATTCTTCGTCCCAGTGATCCTCGTCGCCGCTATGTTCGCGCTGAAAATGACGGCCGAGTGGGTTACCGCCTCCTGGGGTCTTGAAGGACTCTGCATCGTTTTACTTGCTTATCTCGTAAAGGAGCACAGCTATCGTCTGACCGCTTACGCCCTGTTCTTGCTCTGCATTGGAAAAATTGTCGCCATGGACTTTTGGCGAGAGACGTTGTTGGAAAGAGGAGTCTCTTTTGCAGTCGTGGGCGGCGTAATCTTGGCCGTTGCACTGCTCCACACGAAATTCAAGGAAGTTTTCGAGCACCATCGATGAAGCGCGCCATCGTCTTCATTATTTTCTTCGCCATTCTCGGCGTTTCCCTCGCAGGCCTCTATTGGAGCCAGCGCCGCGCCAAATCTCCGCCCGTCTCCTCCAACGCCATTCTGAATATGGCCGCCGACGCGCAACGCGACCTCACCCGCGTGCCAATGCATTTCACCCGCCTCTCCGAGGAACAGGAAATCACCATCGGCCGCAACTTGGCCGCCAACTACTCCGGCATTCTGGGGAAGCTGACTCCCGAAGAGGAAGCTCTCCAAAAATATGTCCGCCGCGTGGGAGGCACCGTCTCGGCGCACGCCCACCGCCACCTCGATTACAACTTCCACTTGATCCCCGATCACAACATGATCAATGCCTTCTCGCTTCCCGGTGGTCCCGTCTACATCGGCGAAGGCATGCTCGATCAGATGGAAACTGAAGACGAACTGGCCGCCATCCTCGGTCATGAAGTCGAGCACATCGATCACTACCACTGCATCGAGCGAATGCAGATCGAAGCCAAGCTGAAAAATCTAAATCTCGAAATCGTCGGCGCCTTGATACAGATGCCGCTGGAATTCTGGCAAGCCGGCTATCACAAAGACGAGGAGTTCGAAGCCGATCGCGAAGGCGTTCGCCTCGCCGTCGAATCCGGCTACTCGCCCTATGGAGCCGTGACGCTCTTCACCCGCCTGGACAAGCTCTGCAACGAATACGTCATTCACGCGCGCAGCCCCGAAGAAGAACTCTCCGAACTCGCCATCCAAAGCCTCACCGGCTACTTCCGCTCGCACCCGCTCCCCTCCGAGCGCCTCGACCAAATCAATCGCCTAATCGCCCAAGAGCATTGGCAAGAACGCAAAACGCAAAAGCCGTTCCACGTCGAATACGAAGTCCACAACGGCCAATTCGTGAAATAAGGAGCCAAAATGGGGGCCTCTTTTACAAATTATCACGTCCGCAAGACAGACACTGCGGCCTGCGCGAAAGCCCTTTCGACGCTCGTCACCTCGCGCGCTCTTGTCACGGATTCCAAAAACGGCTGGACCACCGTCTATGACGAACAATCTGACTCCCAAGATATCGAAGTCCTTCGCAGCCTAGCCAAGAGCCTCTCTTCAAAATTGAAGACCACGGTTGTCGCCATGATGGTTCACGATAGCGACATCTTTGTGTATTTGTTCTACGAGAAAGGCGAGCTCATCGACCAGTTTGATTCCAAGCCGGACTATTTCGGGCCTGTGAGCGAAGCGCAGAAAAAAGAATGGCGGGGTAATTTTGCAAAGTTGATTCCGTACGCAAAGAAAAAGACCTCCGCTCAGGATTTCAAACTGGTCGCTGAAAAACAGTTGATTTTTGAGGAGGAACGCGCCGGCGAATTCTCGCAATTGCTGGGCATAGACCCCTCTCGTGCAAAGACTGGGTTTAAATACGTTCAGGAAACCAACCACAAGTTCACACTCGTTTACGCAAAGGGCCATTCGGAAGATCAGGCGCAGCTTGTGCAAGCAGTTTCCCGGGGAGACGTGGCGAAGGTCAAAGAGCTCCTCGAAAAGGGAACTCCACCTCATCAGAAAGACCGATTTGGCGAACCCTTGCTTGTTATTACAGGGCGGCGTGGCAACTCAGAGATAGCCCGCCACCTCATCGCCTATGGGGCAGACCCATTCGAGCAAATTCCTGGTGGCGGCGACGCTTTATGGAGTGCCGCCGCCCACGGGCACGTAGAAATCGTGGCGCACTTGCTCGAAAAAACCAAAGGCAATCCGAAACTTGCATCCAGCTTGCGGACAGCATTCGGCGCCGCGGTCATGGCCGGTCACACTCAAATTGTCCGAGATCTGATCGGCGCGGGAGCAGACGTCAATGCCCCAACCCTGTGGGGACAGCCCCTGTTGACCCTTGCTAGTATCGGCGGCGAAGAATGGATGTTTGAAGCGACCACGAAGAAACGATTTCCCCCGAGGCGGGATGGCCGCATTGTCGACTGGAAAGAAATCGTGATGCTCCTTCTCGAAGCGGGAGCCCAGGTTCCTTTTCCATCCAAGGACGGTCCGATCGATTCAAAGACGCTCTCGGCCGAGCAACGAAACAAAGTTGCAGATGCTCTCCTCGAAGCAGGGCGGAAGCTCAAGCCGCCCGAAAAGTCGGCCTGAGGAACGAGACGCATCCAAAGAAAAAGCACCAAAAAATGAGAAAGGATAGGCTGTTTTGGAAAACTCTAGGAAATATCGAAACGGCTAAAACAAACCGGGGATTTTCATTCCCGACATTCCGGGAATGCTGCCTGCCAAATTCTTCATCTGGTTGGCAAGCTCATCATCGACGCGACGAGACGCTTCGTTCACCGCGGCGCGCACCAAGTCCTGCAACATCTCCTGATCCTTGCTTGCAAACACTTCCGGCTCGATCCGCAGGTCCACAATCTGCTTCTGCCCGTTCATCTTCACGGTGACCATGCCGCCGCCCGCCGAAGCTTCCACGGCTACGCCATTCACTTGTTGCTGCAGGTCTTCCTGCACCTGCCGCAACCTCGAGAGCATCTGCTGGATCGCATTGACTTCCATCAGGACTCCTCTTGGCGCCATTTTACTTCGGAGATTTTTCCCCCGAAGCGTTGCAGCATCGACCGCACCATCGGATCTCGTTCGAACTGTTCGCGCAATTCCTGCGTTCCGGAAATTCCGCGCGGCGCAGTTGCTGCAACTGCTTCTACTTTAGCACACACTCTTACCGCACGGCCCAGCACTTTGCTCGAACAGGTACGGACCTTTTCCAGCGAATCGCGTCCTTCCATCATCTCCGCGAACGCGCGCTTGTCCGCCGAAAAATAAATTCGCAATTCTGAGCCTTCCAGTTCCCAACGGCTGCCCTGGTTCATGATCTCGCCGAGAAATTTTTGCTGCGCCTGGATCGCCGCCTTGATTTCCGCAACCTGTTCCTGGGTAATTCCCGCGGCGCGCGTTTCCGTGGACGCGGTTTCTGTGCTCGCTTCAGTCTCTGGCACAGATTCAGGCGTAGCCGAAATGGTTGCAGGAGTCTCCACTGCTGACGGCTCAGGGGCGATTTTTATCTCCGCGCGTGCGGGCGCGGTCGCTGCTGCCGCAGTTGCTGACGTTCCAAAACTTGGTGTAGCGATCCTCGGCGGCGGCGCTGCAAATGGTGTTTGCGGTGCGGGCGAAGCAGAAAAACTCCCCGCCGGTGTTGCTTGTGGCGCAACCGCGAATGCCGCGCTGCCGCGCATCGCCCCGGAACCGCTTGATGTCGCCGCCGCGCCGCTGCGCAATTCTGCCAACAACTCTTCCATCGGCGCCAGCCGCTGCGCATTGATCAGCCGCAACAATCCCATTTCCAGATGCACACGCGGATCGGGCTTATGCCGTAAATCGCTATCTGTTTGCAAAAGTATCTGGAAAAATCGCGTCAGGTCTTCTTCCGTGAACTGCGCAGCCGCTTTGGCCAGCGCCGGCCGTTGATCCGCCGTCGCTGCGATCAAATCCGAATCCGCTCCGCTCACCCTCGCGATCAACAGGTTGCGTATATGCCGGATCGCTTCCCGGCAAAAATGTTGAAGGTTGCGCCCTTCCTTCTGAAACGTGTGAACCAAACCCAGCGCGCGGTCCGCCGATCCTTCCGCAATCGCCTCAACCAATTCGTTCAACGAATCTTCCGGCACCACCCCGAGCAATTCGCGCACTTCCTTATCCGGAATCACGTCGCCGCAATACGCTCGCGCCTGCTCCAGCAGAGATAGCGCGTCGCGCAAACTGCCTTCCGCCATCCGAGCAATCACAGCCAGCGCGCCGGCCTCAATCTTCAAATTCTCCTTTGCGGCAATTTCTTCCAGCCGTCCCGTGATTTCAGCGAACGTCAGCGCCCGGAAATGAAAATGTTGCGAACGCGACCGGATGGTGTCCTCTAAATCTTCCGGCTGGGTCGTCGCCATCACAAAAATTACTCGGTCCGGCGGCTCTTCCAAAGTTTTCAGCAGCGCATTCGAAGCTTCCGTCGTCAGCATGTGCGCTTCGTCGAGCAGCACCACCTTGCTCCGCGAAGCTGCCGGCGCATACCGCACCATTTCGCGCAGTTCGCGAATCTGATCGATCCCGCGATTCGAAGCCGCGTCAATCTCAATCACATCCAGCGAAGTTCCCGCGGCGATCTCTTTACACGAATCGCACTCGCCGCAAGGCTCTGCGGTAGGCCCTTTCGCACAATTCATGGCCTTTGCAAGAATCCGCGCCGCCGTCGTTTTTCCTACACCGCGCGCTCCCGAAAAAATATACGCATGAGCCACGCGATCGTTCTTGATCGCGTTCGCCAACGTAGAAGTCACATGGGATTGTCCGACAAGATCACTGAAGGTCTGCGGGCGCCACTTCCGGGCTATAACCTGATAGCTCATTTCGCGTCAGTCGACTTCGCACTCCTGCTCTGCTTGCTGAGCCAAAAAACAAAATACGCCACTCCGATGCATCCCAGGAAAAACGCAACGAGAACTGTTCCACCCAAAAGCATCGTCGTACCTCACCCACAACCACTCTTCACTGTGAGCTGTCAGCTGTAGACTGTCAGCTTCTTTTTTCCGATGCGAGGAACTTCGGGTGATCTGCGGCACCCGAGGCTATCCCGATACCGTTGCTCCCTTCCGGGCCTGGCGGGGTTCGCGGGACCTCGTTGCACAGAGCCCGAAGTTCCACGCTCCGGCAGCCGCGCCCTTCGCACCGCTGCTGGTTTGAGTTTAACACACAGAATTTTAAGTTGCGCCATGCTGGAAATTTCTCGGCGGAGCGTTTTGGATTTTCCAAACGAAATTCTGGCGCGTTGTTCACCGCGCGACAGATCGGCTCGCAGCAACTCTACGGTTTCGCGGCTGCTGCCGGTGCATCTGGCGGTTGCACTTCCGACGGCTTCACCCAGTTGATCTTGAACGGCCCCATGCCGTGGACTTGTACTATCGTTTCGCCTTTGCACAACCCAAAGTGATGCATCTCCTTGGTCATCGTCAGAAAGTTGCCAACGTTCATCGTTTGCATTTTGCTCTCGTCGAAGGCATCGCCCATCCCGACCATAAATGTGCCCTTCATCACCGTGATGTTTTCGTCCACCGGATGCCAATGTGCCGGAATCTTCGCACCATCCGCGCATCGAATACGAATCACAAATGGCGTTACATCCGCGTTTGGGTCGCCCGATAGCGGCGCCAGTTCGCAGCCTTTGAGGATCGGTGTCCACTTCAGATCGGCGAAATGAATAATTTTGTGCGGCGCGTCGGCTTCCTTTTTCTCCTGGCTGTAACTCGCCGCCGCGAAAACCGCCAGCGCCGAGGCCGCCACGCAAACACTCTTGAAAAAATTCTTGTTCATGCTCGTTCCCTCCGAAGGAACTTTGCTGCAACATACGCCCGCCGGACCTGGAGAGCAAGGCCTGTCGCGCATTCATTCTCGTACTCGGTACCTTTCATCTCCCCGCGCTTTTTGTTTCGTCAAAGAACGAAACGAGGACTCCGCGGAACAGTTGTGCGCCGCCGAGCCCTTCACATTTTTTTGCTTCGTTGAGCGCTATCGATTCTACGCGCTCAGTAGTTGCGCGCTCCGGTTGCCTCGTTAGTTCTTCGGATAGTTGGGGTCGGCTTTTACTTCCAGGATTTGCTTCGTGTGGCGCTCGCTATGTGCGGCGATAAAGAGAACGAACTCGTACCCGTCCAGCTTTGAGCCCAATGGACTGTCGACGGCGTGATCACGGAGGCCGGGCGTAGTTTTCAGGAAGTCTTCCGTTTTCGTTCGGCTCTCGATGAAATGTTTCAATGAGCCATCTGCTGAGCCAAAGCGGTTCGTGGGAACGAGCGGCTCGGGCGCTT
>Ga0209415_10007212_pt1 | contig 19462 bp, 16 predicted proteins | sample PeaSoiSIISIP2007_FD_187696 | JGI IMG/M metagenome (GOLD analysis project Ga0209415, IMG submission 187696) | Peat soil microbial communities from Weissenstadt, Germany - SII-SIP-2007 (SPAdes) (version 2) | ecosystem: Environmental > Terrestrial > Soil > Wetlands > Peat | place: Germany... | reverse complement strand
CCGCTGGCCGAGCCCGGCGGCATCTGCATCTCCGCCCGCGTGCGCGAGGACGCCGCCGGCAAGATGGCGCTGGAGGTGGACGACCTCGGCGAGCCCGCGCTGAAGAACATCGCGGCGAAGATCCGGGTGTTCCGGGTCCGGCTGGGAGCGGCCGACGCCTTGTCGAGCCAGCCCGCGCTGGCTCTGCCCGACAAACCGTCGATCGCCGTGCTGGCGTTCACCAACATGAGCGGCGATGTGGAGCAGGAGTAGTTCTCCGACGGAATGGCCGAGGACATCATCACGCAGTTGTCGCGCAGCCACGCACTGTTCGTGATCGCCCGCAATTCCAGCTTTACCTACAAAGGGCGCGCCGTCGACGTGAAGCAGGTCGGTCGAGAACTCGGCGTGCGCTACGTGCTGGAAGGCAGCGTACGCCGCGCCGGCGAGAGGGTGCGGATCAGCGCCCAGTTGGTCGAAGCCGAGAGCGGGAACCACATCTGGGCGGAGCGGTACGACCGCGCGCTCGCCGACGTGTTCGCGGTGCAGGACGAGATTTCGGACGCCGTGGCGACCGCGATCGGGCCGGCGGTCGCCGACGCCGAAATGCACCGGGCCATGCGCCGGCCACACGCATCCCTCGGCGCGTGGGAACTCTATCAGCGAGGGATGTGGCATCTGGGAAAGGCGGATGCAGCGGGGAATGACGCCGCACGCCGCCTGTTCGAACGGGCCATTGAACTGGATCAGATGTTTGCCGCCGCCTACGCCAGGTTGTCATTCTCCTGTCTCTGGGCGGGCGCTCGATACCTGACCATGAACCTAGAGGAGGCGACACGGTTGGGCGTGATGCACGCCCGCAAGGCAGTTGAACTCGATCCCGGCGATGCGGACGCGCAATCCGAACTGGCCGGGGTCTTGTGGGTGTGGGGCGACATGGATAATGCCCTGGTGATCGCGCGGCAGGCACTTTCCATCAATTCCAACTGCGCCCTAGCCCACTGGGTCATGGGAGCAGTCCTGATCTTCACCGGCCGGATGGCGGAAGGCCGCCAGGCCTTGGGCGTCTTCGAACGGTTAAGCCCGCGTGATGCGGTCATCGCCCAGGCGCACGGCGTGATCGCCATTTCCTACTATTTGGACCGTGACTTTGAGCGATGTGTCGGAGCCGCACGGCGTCAACTGAGTGCCCATTCCGGCTATACCCTGACATATCGCTGGCTGGCCGCCGCCCTGGGCCAACTCGGCCGCACCGAGGAGGCACGCGCGGCGCTCGAGAAGTCGATCGCCATTTCCCCACGCGAGTTCGATGTCTATGTCCGCAACCGCGTGCCCTGGCATCGCCCCGAGGACCACGAACACATGCTCGAGGGCCTGCGCAAGGCCGGCTGGCAGGGCTGAGCGGGCGACCATACAGTAAGCCGTGACGCCACATCTGGTACACCCCAAGGGCATCCCCGACGCATCGGACGTTGGCCGGCCTCGTCGTCGCGGCACCCGACGCCGTGATTGGTACTCGTCGGCGACCAAGCACCGGGCCCTTGCCGAAACTACCCTCATAGGGTAATAGCCATTCATGGAGAAACGCACGCCGCATTATGACCTCGCGCGGGTGCAGGCGGATGTCGTGCGGCTCGGTGCGGCGGCTTTCACCAAATCCGCACTCGATGGCGGCCGCGCCATGGGCCTCACATCCGCCGAGATGCTGGCGGTGGTCGCCGCGCTGACCGGTCGTGCGTTCCACAAATCGATGACGACCTATGCCGATCATCGTGTGTGGCAGGACGTCTATCATGCGGCGACGCCGGTTCGGAAGGACGCCTATATCAAGATCACCTTGCGGGACACCGCTCCGGTGATCCAGTTCAAGGAGTTGTAAGCATGGCACGGCAATGTCTGAACTGCGAAGGCGGGCAGAGCCTGTCTCGCTTCGAAGGTGAGACGTTCACAATCGGGCAGGCCGGCCTGACGGCGACCGTCGAGGGCCTGTCGGGCTGGCGGTGCGGAACCTGCGGCGAAGTGGAGTTCGACCCCGAGAGCGCGCTGCGTTACGCGGCGGCGGGCGACCAACTTGTGCTGCGCGACCGTGAGCGACAGAGCAAGGAGATCCGTCGCATTCGTCGAAAGCTCGGCCTGAGCCAGGCTGCCGCGGCGCGCCTGACCGGCGGCGGGCATAATGCGTTTTCCCGGTATGAGCGGGGCGAAGTGGTCCCCTTGCCGGCAGTCGTCAATTTGTTCCGGCTGCTGGACAAGCATCCCGAGATGCTGAAGGACCTGGTTTGATTGTGCGTCGGTCCCGTTCCTCCCGGACATGGCCGCGGACGAAACAACAGCAGCCACGGCAGCGTCTCTTTGTGCTCGCTGGGCACTGTCCGCCAATCTGCCTGTGCTGAACGGGCAATCTGGATCGCGGTGCTGGCATCGGCGGGGTGACAACGCGGCCCGGGCTCATAGTTGGCTATGTGGCGAAGATCCTGCAACCATAGCGGGGCCCAAGCGAAACTGCCGGCGGGCGTGATGCTCTGGACGCCGCGCGACCGCTGGCCGATGCTCGCCGCATGATCCGCAAGCTGCTGACCGTCATCGAGGAAACGCACCAGGAGGTTGGGCAGGACATCAAGCCTCCCACCCGCAAGGCCGCTGTCATCGCGGTGATCGACAATCCGTTCGCCGGCCGCTTCGTTGAGGACCTGACCGAACTGATCGACCTCGGCGCCATGCTCGGCACGTTGCTGGGCGAGCGGGCGGTGCACGCCCTGGGCATCGCCCCCGCCGATGTGCACAGCTACGGCAAGGCGGCCATCGTCGGCGAGAACGGCGAGCTCGAGCATGCCGCGGCGATCCTGCACCCAAGGCTGGGCGCCCCCTGCGCGTAGCGGTGGAGCAAGGCGCGGCGATCATTCCGAGCGCGAAGAAGCGCGGAGGCATGGGCGCGGCGATCGACGTGCCGCTGGGGCACAAGGACGACGCCTGGACGTTCAGCCATTTCGACGCGATGGAGCTGCGCGTGCCGGACGCGCCGCGCGCCGACGAGATCGTGGTAGCCGTGGTGGTGACCGATGCCGGCCGGCCCCTGGCGCGCATCACCGGCGTCCCGCCCGCGCAGGCGGCGGCACGTGACCCGTCGGCGCAACGCGAATCGGGGTAACGCCGCCGTCTCCGGGGGGAGGAACATGATAACCAGCGGCTCGGTTGCGGAGGGACGAACCGCTGTCATGACACCGTCGCGCCGGCGGTTCGTCGTCATGACGCTGCTGTTCGTTACGGTGGTCATCAACTACCTGGACCGCAGCAACATGTCGGTCGCGGCGCCTGCTCTGGTCGCCGCATTCCACCTCGACCCAGTGCAATTGGGGCTGGTGTTCTCCGCGTTCGGCTGGACCTACACGCCGTTCCAGTTGCCGGGCGGCTGGCTGGTAGACCGCGTGCATCCGCGCGTCCTCTACCCCGTGACGATCATGCTGTGGTCGCTCGCCACGCTGACCCTCGGCCTGGCGACCGGATTGCTGTCGCTGATCGTGCTGCGCATGGCGGTCGGGCTGTTCGAGGTGCCGACCTTCCTGATCAACAACCGCATCGCCACGACGTGGTTCGGCGAGAAGGAGCGCGCCACCTGCATCGCCGTCTACACCGCGGCGGAGTCGGTCGGCCTGGCGTTCATGACCCCGCTGCTGTTCTGGCTGAAGGTGGCGTTCGGCTGGCCATCGGTATTCTTTTTCACCGGCGCGCTGGGCCTGGTGTGGGCCTGCATATTCTTCCGCGGCTACCGCGATCCGCCCGAGATGCCGGGGGTGAACGCCGCCGAGTTGCGGCTGATCGAGGACGACGGCGGCATTCCCGACCTGTCCTCCCGGGGCGCCGCGCGCCGCGCCGCGCAGACCGGATCGCCGTGGCGCGACCTGGCGATCGTGCTGGGCCGGCGCAAATTATGGGGCATCTATTTCGGCCATTTCGTCTGGGGCACCATCGGCACGTTCTTCCGAAGCTGGTTTCCCACCTATCTGGTCACCTATCGGCACTTCACCTTCATCAAGGCGGGCTTCTACGTCTCGCTGCCGTTCATCGCGGTGTTCTGCGGCGTGTTGTTCTCCGGGGTGATTTCCGACGGCCTGGTACGGCGCGGCTATAGCCTCACGTTCGCACGCAAGGCGCCGATCATCGGCGGCCTGGTGCTGTCCACCAGCATCGTCGGCGCCAACTACGTGGACAACCAGGAGTTGATCATCCTGTTCCTGACCTTCGCATTCTTCTGCAACGGGGTGGCCTCGATCCACTGGTCGCTGGTCTCCGCCACCGCGCCGGAACGGCTGATCGGCCTCACCAGCTCGGTATTCAACTGCCTGGGCGGCGTGGCCGGCATCCTGTCGCCCATCATCATCGGCTTCCTGCTGCGGGCCGGCGATTTCCGCCTGCCGCTGGTGTTCATCGCGGTGATCGAGGTGCTCGGCGTGTTCTCGTATATCTTCGTCGTGGGCAGGCTGGAGCGGGTGGCGGAATAGGAGGCGGTGATGATGTTCCCAGTGACCGAACACTGCGTCAGGACAGAGCGGCACACCACGTTCTACCTGGCCTGCGGCGCCGCGGACGCGGCGGCGATCGTGTTCGTGCACGGCTGGCCGGAGCTGGCGGTGAGTTGGCGCCACCAACTGCCGTGCTTCGCCGCGCTGGGCTTCCGCTGCATCGCGCCGGACATGCGCGGCTATGGCCGTTCGAGCATCTATCCGCGCCACGCGGACTACGCACTGGAGCACAGCACGCGCGACATGCTCGAGCTACTCGATGCCCTCGCCCACGACAAGGCGGTTTGGGTCGGGCACGACTGGGGCAGCCCGGTGGTCTGGAGCATCGCCAGCCATTTTCCCGAACGCTGCTTCGGCGTTGCCAATTTGTGCGTGCCTTATTTCGCCAGCGGCTTCGCGCCGGTGAATTTTGTTCCGTTTGTCGACCGCTCGGTTTATCCTGAAGATACTTTTCCCGCCGGGCAGTGGGAATACATGCTGTTCTACGAGGAACACTTCGACACGGCGAGTGCGGCGTTCGAGGTGAATGTCGGCAACACGGTGAAGGCGTTGTTCCGCAAGGGCAATCCGGCCGCCGGAGGAAAACCGTCACGCTCGGCCCTGGTGCGCCGTGACGGCGGCTGGTTCGGCGGCGCCGGCGCCGCACCCGACGTGCCGCGAGACGCCGACGTGCTGACCGACGATGACCTGCACCGCTACGTCGCCGCGTTGCAGCGCAACGGCTTCTTCGGGCCGGATTCCTGGTACATGAACCACGCGCGCAACGTCGCTTTCGCGTCCGGGGCGATGCATGGCGGCCGTCTGGAGATGCCGGTGCTGTTCCTGCACGCGGCGTATGACTACACCTGCGAAACGCTGACCTCGCGCCTGGCCGAGCCGATGCGGCGGGACTGCGGCGACCTGACCGAGGTGGTCGTGCCGTCGGGCCACTGGATGGCGCAGGAGAAGCCGGCGGCGGTGAACGCGGCGCTGGCGAAGTGGCTGGCGGTCAAGCTGCCGGCGCTGTGGCCAAGCTGAGCGGCCGACAAGGCGACCTCCGGCCGCCCGGCGTCCCGGTCAGGCAGCTTTTGCGGCCCGAACGTCGGCGCGGTCCGGCGGAAGCCGACAGCAGCAACGGTCCCGGCTGCGCGACCGGCGTCAGCGAGCCGGTTTATCCGGCCGCCATCTCTCGCGTCGCTCTGATCGGCAGCTTCAAAACCTTGCACAGTGCGCTCAAGTTCGCATCTCTTGGTCGCACCCGATCGGTCTCCCAAAAATAGATGCTGGCGGCGCTGACGCCAACGCGTTCCGCAAGTTCGGCGACCGATAGTCCGCGCTCGAGACGAGCGTTGCGAAGGTAGCGGGAAAGACTGGGTTTGCGGGGCAACGATGCGTTCTCCTGCCTGGTTGATGGATAGCGGAGGGAACTTAGTGATAATTGCGAAGTTTGGCAACTCGCCGGCAATCGCTGGTCGACTTGGGTCCCCGACCCGGGTTCGATGACGCCTGGCGGAGATTTGGCGCCGGCCGTCATGCGGGGACAAAGTGGTTTGTAGATCCTCTTAACCGTGGATTAATCTCCACCGGCGAGAGAATGGAAAAGTCCGTTCCGGGAACCTGATATGCCTCGGTTTGAAATTACACAACAGTCATCGACGGAGATGTTGGCGCGGCTGGTTGCGTTTGACACCACCAGCCGTAACTCCAATCTCGATCTGATCGGCTTCGTGCGCGCCTGGCTCGATGCACACGACGTACCCTATCGGCTCAGCTTCGATCCTACCGGCCGGAAGGCCAACCTGCATGCCACGATCGGCCCGGTACAATCGGGGGGCCTGGCATTGTCTGGCCACCTGGACACGGTATCGACCGACGGCCAGACCTGGACCAGCGATCCGTTCACGCTGCGCCGGAAGAACGGTCGCCTGATCGGTCGCGGCGCTTGCGACATGAAGGGTTTTATCGCCGCCGTGCTGGCCGCGGTGCCGGATATCATGGCCCGCAAGCCGGCCCGCCCGGTGCACCTGCTGCTGACCTATGACGAGGAGGTGGGCTATCACGGCGCGCGCCGCATGATCGAGGACCTCGCGGAATCGGGGCTGCGTCCCGCTGCCTGCGTGGTCGGCGAGCCATCCGGTATGCTGCCGATCCTGGCCCAGAAGGGCCGCCTGACCGCCCGGGTCGACGTGCGCGGCCATGGCGCGCATTCCAGTGAGGCCCATCGCGGGGTCAACGCCGTGCATGCCGCGGCCGAGGCCATCGCATTTCTGGCCGCCGCATCCCGCCGTGGCGCCCATATTGGCCGGACCGAAGCAGGCTTCGACCCGCCGTACAGCACGCTTCAGGTCAGCAACCTCACCTGCGGCGCGCTGCCAAGTACGGTGCCCGACCGGGCGGGCTTCGACGTGGACTGGCGTAACATACCGGCGGATGACCCGATGCAGGAGCTCGCCCGCTTCCAGGCGCATGTGGCCACTGCGATCGAACCGCAGATGCGCGAACTCCGCCCGGATACCGGCTTCGAGTACGAGGTATTGCTCGACCTCGCGGCCCTCTCGCTGTCGCCGAAACATGAACTGGCACGTGCGGCGTGCGACATCACTGGCGCGCCCGTCGGCGGCAAGGTGAGCTACTGCAGCGAGGGATCGCTGTACCAACCCGCCGGCATCGCCTGCCTGGTGTGCGGTCCCGGGGATCTCGCCCAGGTGCATCAACCCGACGAATGGGTCGCGGAAAGTCAGCTCGCCGTCTGCGACGACTTCCTCCGCCGCTTGGTCGATCGCATGGCCGCCTGAACTTGTAGGCTCAAAGGGGGACAAAGAACGCCCCTGCGCCACCGTCTTCTTCCCCGTACCGAAAAGTCCGCCCTTCGTTGCCCCACAAGCAGCGTGGCGCGTCGATTCAACTGTAACGCTCCTCGCGCCAGGGGTCGGCGTTGTTGTGGTAGCCGCGTTGTTCCCAGAATCCCGGGTGGTCGCTGATGGTGAACTGGATGCGCCGCAGCCATTTCGTCGACTTCCAGAAATACAACCGCGGGATCAACACCCGAACCGGCCCGCCATGCGCGCGTGCCAGGGGCCGGCCGTCCCATTCATGCACCAGGAAGACGTCCGGTTGATCGAACTGATCCAGCCGGACATTGGTGGTGTAGCCGTCGAACGAGTGGAAGATGACGTGCCGTGCGTCCGGCTTCGGCTGCACCAACTCCAGTATGACCCGCGCCGCCACGCCTTTCCAGCGGTTGTCGTAGCGCGACCACTGGGTGACGCAGTGGATGTCCGAGACACTCTCGGCCTGCGGCAGCGCCATGAACTCATCGAGCGACAGGCTCAATCGATGCTCGACCGCACCGTCCACGTCGAGCCGGAATTTCTGTGGCGTGACGTCCGGTTCGGCACCGAGGTCGAGCACCGGCCAGTCGGTCACTAGGAGTTGGCCAGGCGGCAGCCGGTCGCGTTCCGGGTCGGCGGTGGTGCCGGTCAGCAGGCGGCCCTCGCGTGCCCATTCCTGTTTGGCCTCGATCAGCTTTTCCCTGATTCGGCCGGTGCTCTCGATGTCGTCTGCCATGTCCTGCGGTCCATTGTCGTGTGCATTGTCATTGCGAGAAGCGCAGCGACGCAGCAATCTCCCGCGCGGCGAGCTCGTACCGCTCATCAGGCGAGAGATTGCTGCGTCGCTGCGCTTCTCGCAATGACGGGGCGCTTCGCTCCATGCAATGACAGAATACTACCCCCGCGCGCGCATCAGTCGTGCCTTGTCGCGTTGCCAGTCGCGCGCAGCGACGGCGGCGCGCTTGTCGTGGGCCTTGCGGCCCTCGGCCACGCCGAGCAAGACCTTGGCCCGGCCGCGCTCGTTGAAGTGGATCTGCAGCGGCACGATGGTCGCGCCCTTGCGGCTGATCTCGCCGGTCAGTTGGGTAATCTGCTTGTGTTTCAGCAGCAGCTTGCGCGGCGCGCGCGGCTCGAAGCGCGACAGCACACCGCCCTGGTATTCGGGGATATAGGCGTTGAACAGCCACATCTCGCCGTCGCGTTCGCCGGCCCAGGCCTCGTTCAGGGTGGCGCGGCCGTGGCGCAGCGACTTCACCTCGGGCCCCTTCAGCACCAGACCGGCCTCGACCGTCTCCTTGATCGTGTAGTCGTACCGCGCCTTGCGGTTCTGCGCCGCAATGCCGTGCGAGATCAGGCCCTTTTTCTGTTTTGCTTCTGCCATGTCGTTCTACAGCGTCATGGGCAACCCCGGGTCAAGCGCCCCAGGGGGGGCTGGCCGGCCATCCACGACTTACGGCGCTCGGTGCGGCAAAGTTATGGATGGCCGGCCAGTGCCGGTCCCCGGGCACATGACCCAAGTGCCGGCCATGACGGTCCGCGTCAGTTCAGCAGACCCACTTCCGTCATCGCCGCGCGCACCTTGGCCCGCGTCCCCTCCATCAGCGGCGCCAGCGGCAGGCGGCAATGCTCGGTCGCCTTGCCGAGCAGGGAGGCGGCGAACTTTACCGGCGCGGGGCTGGTTTCGGTGAACAGCGCGTCATGCAGCGGCAGCAGCCGGTTCTGGATTTCCATCGCCTGCGCAACCCGGCCTTCCAGCCACGCCGTCTGCATGTCGCTGCATAGCCGCGGCGCGACATTGGCGGAGACGCTGATACAGCCCACACCGCCGGCGGCGTTGAACGACAGCGCCGTCGCGTCCTCGCCGGAGAGCTGGCAGAAATCCGCGCCGCAGTGCCGGCGCTGGTGCAGTGGCCGCGCCAGGTCGGCGGTGGCGTCCTTCACGCCGATGATGTTCCGGTGCTTCGCCAGCCGCGCCATCGTCTCGACCTTCATGTCCACCACGCTGCGCGGCGGAATGTTGTAGATGATGATCGGCAGGTCCACCGCGTCGGCGATCGCCTTGAAGTGCAGGTACATGCCTTCCTGCGTCGGCTTGTTGTAATACGGCGTAACGATCAGCGCGGCGTCCGCGCCCGCCTCCTTGGCATGGCGCGTCAGCTCGATCGCCTCCTCGGTGCTGTTGGAGCCGGCACCGGCGATCACCGGCACGCGGCCCTTCGCCACCTCGATGGCGATTTCGACCACGCGCTTGTGTTCGGCGTGCGAGAGGGTCGGGCTTTCGCCGGTGGTGCCCACCGGGACGACGCCGTGCGTGCCCTCCTTGATCTGCCAGTCCACCAATTCGGCATAGGCCTTCTCGTCGACCATCCCGTCCTGGCGCATCGGGGTGATCAACGCGACGAACGATCCCTTGAACATGGCGTTCTCCCTGGCTTGCCGGCCGGAGACGACCGGCCCGGCCTGCGACGGCAGGCTAGGCGCACGGATGATGCGCCGCAAGGCCGGGTCGCGGTAGAAACCCCCATGCATCTGCCGACTCGGTCCGCCCTGGTTCTGTTATTGCTCATGCACGCGACCGGCCCGGCCGTGACGCAGGAGGTGCCGGCCGCCGGTCGTGACCCGATCGCCGCCGTCCGCGCCGACCACTGGGCCGACGCACAGGCCGACGCCGCCCACTTCGCCGACCCAGTCGCCGAGAAGCTGGTCCTCTACTATCGCCTGCTTACCCAGGGGGCGGCAACTCCGACGGAAATCGCCGGCTTCATGCACGACAGCCCGGACTGGCCGAACCAGGCGCTGCTGGAGCGCCGCCGGCAGGACGCTATCGCCGCCGACCCGGACGATGCGGACGTGATGGCGCAATGCGCCGCCGCGCCGGTCACGGAGGCGCCCGCCTTGCTGCGTTGCGCCGCCGCTCTGGCCAGCGCCGGACAGGCCGATGCCGCGGCCGCCGACGCTCGCCAAGCCTGGGTCACCGGCCTTGCCGAACCAGCGCAGGAGGCCAGCTTCCCGCACCACTGGGCCAGCAGCATGACGCCGGACGACCAATGGGCGCGGTTTCAGCATCTGGCCTGGCATGATCCGGCCGCCGCGGCGCGGCAGATTGTCCGGCTCGACAGGGCGAAGCGCCCGGCGGCCGAGGTGCGGCTCGCCTTCCAGCGCGACGACTCACGCGCCGAGGCCCTGCTGGCCGCCGCGCATGTGGTGGAGCGCGACGACCCGGGCCTGATGCTCGATCATGCGCGCTACCTGCGCCGGGCCGACCGCACCGCCGACGCCCTGGCGCTCTGGCAGCGCGACGGCGAGGCAGCGCAGGACGCGATCCACGCCACCGCGCCAGAGCACCTGCCGGCCTTCTGGGCGGAGCGGAACCTGCTGGCGCGCGCCTTGTTGGCCGCCGGCGACGCGACGGGCGCCTATGCGGTCGCCAGCGGACCTGGTGCTATCGCGCCGGAAGCGGCGATCGACGCCGAGTTCCTCGCCGGCTTCACTGCGCTGCGCAAGCTCGACGACCCGGCGGCGGCGCTGCGCCACTTCCAGAAGCTCGAGGCGGTCTCGAAGGCGGCGATCACCCAGGCGCGGGCGTGGTACTGGCAGGGCCGCGCCGAGGCCGCCGCCGGCACGGACCCGAAACCGGAGTACGAGAAAGCCGCTGCCTGGCCCACCACCTTCTATGGCCAGCTCGCCGCGTTGGCGCTGGGCGACGATGCGGCGGCACTGGCGCGGCGGATCGACGCGCTGCACGATCCCTCCTGGACCCACGACGCGGTGCTTGCCTTCACCGGCCACGAGGTCGTGCGCGCCGCCGCCTGGCTGGTGGCCTGGGGCGATCCGCACCGTGCGCGCGTCTTCCTGTTGCGCATGGACGAGCTGGCGCCCGACCCGGCGGACCGCGCGCTCACCGCGGCACTGGCGTTGCGCGTCGGCCTGCCTGACACGGCGGTGTTCATTGCCCGCCGCATGGGGCGCGACGGGCTGATGCTGCCGGACGAGGGTTGGCCGATGCCGTTCGATCCGCCGGGGGGAGAACTCGATCCGGCCGTCGCGCTGGGGATCATGCGGCAGGAGAGCAGTTTCGACGTTGGGGCGGTCAGCCCTTCCGGGGCGCGGGGGCTGATGCAGTTGATGCCGTTCACCGCCGATGCGGTAGCGAAGCAGTTGGGAGTCGGCACCTCGCTGGTGACGCTGACCAGCGATCCGGAGCACAACATGCGGCTGGGGACGGCGTATCTGCGGCAGATGCTGGATCAGTTCGGTGGGTCGCTGCCGCTGGCGGTCGCCGCCTACAATGCCGGGCCGCATCGTGTCGTGCAGTGGCTGGCGCAGAACGGCGATCCGCGCGTCGGGCCGGTGGACATGATCGACTGGATCGAACAGATCCCGCTCGCGGAAACGCGCAACTACGTGCAGCGGGTGCTGGAAAACATCACGATTTATCGCGCCCGCCGCGGCGAGGCGACGCCGACGCTGCTGGCCAAGTGGACGCAGTAGTTGGACGCACGCGTCCATCGCCTGTCCGCCTGGGATGGCCTGACGCTGACGGTGCGGGAATGGCACGACGGCGCGCAGCGGCGGCCGCTGCTGTGCCTGCCGGGGCTGGTGCGCACCGGCGGCGATTTTGCTGGCGTCGCCGCCGCGCTCGGAGCGGGGCGCCGCGTCATCGCGCCTGACTACGCCGGTCGCGGCGACTCCGGCCGGGCGCGCGACGCCAATCGCTATGCGCCGGAGGCCTGCGTGCGCGACGTCCTCGACCTTTGCGCCGCGTTGCATGTGCATGGCGCGATCGGTATCGGCACCAGCTTCGGCGGCCTGCTGTGCATGGGGATCGCGGCGGCGCGGCCGTCGCTGCTGCGCGCCGTGGTACTGAACGATGTCGGACCGGAGATCGGCGGACAGGGAGCGGATTTCGTCCGCCGCTTCGTGGCGGCGGATCCGGCGCTGCCCAGCCTCGAGGCCTGTGTCGCGCATCTGCGCGCCGTGCTGCCACCGCTGTCGCTGCAGAGCGACGAGGAATGGCAGGGCATGGCGCGGCTGACCTACGCGCCCGGCGCGGACGGGCGCTGGCATCCGGTCTGGGACATGCGGATTGCCGAGTTGCTGCGGCGTAAGCCGCCCGATCTGTGGCCGCTGTTCGGTGCGCTGGCACCGGCGAAGCTGTTGTTGGTGTGCGGCGAGGCGAGCGACATCCTGCTGCCGGACACCGTGGCGCGCATGGTGGCGGCGCGGCCGGATATGGACGTGGCGAGCCTGCCCGGCATCGGCCACGCGCCGACACTCGCCGAGCCAGCGATCGTCGCGTCCCTGCGCGACTTCCTGGAGCGCGTCGGATGAGCTTCGATCGCCGGGTGTCCCAGCTTGTGGCACGGTGGATCGCGGCGGGATTTGGCACCGGCTTCGCACCAATCGCCGCCGGCACGGTGGCTTCCGCCGTCGCGACCCTGGTGGGCGCGGCGTTGCTGTGGTCGTCGCCGTTCGCCCTGCCGGCGGCGGTCCTGCTGGCCACGTTCGGCGGCCTGTGGGCGGTGCGCGCGGCGCAGGTCGAGGGCGACCCCGGCTGGGTGGTGATCGACGAGTTCGCCGGCCAGTGGATCGCCCTGCTCGGGCTGGCGGCTGTCACGCCGCTGGGGTTGCTGGTGGCGTTCCTGCTGTTCCGATTGCTCGACGTGGCGAAGCCGGGGCCGGTCGGCTGGGCCGATCGCCAGCATGGCGCCGCGGGCATCATGGCGGACGATCTGATCGCCGGGGCGCTGGCCGCGGGGATTCTGTGGGCGATACGCTCGCAGTGGCCGAGCGCGCTGGGGTGATACCGAGCGGCGGAGAGGCATAATCGCGATAGGGGGCGGGGGTTACCGCGATTCACTCATGCGTCGCCCAGTGAACACGGGGGTCCAAGCCGCCTTCTCTCGGCGGTGCCCAGATCGGGGTGCCGATTTCGCAGCGTGGCACTGAGCCTTTTCGGTGGTTGATATAGCGAAAAGGGGCGCCTTGCGGCGCCCCATTCGCGTTGGTGATGGTTCAGCCGCCAACCGTCAGAGGATGACGATCTCGACGCGACGGTTCTGCGGCTCGCGAACGCCGTCGCCGGTGGGCACCAGCAGATGCGTCTCGCCGAAGCCTTTCGTGGTGATCGCACCGACAGGCACGCCGTCCTTGACCAGCTCGGCCTTCACCGCGTCCGCGCGGCGGACCGACAGGCCCTGGTTGTATTGCGGCGTGCCGGAGGTGTCGGTGTAGCCGTTCACCTCGATCCGCGTGTACTTCACGTGGTTGGAATTGTCCGCCGCTTCCTTGATGATCTGGCGGGCGCGGTCGGTCAGCGTTGCCTTATCCCAATCGAAGAACACCAGGTAGGAGCGGGCAGGCTGCACCATCGGCGCCGGCGTGGCGGCCGGAACGGCAGGCGGCAGCGGAACCGGAGCGCCGAACTTGAATTTCACCCCGCCCATGATCGCCACAACGCTCCAGTTCGGGGCGCCGTAGCCGGGGGTCAGGAACCCGATGGCGGTGCTGCCAGTTGTCGTCCCGACGATCGTGCCCGGGCTGTCATTCCAGTCGGTGTTGTGGAAGCTGGAGTAGGCGACCATTCCCACCAGCTCGACGCTCGGCGTCGCCTCGTAGGTCGCTGTCAGTCTGAGGCTGTTCATCAGCGAGTTGATGTCGGGATAGTTGCTCACGTTCTGATAGGACTGCAATGTCGCAGTCGGACCGGTCACGAACACGCCGTTGAACTCGGTGAACGCCACCGAACCGTAGGCGATGGTGTAATCGCCCTTCAGCTTCAGCTTATCGTTGACCTTCCACTCGCCGCTTAGGCCAACCGTATTGGTGATGCTGTTTTGTTTGTTCAGGTTGTACCCCACGGACCCCGTGCAGCCGTTGGCGGGAACTGCGATGTCCGCGGGCGTGGAGCACTCGCCGTTGCCCTGGAAGTTAAAGAAGAGCTGCTCGAACGTGTAGTAAAGATGGACGTTCACATTCGGCAAGGGCCGATAGTTGATGTCCGGACTAACGCTTAGGGCGTAGTCCTGCTTGAGGCCTCCGCCGACACCCGAAAGGGGGATCGTCGAAGGGGTGGAGGGCGGGGTGCCTACGCCGAGGGGAATGCCCGGGTAGGTGTAATTCTCGTTCTTGAACTGGACCTGGAGGCCGCCGGAGAGCGTATCCGACGGCGTGTAGTTGGCCCGTAGCGTGACCACCTCCGACGTCATGGGAGCCTGGTAGTAAGCGCCGGAGAAGACCTGGCCGGTGGGCCCGTCGAGATTGAACCACGGCGTGAGGTAGCTAAGATTGCCGGAGCGGTCGATATAGTCGAAGGTGAGCCTGCCGTCAGCCTGGGGCCCGATCGTGGATGACAAGGCGACCGATGCGTCGTTCGTCCAACTGTGCCCGACCTGGGCGTTGCTGCGTTGGGTGGAGTTGAACACGTAGCCGACCGTCAGCTTGGTATCGTAGTCGGGAATGAGGCGGTACGTCCCCTCGATGCCCCCGTTCTGCTTCAGCCAATCCTGCGGAACGACGAAGGCGTACGGCGTGGCCGAGCCCGGGGTGGCGTCGCTCCCGGTGCCGGCGCCAAAGGCTCCGCGGCACGTGGCGTAACCGCCCGCGGGGGTGAAGTAAGGCATGGTGCAACCCATGTTGACGTTGCGCCCGTCTACCCCGTAGCGCGCGTCAATATCGATATTGGGGAACGGATGCGATGCCGCACTGACCTTGACCTGGTAAATCGTGGCTGTGATGTCGGGGGAGTTTTCGCTGGTTCCCTGCCCCGCGGAGTTCAGGTTTTGGTAGATGGGGACAGAGCCGAAGGTCGCGCCAGGATTGGCGGTGTTCGGCGGGAACGACGAGTCCTGCTTTTCCACGCCGACCCGCGCGTTCAGATTGATGCGCGTCAGTGGCACCGCATTGGTTGCCAACATGAGCGTGACGTACTGGGCGACGTTGCTGGGCGGCGTCTCATAAGCTGCTGCCCGTTGGAACGGGCTGCTGGTTCCCGAGACCGGATAGGGCAGATTGACGTAGAGATTATTGTCGTCGAAATGTATGTAGGTGTACTGCAGCGACCCCTGGTACAGCCGCGTGGTGTAGGCGGCCGTTGCATCGTAGCGGTCGGTGTCGTAGTCGATCGGCATGGCGAAGGCCGTGCCGCCATAGGTGCCGTAATACGCCTCCTCCATCGAGCCTTCCTTGTGCTCGTGGCGGAACACGCCCGTGAAGGTCCAGTCGCCCCAGAGGTACTTGAAGTCGCCGCCGATGATATCACGGCGTGTGCCCGTCTGGACGGGCAAGAAGGCATTGGTCGGGAATGGGGTGGTGACGAGGCCGTTCGCTGCTGTGGTGGTGGGACCTGCGAGGGTGTAGGTGCTAACGGCACCCCGTGTTGCCGCGCCCTGGGAGGTCGCGCCGCCAAACGGCATCAGAGGCGCGTTCAGGAACCCCTGGTTGCCGTTGACGGTATAGATCGAACCGATGACGTTGCCGGTGTAGGTGATGGAGTTGTAGTAGGCATTGACCCCCCAAATGCCCTGGTCGCCGGCTTTGAACCCCAGCGAGCCGGCGTTCAAGATGCCGTTGCTGAAGCCGGAGCCAAAGCTGTTCTGGTTGACGGGGGTGCCGATGCCGTTGCCATCGCCGAGGCGATTGCCGGTCTGGAACACCAGATTGTCGCCGTTCAGTTCATAATACCGGACCCCGCCGGAGTTCCAGGGGTCGCGGCCGGTCAGGTCGAAGTTGCCGAGCAAGTCGATGCCGGTCGTGTTGAGGCCGTTATAGCGGCCGGCCAGGTCGGGGTTTTGACCCATGAGCCCCATCACACCGATCCCGATCTCGCCGCTGAACGGTGTGCCACCGATGGAGACCGCCGGGGCTTGGCTACTGGCGGCGGGTGCCGGGGCTTGGGCAAGTGCGGCCAGTGGCGCCAGGCAGGAGGATGCCAGTGCGATGGCCCGAAGCGCGTTGCGAGTGATCATTTCAACACTCCTTGCTCGTAGCGTCGCATCAGCGGAAGAAGAAGGCGCCGGCTGGGCTGTTCGTCCCATGGATCTCAGAGTGGCAATTGACGCATGCCCTCTGATTTGCCAGCGCCGAATTGAACGAGTTGTTACCCGCCATCGACGAACGGGACGGGACCGAACGCGCTCCGCCGAAGGCCCCGCCGCTGTGGTTGGCTGTCTCGGCGCTATGGCAGGTCGAGCAGAGGAATTGCTGCCGTGCCTTCAGCAGGCGCGGTTCGTTGGAGCCGTGCGGCGTGTGGCAATTCATGCAGCTCTCGCGCACCGGCTGGTGTTCCCACAGCAGCGGCCCGCGCTTTTCGGCGTGGCAGTTGTAGCAGGTCTCGTTGATGGTGAATTCCTTAAGCGCCTTGGTGTCGCCCGGGGAACCCATTGGGTTGTGGCAGTCGCTGCACACCACCAGGCCTTCGCGGACCGGGTGATGCGAGTACTTGAAGCTGTCGGCCCGCTGTGTGGCATGGCAGGTGAAGCACACCTGCGCCTGGGTGGCCTTCACCAGCACCGGGTCCTTCGCCGCGTGAGCGGTGTGGCAGTCGGTGCAGGCGACGCCGGCGCGCTGCATGGAGCTGCCCTGCCAGTTCATGACCTTGCCGGCCATGTGGCAGCTCATGCAGACTTGGTTGCGCGCCTCGACCGGCGATTTGTGCAGACCCGCGAACACGATGTCGGGGTACGGCGCCTTCATCGCAATATGGTTGGCACTCGGTCCGTGGCAGGTCATGCAGCCGCCTTGCGCGAATGGCGTGCGCGGATCGCCCATCACCGCCATCGGGCTGCTCAGAATGGCGGTGACCTTCGGATCGCCGCCGTGGCATGTCAGGCAGGTGCGTACGCCGGCGTCGGCGACGGCCATCTGCGGCGCTGTGGTTGTGTTCTGCGCTGATGCCGGAAGTGCCCCCAGTGTCAGCGCCATCCCGAACAGCAGCCTGAACGTGAGTGTCTGCTTCATATCGGTGCCCCTAGTGCTTGCCTTGCTGGGTTCACTGTCTTCACGGCCACGAATCCGCTTCACCTGAATCGCGCAGGAGCGATTGCTCCATGGGCACGATCCGCCGCTGCATGGAGAAACGGTAGCACCAGGATTACCGAAAATTTATAATACCAGTGGTTGCGTGGCTGGATTGCCACACCTCTTTTGGGGCGGAGCCCGCAACCGACCCCGGGGCCGGCCATAACCGTGAGACGACGGACCCGGCTCCGGGCGTCGCTCGCATGATGACCGGCCGGCGCATGGCGCGCACGGCTGGCCCATCAGGATCCGGCGGGCAACAAACGCTCCAACCTGGCGGCGTCCCTCGCCATCCCGGCGAAAGCGGGGACCCAGGCTCGGGTCACGTGCGGCGGGAGCTGGTTCGCCGGTTCGCGGGAATGACGAGGGACGCGGCCAGCCACCCCAATCCTGACCCCGCGCTCGCCCCGGCTGCCGCGCCCCATGTACTATATGGTACGGTGGCCAGGCCGAGACGCCCCGAGCGCCCCCGCGACCCGAACCAGCCTGCGAATTGACCACCGGCCGGCAGCGGCCGACCCGCCCTGAATGAAACCGCGGATGCCGCCGGGGAGAAGGACGCTCCCCCTCCCCTTGAGGGAGGGGGTTGGGGGGTGGGGTCCTTGCGGTTCGCATCGACCCCTCCCCCCAACCCCCTCCCTCAAGGGGAGGGGGAGTTTGTTTCTTGCCAGGCCGATTGACGATCCGGCTGCCGGCGCGGTGACGGAGGACCGGCCAGAGCCGCCCAGGTCGAGTCGCTTCCTTGCCTTGGACAGGCAACGGAACAAAAACCGCCCGCCGAACAAGCGGGGCCGCCCGATGAGCCTCACCGGCGCAGGCGCGGCGAGGAACCCAGGATCACCGCTGACGATATGATCGACCCGGGCTGCCGACGCATCACGCTGGGCATCGAGACCGACCGCGAGCCGGTGGCGAAGCGGATCGAGGATCGGCTGGCGGAGGTCCAAGGGCATGCCGCCGAGGGACGTAGCCCGAGCCGGCCGAGGCTAAAGGACGATCGCCCGTCCCAAGCGTGAAACCCGGGAACTGCCGGTCATGACCGGCCATGGCGACGTTGGGCCGGTTCGTTGCGCTGATCCGCCGCAATGCGAATTGCCGACGCGCTCGCGGCTTGGACGCTGACGTTCCGCGCCGGTCAGCGGTGCTTCACCTGGTTCCCCGACCGGCATGGGCATCCCGAGATGACGACACGCCTGCTACGGCGCATCCGATTCGTCGGGATCGCGCTCGGAGTCGCGGATCCGGATGTTGTATTTCTTCATCAGAGCCTGGAAATTGGCGCGCTGCATGCCGGTCTCCTCGGCACTCCTGGTCGCGTTCCAGGCATTCCGCTTGAGCGCATCGAGCACGAACAGCTTCTCGATATTCTCAACCGACTTCTCGCGGGCGACTTTCTTGATCTGCTTGAGTTCCTCGGCTGTTCGAGGGATGTCGAGAGCGCGCCCCGGTGACGCCTCGTCGATATGCACCAGATGCGCCCGGCGGACGACGGTGTCGGTCGCCAGAATCACCGCGCGCTGCACGGTATTTTCCAGCTCCCGCACATTGCCCGGCCAATCGTAGTTCATCAGCACAGCCATCGCCTCTTCGGAAAACTCCGTCACCTTTTTTCCCAGCTCCGCACTGAACACGCCGAGGAAGTGGAAGGCCAGGGCGGGAATGTCGTCGCGGCGTTCCCGCAGCGGCGGAATGCGAATCGGGAAGATGTTGATCCGATAGAACAGATCCTCGCGAAACCTGCCGTCGGCGACCATCGCCTTGAGGTCCTTGTTGGTCGCGGTGATCAATCTGAAGTTGGCGGTCTGCGTCCTGGTATCCCCAACCGCCCGGAACTCCCGCTCCTGAATGACGCGCAGGAGCTTGGCTTGGGTCGTGAGGGAGATATTGCCAATTTCGTCGAGAAACAGCGTTCCGCCGTCGGCGATTTCCAGCATGCCCTTGCGGTTTGCCACCGCGCCGGTGAACGCGCCCTTGACGTGCCCGAACAATTCGCTCTCCAGCAGATTCTCACTGAGCGCGTTGCAGTCCACCGGAATGAACGGCTTGTCCTTGCGCAGACTGTTGTAGTGAATGGCGCGGGCGATCAGTTCCTTGCCGGTTCCCGACTCACCGGTAAGCATCACCGTCGAGTTGGTC
>Ga0209415_10007211_pt1 | contig 19462 bp, 19 predicted proteins | sample PeaSoiSIISIP2007_FD_187696 | JGI IMG/M metagenome (GOLD analysis project Ga0209415, IMG submission 187696) | Peat soil microbial communities from Weissenstadt, Germany - SII-SIP-2007 (SPAdes) (version 2) | ecosystem: Environmental > Terrestrial > Soil > Wetlands > Peat | place: Germany... | reverse complement strand
GGGATGGCTGAGCCCGGCGGCATCTGCATCTCGCGCACGGTCTTGACGCAGACCCGCGGCAAGCTCGATTTCCCGGTCGAGGATCTCGGCGAGCAGTCATTGAAAAACATCCCCCAGCCGGTGCACGTCTTCCGGGTACTGGCTGATAGGAAAGCCATGCCAGAACCCTCATTACCGCTGCCCGACAAGCCGTCAATCGCAGTTTTGCCATTCCAAAACATGTCGGGCGACCCGGAGCAGGAATATTTCGCCGACGGCATGGCCGAGGAGATCACCACCGCGATTTCCCGCCTGCCCTGGCTGTTCGTGATCGCCCGCAATTCGAGTTTCACCTACAAAGGAAAATCCGTCGATGTGAGGCAGGTCGCGCGTGATCTGGGCGTGCGCTATGTGCTCGAAGGTAGCGTCCGAAAAGCCGGCCAGCGGGTGCGCATCACCGGGCAATTGATCGACACGACGATGGGCGCGCACATCTGGGCCGACCGCTTCGACAGCGCGCTGGACGATGTTTTCGATTTGCAGGACCGAGTGGCGTCGAGCGTCGTGGGCGCGATCGAGCCAAAATTGCGTCAGTTCGAAATCGAACGTGCCAGTCGCAAGCCTACCGAGAGCCTCGACGCCTATGATCTCTATTTACGTGCGTTAGCCCATTCATATGCCTATAGCGAAAAGGGCTTCACGGAGGCCGTGGTTTTTCTGCGGCAGGCGTTGGTGATCGACCCCTCCTATGCGCCGGCAGCAGCCATGCTCAGCTTTTGCCGAACTCAGCAGCAAGCTCAGGGCTGGGGAGCGCTATCGAAGGCTGATCTAGACGAGGCGGTGGGGCTGGCCAGACAGGCGGTCGAGGCAGGACGCGACGACCCTGATATAATGTGGCAAGCGGCTTGGCCGCTATTCCGATTTGGTGGCGAGACGGCGCGGGCCATGGCGCTTGTCGATCGCGCGCTCGCGCTCAATCCAAACGCCCTAACCGCGTGGGTGGTCAAAGGGTGGATCTACGCGAATTGCGACCAGCCAGAGCCAGCGGTAGAGGCATTCGAACGGTCGCTCCGCCTGAGCCCGTTCGATCCGATCCGCTACTACGCCACCGCCGGTCTTTCCTACGCTCACCTCGCGGCGCACCGCTTTGAACAAGCGATCGAATGGGCCGACCGCTCCCTTCACGATAATCCGCGATTTACTATGTCAATCCAGGCCAAGGTGATTGCTTATGCTCACCTCGGTCGCCTAGACGAGGCGCGCGCTGAACTTAGGCAGCTGCTGGAGATCACCCCCAGATTGACGCTTCGCCGATATCAGCGCGGCGTTGCGGCAGCGATGATGCCGGGGTTCTTCGAACTCCGCGTGGCCGGCCTGCGCATGGCGGGACTGCCGGAAGAATGACCGCCATCCCGCCGGCTGGCCGTGCTCCTTCCACGGATGTGCCGGGCTATTCCCGGCTGATGGAGCGGAAGAGGAAGGGACGCTCGCGCCGCTGAAGGCGCTGCGCGCCGGACGCGCTGCGCCATTTGCCGCTCCCCAACCAGCGGGTCGGAGACGGCTCAGGCGATGCGGACGGCGGTGGCTTCGGGGCCCTTGGGGCCCTCGGCGATATCGACGACGACGCGCTGGCCTTCGTCGAGCCCGCTCAAACCGGCGCGCTGCAGGGCGGAAGCGTGCACGAACACATCCTTGCCGCCGCCGTCGCGGACGATAAAGCCGAACCCCTTGGTGGCGTTGTACCACTTGACGGTGCCGGCTTCCTGCATCGTCGCTTCGAGGACCGGCCGGTCGGAGCGCGGGGCGAACCCCGGCCGCGGCGGGCGCGCCATCGTTGAGGCGGTGCTGGTATCGACGCTCAAGACTTCGGTCACCTGCGGCCCGCGCTGGCCCTGGGCGACGCGCACCTCGAGCGTTTCCCCTGGCTGAACCGCGGCAACGCCGATGCGTCCGAGCACGGTCGCGTGCAGGAACGCATCGCCCGTCCCGTCCGACAATTCGACAAAACCGAAGCCCTTGTCGGATTTGAACCATTTGACGACGGCGCCGACCGGGGGGCCGGACGGCGCGTCGAATTGTGGTGTTCGGGCCCGCGGTGCGGCGCCGTAATCGCGCGGCGGCGGCTCGAATTCCGGTTCGTCAAAACTGCGGCGGCGCCGTGGCCGAAAACCCCGATCCCTGTCCACGTCCGTTGTCCTGGTCCTGCTGTAGGCTGCTGGCGCTTCATCATGCCACAATTTTGCCGCGGGTGTGAACGGCGTTCACGCACGCATCGTCAACGCTTTTCGCAACCGCGCCCTGCGTCCCTGGTATCGTCAGCGGCCGCGCGGCTTTGCGCCGCGCTGATGGCGCATAGGGGCTTGTTTTTGCGCCCGCTCCGCGCGACTCTTATATCCAGTCCGCGATTCCTGACTGATGGGGAGATTGGCCGTGAACGATGTCGTGACGGGGTTCAAATGGGTTGGCACGCGCCCCATACGTCCGGATGGGGTGCCGAAGGTCACCGGCCGCGCGATGTACGGCGCCGATCTGGCGATGGCCGGGGCGCTCGTCGGCCGCATCCTGCGCAGCCCCCACGCCCACGCCCGCATCCGCTCGATCGACACCTCCAAGGCGGCCGCCCTCCCCGGGGTCAAGGCGGTAATCACCGCCGCCGATTTTCCCGATCATAAATTCGAATATGTCGGGCCGGAGCGGGTGGCGGTCAATTTCTGGCATGTGACGCGCAATGTCATGGCGCGCGAAAAGGCGCTCTATGAGGGCCACGCCGTCGCCGCCGTCGCCGCAACCGACGCCGCCACCGCGGAAGAGGCGCTCTCGCTGATCCAAGTCGATTACGAAGTCTTGCCGCACGTCATCGATGTCGACGAGGCGATGCGGCCCGACGCGCCGCTATTGTTCGAGGACATGATTACCCGCGGGGTCGAGCCGACGCCGACCAAGCCCTCCAACATTTCCAAGCGCCTCGAATTCCAGATCGGCGATCTCGACGCCGGGTTTGCCCAGGCCGATTTCGTCATCGAGAAGGAGTTCAAGACCGCGGCGGTGCATCAGGGCTATATCGAGCCGCACGCCACGATCGCCCGGGTCGATGCCGACGGCCAGGCCGAGATCTGGGCCTCCAGCCAAGGGCATTTTGTCGTCCGCGCGCTGACCGCCAAGCTTCTCGGCATGAATGTCGGAGACCTGCGCGTGACGCCGGCCGAGATCGGCGGCGGGTTTGGTGGCAAGACCGTGGTTTATCTCGAACCGGTCGCCGCGCTCCTCTCGAAAAAGACCGGCCGCCCGGTGAAGATCACGATGACCCGGGACGAGGTGTTCAAGGCGACGGGCCCCACCTCGGGTTCCTCGATGTGGGTCAAGATGGGCGTCACCAAGGACGGCAAGATCACCGCCGCCGACGGCATCTTCAGGTTCCAGGCCGGCGCCTTCCCGGGTTCGCCGGTGATGAATGCGTGCCTATGCGCCTTTGCACCCTACGCGATCGATAACGCGCGCTCGGTCGGCTATGACGTCGTCTGCAACCGGCCGAAATCGGCCGCCTACCGCGCTCCCGGCTCGCCGATCTCCGCCTTTGCGGTCGAGAGCGTCATCGACATGCTGGCGAAAAAAATCGGCATGGACCCGCTCGAATTGCGCCGCAAGAATGCCGCGACGGTCGGCACGACAATGATCTATGGGCCAAAGCTCGCCCATGGCGGCTATCTCGAAACCGTCGAGGCGCTGCTCAACCATCCCGCCTACAAAGCGCCGCTCGGCAAAAACCAGGGGCGCGGCGTCGCTTCGGGCTACTGGTTCAACGGCGGCGGCGAATCGAGCGCCAGCGTGCAGATCAATGCCGACGGCACGGTGCTGGTCGCCACCGGCAGCCCCGATATCGGCGGCTCGCGCGCCTCGATGGCGCTGATGGCGGCCGAGACCTTCGGGGTCGATTACAGCCAGGTGCGCGCGATCGTCGCCGACACCGCCTCGATCGGCTACACCCATGTGACCGGCGGCTCGCGCGTCACCTTCGCCACCGGCATGGCCGTCGTCGACACCTGCAAGAAGCTGATCAGCGATTTGCGCGCCCGCGCCGCGATGATCTGGGGCGTCGATGTCGAGGGCGTCATCTGGGAGGATGGCCACGCCAAGCCCGCAGGCAGCAATGTCGGCGATTTCACGCCGCTGTCGTTGAAGGAGATCGCCGGCAAGTCGGCGCTGACCGGCGGCCCGTTGACGGCCGCCGCCTCGGTCAACGCGGGCGGGGTCGCGCCCGGCTTTGCCACCCAGTTCTGCGATGTCGAAGTCGATCCCGAGACCGGCAAGGTGACCGTATTGCGCTTTGTCGCTGCTCAGGATGTCGGCCGCGCGATCCATCCTTCTTACGTCGAGGGCCAGATCCAGGGCGGCGTCACCCAGGGGATCGGCTGGGCGCTCAACGAGGAATACATCTACGACAAGCAGGGCCGCCTCGATAACGCCGGGTTCCTCGATTACCGGTGCCCGGTCGCCTCCGACGTGCCGATGATCGACACCGTCCTTGTCGAGGTGCCGAACCCGGCGCACCCGTTCGGCGCCAAGGGGGTGGGCGAAGTCAACATCGTTCCGCCGATGGCGGCGATCGCCAATGCGATCGAGAACGCGGTCCACCGCCGCATGACCGAATTGCCGATGTCGCCGCCCAAGGTGCGCGCCGCCCTCGACAACGGTGGCGCGGACTGAGCCGGGCGGCTAGCGGCGGCTCGGGCCCGATGGCCGTCACTCCCGCACGCGTCGTTCTATCGAGCGGCTTCAGCCGGCGCTATACCGGCGGCGTGCGGGAGTTCGAGGTCGAGGCAAAGATCCTGCGCGACGTGATCAAGGAGATGGATCGGCGCTATCCCGGCCTCGGCGAGCACCTGGAAGAAGAAACCACCGTCGCGATCGACGGCGAGATCCACGAGGTCGCCTATTACCAGCCGATCCGCCAGGGGTGCGAAGTTTTCTTCATCCCCAAGCTCGAAGGCGGCTGAATCGGCGGCAGGACCAGCCGCCGATTCAGCCGGGTGCCTCTGCCGCTTTGCTGCGGGGACGATCTCGCTCAAATAGTCCCTGTACATCGAAGCGTTCCCCCGTCGCTCCCCGCGGCTGCCTAACATGCTCGTCATCGACGCCCTTAACGCACACTACGGCGCCAGCCACATCCTTCAGGGCGTCGACATCGAGGTGCCGGACGGCACGATTGCGGCGCTGCTCGGGAGGAATGGCGTCGGCAAGACGACGACGGTTCGCACCATGATGGGGCTGGTCGCGCCATCAGGCGGGCGGGTGCTCATCGACGGCAGGGACGTGGCCGGCTGGCCGCCGCACCAGATCGCCCGCGCCGGGTTCGCCTATGTGCCCGAGGGCAGGCTGATCTTTCCCGATCTGACCGTCGCCGAGAACATCCGCGTCGCCGAGCGCCGCCCGGCAAAAGCGTGGCCGTTGCCCCGGCTCTTCGAGCTCTTTCCGGCCTTGCGCGAGCGCATCCACAACAAGGGCGCGCAACTCTCCGGCGGCGAACAGCAGATGCTGGCGATCGCTCGGGCGCTGGTCAGCGACCCCAAGGTGTTGCTGCTCGACGAGCCGAGCCAGGGCCTCGCCCCGCTGGTGGTGCGCGACCTGGCGCGGGTGATCCGCCTCTTATGCGATCAAGGAGTCACGGTCCTCCTGGTCGAGCAGAACATGAAGTTGGCCGAGGCGATCGCCGACCGCCTCCTGATCATGGTCAAGGGCCGCATCGTCTACAGCGCGACGCCGGCTGCCTTCCGCGCCGATGAAGAACAGATCCGGCGACGCTATCTGACGGTGTAGCGAGGTTGAGCATCCGAGGAAGAGATCGTTGGACAATGCCCCACGCTTTCTGAGGCCGAGCGCCGTCGAGCGCCTGTTCGGCCGCATCCTCGTTGGTCTCGTTCGGATCGGCGTGATCCGCGGGCATTTCTACGTGCTCGAAGTCCGCGGCCGAAGAAGCGGCCGGATGATCTCCCTGCCGGTGGACCCGCTCTTTGTGGAGGGGCGGTGCTATCTGGTCTGTGCCCGCGGCGACTCCAATTGGGTACGCAACGCGCGCGTCTCCGGCGAAATCGCACTGGTCCGCGCGCTCCGCCGCCGCCACTACGCGCTGCGCGAACTTCCCTCCAGCGCACGCCCGCCTCTGCTCAAGGCCTACCTTGACCGCTTTCCAACCGAGGTCCAGCGGTTCTTCCCGGTGCCGCGAGGATCACCGGCGGCATCGTTCGACGATTTGGCGCCGCGCTATCCGGTCTTCGAGCTGCGGCCGCTCGACGACAGCGCGCCCTAATCCCCGGTTTCCATCGGCAGGGTTTCATCGTTCGACCATTCCGACATCGAGGCGTCGTAGAGCCGCACATCGGGGTGGCCGAGCATGACGAGGGCGAGCGCGTCGGCGCTCGCCGCAATGCCGCCGCCGCAATAGGTGATGACCCGCTTTTTGTCGAAGGCGCCGACCGCGGCGAATTTGCCGCGCAGATCGCTCGCCGGCAGAAAGGCGCCGGTCGTCGGGTCAATGAGCGCCGCCGCCGGCACGTTGACGCTCTTGGCGATCCGCCCGACCCGTCCGTAAACCGTGCCGCCGGTGCCGGTGTGCTGCGCCGCCGACAACGCGTTGAGGGTACAGATTGCGGGGTCGCCGATGGCGCTCTTCACCGCCTCCTTGCCCACCATGAGCCTCCGGTCCTCGCGCACGGTGAACTTGACCGCCGGCCGCGGCCGCGCCGGGCCGGTCTCGACCGTGCGTCCTTCGCGCGCCCATTTCTGAAACCCGCCATTGAGCACCGCGGCGTTGTCGAACCCGTAATTGCGCAGCATCCACCACACGCGGCTCGCCCATTGCGGGGTCGTCGTGCTGTAGAGGATGACGCGGCTCTTGTCGCCGACGCCAAACCGTCCCATCGCCGCGGCGAAATCGTCCGCGCTCGGCAGCATGAAGCGCAGCTTTGGATGCGGCGCCGAGAGGTCGCCCTGCAGGTCGATGAACTGGGCGCCCGGGATGTGGCCCTTCTCGAAATCCTCGCGCCCGGGCTTCACCGTGTAGCCGATATCGGGGTTGGGAATGAGGTGGATCGTGCAATCGAACACGCGTAGCTCGGGGTCACCGAGCTGGGCAGCCAGCGCCTCGCTCTCGATCAGGAACTCGGGATGGGCAAAGCCCGCGGTGCCAGCGCTCATGTCATCCTCCAATATTGCTGGCTGATCGTGCCCCCCGCCGGGCGCCCAAGGCAAGTCCCGCTTTTCCCTCTGCGCCCGACGGAGAAAGGTGAGAAACTGGCGGCAGCGCTCTTGATGGCGGCGACAGCAGAGGAGGGTATCCGATGGCAGCGAACAACTCCGGCCACGCGCATCTCATTACCGGCGGTTTCCCGCCCGGTTCGATGAGCGGGCATGACCACGACTATGCCCGGCTGCGGCTCCTCGGGCTGTTGGCCGAACGCGAGATCCCGGCCTCGGTCGCCAACGACTTCGCCGACGTCGAGAAATGGCTGCCGCTCAGCGCGTTATTGATCACCTATGTCGCCGGCCCCTACCCCGACGGGGCGCAGTCCGGCACGATCCGGCACTGGCTCGAGGCGGGCGGCCACTGGCTCGCCTTGCATGGCACCAGCGGCGGCCGCGCCCAGCGGGTCGAGGGCATGCGCAATCGCCGCACGGTCAAGACCGAGCACCATGCGCTCCTCGGCAGCTGCTTTCTGACCCACCCGCCGATCTGCAAGATCCGCGTCGACGTGGCCGCCCCGGATTCCCCGCTTACCCAGGGGCTAGGCACCTCGTTCGAGGTCGAGGACGAGCCCTACTTCATCGAGTTGCAGGATCCGGGGTCGACGCGGATCCTGTTGACCGCGGACTTTGGTGCAAGCGGCAAATGGCCCGCGGCGAGCGCCCTTTACGGATCGGACACCTCGCTGCAACCCGACGGCCGGACCCGGGTCCTCGGCTATACGCGCGAGGTCGGCGACGGCGGCGTCACCTATTTTGCGCTCGGCCATTGCCACAACCCCGCGATCCACGCGACCCGCGCCGCCGGCCCCGCCGAGACGACGCCACCGACCTTCCACGGTTCGTGGGAGATTCCGTCCTTCAACACCTTGTTGCGCAATGCGATCACCTGGGGCATGGAAGGCTAGGGGAGGCGCATCGTGGCGAACGCGATCAATCGCGCCATCCAATTGTTGGCGCAGGACCAGGCGATCTACTATCTCGGCGGTCATAGTGGCTATCGGCTGAACCGCGCGCAGGGGCGCGAAGATGCCGGCATCTGGGCCGACTACATCAATATCGGGATGGAGCACGGCGCCTTCGATATGGCCGGGCTTGCCGAATACCTGGCCGGCCTTGTCGAAGCCGGCCCGACGCGCTCGGGCCACCCTACCCCGGCCGTCATCGTCGAAGCGCCGGTCAACGGCACCGACGAAGCAAACGTGCGCTACAACGCGTGGCAATTCCGCCAGATCCTCGGGCGCGGCGTGCATGGCGTGATTCTGTGCCAGGCCGAGACCGCGGGTGCGGCGCGCGCCTTTGTCGAAAGCTGCCGCTACCCGCACCACCAGGAGGGCGTCGATCCCTCGCTCCCCTCGCCGCTTGCCCGCATGCGCGGCGAACCTCGCATCGCGACCGGCAATAAGCTCCTCGGGATCGGCACGCGCGGGCGGGGCTCGGAAGCCACCGCCGCGGCGATCTGGGGGATCGGGGAAGCCGAATACCGCGATCGCTGCGATCCCTGGCCGCTCAACCCCCGGGGTGAACTGTTGCTCGGGGTCAAGCTCGAAAGCCCGGAGGGGATCGCGCGGTGCGATGAGATCCTAGAGACCCCCGGGATCGGCTTCGCCGAACTCGGCCCCGGCGATCTCTCGCTCTCGCTCGGCTACCTCGAGATGCCGCGCGGCCCCTACCCGCCGGAGATGCAGGAAGCCCGCGGGCGCGTCTTCCGCGCCTGCCGCGCCAATGGCGTCGCCTTTCTCGAAGCCGCTACGCCGGCCGACATCACCGCGAAGCTCGACGAAGGGGTGCGGGTCATCGCCGGTTCGAGCGAGGAGGCCGCCCGCCGCGGCCGCGCCCACCAGAACCGCACCCTGCCGGTATAGGACCGGAATGGCGCGACAACTCGACCTCGGTGCGGCAGGGAGATCCGCGACGACAAGCGGTGTTTTGATCCTGCTGTATGTGCTGGCACTCGGCATTTCGTGGCCCACGACGGCTGTCGCCGCGCCGCAGCAGCCGGCCGCGCCGCCGCAATCCGAGACGGCTCAGCCGCCGGACCAGGGAAACACCGAGCCGGTGAAGGTCGAGGGGTTTCGCTCGGCGCATTGGGGCATGACCGAGGCGCAGGTCAAAGCCGCGATCCGCAAGGATTTCAATATCCCGATGGACAAGGAGCAAGCCGGGGAAAACCCCAGCGAGCGCACCACCGTCTTGACGGTGACCGTCAATGACCTCGTGGAAGGCGCGGGCAAGGCCCACATCTCGTATATTCTCGGCTATTCGACAAAAAAGCTCATTCAAGTCAATATCGTCTGGGGCACCACGATCGACCCGCAGGCCAAACCGGAGCAGATTGTCGCGGCCGCCAATCAGTTGCGCACCCTGTTCCTCAGCTCGGGCTACGACCGCGACACGGTCGCCAGCAATGTCGCAACCGGCGACGGGTCGATCACCGTCTTCCAGGGGCAGGATAGAGACAAGCACATGACCCTCCTGCGCCTAGCAAGTACGCCGGCGCCCCCGTCCCCAAAGCAGCACGGCAAGACCGAAGCGGCCCGTCCTACCGTCGTCCTTCAGCTGTCCTATTTGCTGGACGCACGAAATCCGGATGTTTACCGCCTGAAAAAGGGCCTGTTCTGAGACGCATGGCGCGCAGCGGGGATGTCAGCGCTCTACGACCGCCGCTCGGGCGGCAGGATCTCCGGGGCAAGGATCTCGTCGATCAGATGAGCGCGGCGGATGTCCCCAAGGTGGGCGCGCTTTTCGTCGGCGGTGAGGCGGGTGCCGATGCCCCGGGTCATCAACAGGACGAGCGAGCGGTCGCCGAGGCTCAGCCAATAGTCGCGCCGGATCAGCTTATCCTCGCCGTCGCGCGCGAACGGGTCTTCCTCGAAGCCGTCAAGCGGCGGACGGTAAAAGCCGGTCATAGCCTCACCTCGTCTTCAGGTCGATCCGGCTCGCCGGCCGCGAGCCGGAGGCCAGACAGGAAAAGCTCATTTCCGGCCGGGTTCCTGGCGTACGGCGAAGTGCCTGGCACAATCTCGGCGCCGATCGCCCGCAGGTGATCGACGAGGGTGCGCGCCTCGTCGATGCGACCCATATGGGCGTAACACGAGGCCAGCATTCGGTAACACGTAGCGAGCGGGACTTCGCGCAGCGACGATGCCAGCAATTCGGCCGCCTGCTCGAAGCGCCGATTGAAGAAATGCACGCCGCCCAGGATCAGCCGCGGTGCGGCTAGGTAGCCCCGCGGGCTGAGCCGCATTGATTTCTCAAGATGCTCGATGGCTTCGCCGTACCGCCCGGCCCGACTCCGCAGGGTGCCGCTGACGTACCAGCCGCGAGCATGGCTGGGGTTGAGCGCCAATGCGCGGTCGACCAGGCCGATGGCGGCGTTGGGGTCTTCGCCGCAAAGGCTGAGCGCGTGCGCGGCGTTGGTCAGCACGCCTGGGTCCTCGTTGCCAGCAGCCAGCGCTTGCTCGACCAGGGCGAGCGCCATGCGGCGATGCGCCGCCGGGTCCGTCGTAAAGCCGTCATAGATGAACCTGGCGCAGCAGACGGCGGCCCAGCCGAGCGCCGGGCCGTAACGCGGATCGCGGGCGATCGCCGCATCGAGCAAGTCGCGGGCTTCGAACAGCTGCTCCTTGCTGGTCCACGGAAAGTTGACCAAGGCCCGCAGATAGAAGTCGTAGGCGGTCTGGTCCTGCGGCACGCGTTCGGATGAGCGGCGCACCTCGTCGGCCTGCAAGGTCGGCTCGATGACCCCGGCGACCTTGACTGCGACCTCGTCCTGCAACTCGAATACCTCGTCGACGGCACCGTCGAAACGATCGGCCCACAGGTGCGCGCCCGATGCCGCGTCGATCAGCTGCGCGGTGATGCGCACCCGGTTGCCACCCTTGCGCACCGAGCCTTCCAGCACATAGCGCACGCCGAGCTCGCGCCCGACTTGCTTCACATCGACGGCCTGGCCCTTGTAAACGGCACTCGAATTGCGGGCAATGACGAAGAGCCAACGGATGCGGCTCAATGCCGTGATGATCTCCTCGACCATGCCGTCGGCGAAATATTCCTGCTCGGGGTCGCCCGACATGTTCTGGAACGGCAAGACCGCGATCGACGGTTTGTCGGGGAGGGCGAGGGCCGGCGGCAAATTACCCTCACCCGTCTCCGGGCTTCGCCCTGCGGCACCCTCTCCCGCAATGCGGGAGAGGGGGACCCCGACCCGTCAGGGGCGGGGTGGGTGAGGGTGGTGCGGATTCGGTAGACCCGCACCGGACGCGCGATGTTCTTGACCTGCTGCTCGCCCAGATCGGTGAAGGCGAAGGGCAGGCGGTCGCGCACCTGGTCGTGCACATTGTTGGAAATAAGCACGCCGCCCGGCTCGGCCAGGGCTTCGAGCCGCGCCGCGATGTTGACCCCGTCGCCGAAGATGTCGCCCTCCTCGACGATGACGTCGCCGAGATTGATGCCGATGCGGAATTGGATGCATTCCGCGGCGGGCACCGCGGCATTGCGCTCGGCCATGCCGCGCTGCACTTCGACCGCGCAGCGCACCGCGTCGACGACGCTGGGGAACTCGGCGAGCAATCCGTCGCCGGTGGTCTTGACGATGCGCCCCTTATGCTCGGCGATCTTCGGGTCGACGAGCGCGCGGCGGTGCGCGTTGAACCGCGCCAGGGTGCCTTCCTCGTCCGCTCCCATCAGCCGTGAGTAGCCGGCGACATCGGCCGCGAGGATCGCGCTCAGGCGGCGCTCGACCCGTTCCTCCCCCGTCGCCATCGCTCCCTTCCTGGATAGACGAGATCGCATCCTAGCGCGTTCTTGACGCAAATCCGCTGCAATATACGCGAGCGGATAGACCGGGCCGCGCCGCGAGGCAGGTGACGCGGATCGCGATTTCGCGCAGGTTTGGGCGATGAACGATGTGCTCGCGAGAACGACCGGGCGAGGGATCGGCCCGGCCTGGCTGATGCTTGGCGGGGCCTTTACCGCGTTCACGATCAGCGCCGGGCTGATGCATTCCTACGCGGTGTACCTCGTCGCCTTTATCGAGGAATTCGGCTGGAGCCGCGCCGAAACCTCGGTCGCCTATTCGGTGTCGCAGCTCATTGCCGGGTTCAGTTCGCCCTTTGTCGGCGCGCTCGTCGACCGGCTGGGACCGCGCCGGCTTTTGCTGCTGGGCGGCGGACTATTGGTGTTGGGACTGGCGCTGAGCGCCTTTGTGAGCGCGCTGTGGCAGATCATCCTGCTCTACGGCGTCGTAATGACGGTGGGCGCCAATTGCCTGGGGCTCGTGGTGTTCGTGCCGCTGCTGTCGCGCCATTTCATCCGCAACCGCGGCATGGCGATTTCGATCGTCCAGTCGGCCAACGGGCTCGGCCGGGCGGTCTCCGCCCCGCTCGTGCAATTGGGCGTGTCGGGGATCGGCTGGCGCCCGACCTATCTGGTGCAGGCCGCGTTGATGGCGGCGATCTTGCTGCCGCTAGCCGCCGTATTCCGCCGCGCCGACCGCGCACCCCCGGCGAGCGCCGACGGTACCGCATCGGACGCGGGGTCCAGCGCGCCGGCCGCCGCGCCGCGCCGCGGCTGGACCTTGGCAGAGGCGGTGCGCACCCCGCATTTCTGGCTGTTGTTCGCGGTGTACCTGTTCACCGGGCTCGGCAGCTTTTTTGTCTCGCTGCACCAGCTCGCCTTCGCGATCGATATCGGCTTCGACCGCATCTATGCCGCCGGCGTCTTGGGGCTGGGGGCGCTGCTCGCGGTCTTCGGCACGATTGTCACCGGCACGCTGTCGGATTATGTGGGGCGCGAAATCTCGGCGATCGTGGCTTACGGGTTCTCGATCGTCGGGGTGATCTGTGCGCTTCTGATCACCAGCCTCGACCAGCATCTGCTGTTGTGGCTGCACGCCTGCTTTTTCGGGCTGACCTGGGGGGCGCGCGGCCCGGCGATCACCGCCAAGACCGCCGATCTGTTCCCCGGCTCGCAGTTGGGCACGATCCTCGGCGTCATCACGATCGGCAGCGGGCTCGGCGCCGCGGCGGGCTCATGGGGCGCCGGGTGGATCTTCGACCTGACCGGCAGCTACCGGGTGGCCTTCAGCCTGTCGATCGCCGCCTATGTCTGCGGCGTCGTCGCGTTCTGGGCGTTGCGCCGCCCGCCGGTGCGCCAGGCGGCCTGACTGGCTCAGCCCGGCTTCCGGACCGCCGGCTTCCGAACCAGCACCTCGATCGTCGTGGTCAGCCGCTCGGCGGCGTTGCGCGCCATGTTGGCAACCATCTCGTGGACCCGCTCGCCCAGGATGAACTGGATGGCGAGTGTGGTCGCGCTGGCGCCCTCCGGCGGCGCCGGCGGCGCGGCGGGCGGCGGTCTGCCGTCGGCGCTCTCGAACGATACGATCGCAAAGCCGGCGGCGGTGAGCGCCGCGCGCATCTCGTCCTCAGTGGCGAGAAAGCTTTCCGCCGCGGTCGTCGCCCATGGGACCGGAAAATGAATGTCGCCGCCGCCGGTCGCCGCGCACGCGCAGGCCAGTCCAAACACCCCGCCGGGCCGCAGCACGCGGAAGGCTTCCCGGCAGAACTGCAGTTTGTCGGCGATGTTCATCACGGCATTCTGCGAATAGGCGCGGTCGAAGGCGGCGTCCGGCAAGGGCAGGTCGAGGGCGCTGCCTTCGATGATCGTGACCCTGTCGGTCATGCCGCAGGCAGCGGTCAGCGCCTCGGCGGCGGCACAGAATTCCGCCGTCAGGTCGACGCCGGTGACATGAACACCGCACTGCGCGGCGATCCAGCGGGCCGGGCCGCCAATCCCCGACCCGATGTCGATGATGCGCTCGCCGGGCTGCGGCCGCAGCAGCGCGACCAGCTCGGCCGTCGCGGCGACACCGCGGCCGTGGAAATGATCGAACGGCGCCAGCGCTTCCGGGGTGACCGGCGCGTCGGGGCCGCCCGCGGCGCGCAGCCCCGCCAGGACCCGATCGGCGATGCCGGCGCTGCCGTAATGCCGAGCGATTGCGGTGGTCGCCACCATGCTCTCCTCCCGCTTGGCTTTTTCCGGCCGCGATGCTAGGGCATCGGCGAAGGAAAACCTAGCGAGGGAGCGCATCATGGCCTTGCAGATCGAACGCCGGCAGCCGCCCGGGGTAAACGTGCGGATGCAGCAGGGGAAACCGGCCTATTCGCACGTCGTCACGGTCAATGGGCCGGGCAAGACGATCTACATCGCCGGCCAGCTGGCTCGCGATCTCGCGGGCAACATCGTCGGCCCGGGCGACATGCGGGCGCAGATGGAGCAGACCTTCAAAAACCTCGAAGCCTGCCTGAAAGCGGCCGGTGCGAGCTGGGCCGACGTCGTCAAGAGCAACACCTACGTCACCGATTACGAGGCGTTTTCGCAGTGCTCCGACATCCGGATGCGTTATTTCGGGGTCGCCAGCCCGACCAGCACGACGATCCAGATCAGCCGCCTCGCCCAGCCCCAGGCGATGGTCGAGATCGAAATGATCGCGGTCGTCGCCTAGCAATCTGATCGGATACGGCTCTACACCGGGAATGCGACCGAACAGCCGGCTGTGTGTCCCGCCGTCAGAACAGATTTTCGAACCGCTCGTCTACGGCCACCCGATACCCGTCGGCCAGCCGGTTGGTCTGGTTGGCCATGCCGACGACGGCGATCAGTTCACCGAGCATCTCGGGGGTCATGCCGAGGCGCTTGGCGGCGGCGCCGTGCGAGGCGGTGCAATATTGGCAGCCATTGCTGATGCTGACCGCGAGATACATCATTTCCTTGGTCAAGGGATCGAGCGCGCCGGGCGCCATCACCTCCTTCAACCCCTGCCAGATCCGCCGCAAGGTCGGCGGGTGGTTGGCCAGCGCCCGCCAGAAATTGTTGATCCAATCAGTATTGCGGACCCTGCGAATGTCGTCGAAGACGGCGCGAACCTCGGCGCTCGCCGTCTCTTCTTCGATCAGCGGAACTGTCGCCATCTTTGCCTCCCCTGCTCGGTTTGCGACGTCGATCGGGATAAAGCCTGCCGTTCGGCGACCGGCCGCTTGTATTGCGACCAGTGGCATCGTAAGTCAGCAGCAAGCTGCATTCCCAACCCTATTCCAACTCCCCGGGGAGTTCACAGATGGGCTTCAACCTAGCGGTGGTCGGCGCGACCGGCAATGTCGGGCGCGAGTTCCTGACCATCCTCGCCGAGCGCGATTTTCCCGCCGATAACGTCGTCGCGCTCGCCTCGTCCGGTTCGATCGGCCGCGAGGTCTCGTTCGGCGAGGACGACATCCTCCGCGTCCAGGCGCTCGACACCTTCAACTTCAAAGGCATCGACATCGTGCTGTCGTCGCCCGGGGCCAAGGTTTCGGCGGCGTTTGCGCCGCGCGCGACCAAGGCCGGAGCCGTCGTCATCGACAACACCTCGTGCTTCCGCATGGAGCCCGACGTGCCGCTGGTCGTCCCCGAGGTCAACCGCGAGGCGATCGCGCAGTATCAAAAACGCGGCATCATCGCTAACCCCAATTGCTCGACCATACAGATGGTGGTGGCGCTGAAGCCGCTGCACGATCTGGCACGGATCAAGCGGATCGTCGTCTCGACCTATCAGTCGGTATCGGGTGCCGGCCGCGCGGCGATGGACGAATTGTTCAGCCAGACCCGCGCGATCTACGTCGCCGATCCGGTGAAGCCCGAGCACCTGACCAAGCAGATCGCCTTCAATGTCATTCCCCATATCGACGTCTTCATGGATGACGGGTCGACCAAGGAAGAGTGGAAGATGGCGGTCGAGACCAAGAAAATCCTCGACCCCGATATCGCCGTCACCGCAACCTGCGTGCGGGTGCCGGTGTTCATCGGCCACGCCGAGGCGGTCAACGTCGAATTCGCCCGTCCGATCACCGAGGCGCGGGCGCGCGCGGCGCTGCAGAGTGCGCCCGGGGTCATCGTCCTCGATCACCGCGCCGACGAGGGGTATGTGACCCCGGCCGAAGCCGCCGGCGACGACGCCGTTTATGTCAGCCGCATCCGCCGCGACCCGACCGTGCCAAACGGGCTCAATTTGTGGATCGTCTCGGACAACCTGCGCAAGGGCGCCGCATTGAACGCGGTGCAGATCGCCGAGATCCTCGCCGGCGAGCATCTCCGCGGTGGCCGAGGCGCCCGCCCCAAGATCGAACTGGTGCGGTAGCGGGTCGGGTAGGTGAGCGAGATGTCCTTGCGTCATGGCTTTGGCGTATCGGGCAGGCTGTAATGCGTCCTTCGAGACGGCCGCTCCGCAGCCTCCTCAGGATGACGTGAACCCTTAATGCGATTGAGAATAGAACGTCATCCTGAGGAGCGCCCCGGAGGGGTGCGTCTCGAAGGACGCACGGCGCCCGTGCAGCCGTCGTAGCGGCCCGCCCGTAGCCATGAGCGATCTGCCGCAGCCGGAGAGTGGGCCGCTTGCGGCGCCGCCGTCGCAAGAGCGCGCACTCCGGGTCGCGACTGGACCGAGCAATCCCAGCGTCGTGGCGCGTCCCTCGGGCGATGTTTTTCTCGGCCGCCGCATCACGCCGTTGACCCGGCGCCGCCTCGACAATTTCCGCGCCAACCGCCGCGGCTTCTGGTCCTTGTGGATCTTTCTCGTGCTGTTCGGCACGAGCCTCTTCGCCGAATTCATCGCCAACGACCGCCCGCTCCTCATCAGCTACGCCGGCAGCCTTTACGTGCCGGTGCTGCACGACTACCCGGAAACCACCTTTGGCGGCGATTTCCCGAGCGAAGCGGATTATCGGGACCCCGCCGTCATCCGGCTGATTACGGCCAAGGGCTGGATGGTGTGGCCGCTGATCCCGTTCAGCTACCGCACGATCACCGACGCGCCGGGACCGTTTCCGGCGCCGCCGTCCGCGACCGACTGGCTCGGCACCGACGACCAGGGGCGGGACGTTTTGGCGCGTCTCATTTACGGGTTTCGCATCTCGGTCTTGTTCGGCCTCACGCTGACCCTGTTTTCTTCCGTGGTCGGGGTCGCCGCCGGCGCGGTGCAAGGCTATTTCGGCGGGATGGTCGATCTCGGCTTGCAGCGCTTCATCGAGATCTGGGAGGGCCTGCCGGTGCTCTACCTATTGATCATCCTGGCGACCCTGGTCGAACCCAATTTCTGGTGGCTGTTGGGGCTGATGCTGCTGTTTTCGTGGACCGGCCTCGTCGGCGTCGTACGCGCCGAGTTCCTGCGCGCGCGCAATTTCGACTACATCCGCGCCGCCCGCGCGCTCGGCGTCTCCGATCCGGTCATCATCGTCCGCCATGTCCTGCCGAATGCGACGGTGGCGACGATCACGTTTCTGCCGTTCATCTTGAACGGCTCGATCACGACCCTGACCTCGCTCGATTTTCTCGGCTTCGGCCTGCCGCCCGGCTCTGCTTCGCTCGGCGAACTATTGGCGCAGGGCAAGGCCAATCTGCAGGCGCCGTGGCTCGGCATCACCGCTTTTCTGGTGCTGGCGCTGATGCTGAGCCTCCTCATCTTCGTCGGCGAGGCGGTGCGCGACGCCTTCGACCCGCGCAAGGTGACCCCGTGAGCCTACTCGAAGTGCGCGATCTCAGCGTGACCTTCGGCGGCTGGCACGGCGCCCCGCCGGTCGAGGCGGTGAAGCGCATTTCGTTCACCCTCGATCGCGGCGAGACGTTGGCGCTGGTCGGCGAGAGCGGCTCGGGGAAATCGGTGACGGCGCTCTCGATCCTCCAGCTCCTTCCGTACCCGGCCGCCGTCCATGCCCCGGAGAGCAGCGTCCGCTTTGCCGGCGAGGAGATGGTCGGCGCCGCTCCCTCCCGGCTGCGCGAGATGCGCGGCAACCGCATCGCGATGATCTTCCAGGAGCCGATGACCTCGCTCAACCCGCTGCACACGCTCGAAAAGCAGGTCGCCGAGACGCTTTTGATCCACAAGCACATGGCGCCGGCGGCGGCGCGCGCCCGCACCCTCGAGCTGCTGCATCTGGTCGGCTTGAGCGACGCCGAGAACCGGCTCGACGCCTACCCGCACCAGCTCTCCGGCGGCCAGCGCCAGCGCGTCATGATCGCGATGGCGATCGCCAACGAACCCGACATCCTGATCGCCGACGAGCCGACGACCGCGCTCGATGTGACGATCCAGGCGCAGATCCTCGACCTGATGCGCGAGCTCAAGGACCGGCTCGGCATGGCCCTCCTGCTGATCACCCACGATCTGGCGATCGTGCGCCATATGGCCGAGCGCGTTTGCGTGATGACCGAGGGCGAGATCGTCGAAAGCGGGCCGACCGAAGAGATTTTCGCTCGGCCACAGCATCCCTATACGCGCCGGCTCCTGGCGGCCGAGCCGAAAGGCCGGGTGGCGCCGGCCGATCCGGCGGCACCGGTTCTGGTCGAAGGCGACCACGTCAAGGTATGGTTTCCGATCCGGCGCGGCCTCTTCCAGCGAATCAAGGGGTACGTCAAGGCGGTCGACGGCGTCTCGCTCGCGGTGCGCGCCGGCACGACCCTCGGCGTCGTCGGCGAAAGCGGGTCGGGCAAGACGACGTTGGGCCTTGCCCTCCTGCGCCTCATCAATGCCGAGGGCGACATCCGCTTTGCCGGGCATGACATCGCCCACCAACGGCAGAAGCGGCTGCGGCCCTTGCGGCGCGAGATGCAGGTGGTGTTCCAGGACCCCTATTCGAGCCTCTCGCCGCGCCTCTCGATCGCCCAGATCGTCGGTGAGGGGCTGCGCGTCCACCGCCTCGCCGACAGCGAAGCCGAAGAGCGGCAGTTGATCGAAGCCGCTCTGCGGGAGGTCGGTCTCGATCCTGCCGCGGCCGAGCGCTACCCGCATGAATTCTCCGGCGGCCAACGCCAGCGCGTCGCGATCGCCCGGGCGCTGGTGCTGCAGCCGCGCTTTATTGTGCTCGACGAGCCGACGTCGGCGCTCGACATGTCGGTGCAGGCGCAGATCGTCGAACTGTTGCGCGAGTTGCAGGCACGCTATGGCCTCGCGTACCTGTTCATCAGCCACGACCTTAGGGTCGTGCGCGCAATGGCACACGAGATCTTGGTGATGAAGGACGGCCAGATCGTCGAATCCGGCAGCGCCGACAAGGTGATGGACGCGCCCGAGCACCCCTATACCCGCGCCCTGATGGCCGCCGCCTTCGACCTCGCCGCGGTGCCGGCTTAGCTGAAAGGCTTAGAACCGCGGGGGCAGCAGCCCACCTAAAACTCTCCCCGAGCATAGCGCAATGCGCGTGCGGCTTCGACCTTAAGA
>Ga0209415_10007210_pt1 | contig 19463 bp, 17 predicted proteins | sample PeaSoiSIISIP2007_FD_187696 | JGI IMG/M metagenome (GOLD analysis project Ga0209415, IMG submission 187696) | Peat soil microbial communities from Weissenstadt, Germany - SII-SIP-2007 (SPAdes) (version 2) | ecosystem: Environmental > Terrestrial > Soil > Wetlands > Peat | place: Germany... | reverse complement strand
GGGGGCGTAGCTCAGCTGGTAGAGCGCTTGACTGGCAGTCAAGAGGTTCGTGGGTTCAAGTCCCATCGCCTCCACTCGTTGACAGATTTGAAACGTTTACCCCAGGTCAGAGGGGCCGTCGGGCATCCACTTCCCGACCCAAGTAACGCTCGACGTTCGAACCCCTTGGGTCGGCCCTCGTTGGAAGACGATCCAGTTCTCAAATGGGTCCCTGGGACGTCTTGGGAAGCATCGGGAATCGGACACACGGGAATACACGTATTGCCGTGTTCGGTGCGCGTGAAGGGGCGCGCGTTCCGCTCGGTTGAGGGGCGTGAGCGTCGTGCGCCCAACAATTCAGTTCAGCCAAGAGAGTGTTGTCCGAAGGCAGCACATCTCCCGCCAGTTCCGGACCCTCGTAGGGTTAGAGACGTGATCGGACGAGGAAGGCCTCAGCCGCAGGCCACCACCGATCGCCCAAGGGGAATCCCCGCATCGCGCTCGATAGCGGGTTCAGGTCTCGATCGCCCAGCGGCGACCAGTTGCCGGTAGCGGCCCGTGGAAGACCGCACCGCCGAGGGGCTCCGCCGGGACGTCGGCTTCTTCGGCCTGCTCTGGATCTCGGCTGGGACGACGCTCGGCTCGGGCTGGCTCTTTGGGGCGTTCGTCGCGGTCACCATCGCCGGACCCGCTGCGCTCATCGGCTGGCTGCTGGCCTCGCTCCTCATGGCACCGCTCGCCCTGGTCTATGCCGAGCTGGGCGCCATGTTCCCCGAGAGCGGAAGTCCCGGCCGCTTCGCCCACCACGCCTTCGGGAGCCTGGCCGGTGCGACCTTCGGCTGGTTCTCCTACGTCCAGGCGGCGACGATCGCGCCGATCGAGGTGCTCGCCGCCATCGAGTACCTGTCGACCAACTCCTGGGCCAGCGGCCTCTACAACGCGAGCCAGGGGACCCTCAGCGCCTCGGGCTACCTCGTGGCCGTCGTGCTCATGGGCACCTTCGTCACGCTGAACCTCCTGGGCATCCGCCTGCTGTCTCGGGCCAACTCGGCGATCACGGTCTTCAAGCTGGCCATCCCGTCCCTCACCGCCGCGGCTCTGATCGCAGCCGGCTTCCACCTCCACAACTTCACCGCCGAGGGCGGCTTCTTCGTGCACGGCGGGGCTGGGCCGACCCAGTCCATCCTCAGCGCCATCACGGCCGGTGGCATCGCCTTCGCCCTCTTGGGCTTCGAGGGGGCGCTGGAGGTCGGCGGCGAGAGCACCCACCCCCAGCGGGACCTTCCCCGGGCCGTGTTCGGTGCCTTTCTCGGCTGCACGGTGATCTACATCGCCGTCCAGGTCGCTTTCATCGGCGCCCTCCCGCCCTCCCTGCTGTTGCACTACGCCAGCTGGAGGGGGCTGGCGGCAGACCCGCATCTCTCAAGGGCGCCGTTCTTCGTCTTAGCCAGCTTGGTCGGCCTGGTCTGGCTGGCCTGGATCATGCGCGTCGATGCCGTGGTCTCGCCCAGCGGAACCGGTCTGCTCTACCTGACCGGGGCATCGAGGCTCAGCTTCGGGCTGAGCAGGGACGGCTACGTGCCCAAGCTCTTCCTGGTCGAAGACGAGCGCACCGACGTCCCGCTCTGGGGGGTGATCATGTCCGCGGCGCTCGGCCTGCTCTTCCTGCTGCCCTTCCCGAGCTGGGGCAAGCTCGTAAGCGTCGTGACCGGCGCCGTGGTGCTCATGTACGCGGGCGCTCCCCTGGCGCTCGGCTCCCTGCGGCGCTCCCGGCCCGAGCTGGACCGGCCCTACCGGCTCCCAGTGGCCGGCCTACTCACCCCGGCATCGTTCGTCTTTGCCACCTTCATCGCCTACTGGTCGGGCTGGCAGACCGTCTCGACTCTGATGATCGCCCTGCTCCTCGGTTACGGCCTCATGGGCTTGTCCCGCTCGCTCCACTTGGACCTTGAGCCGCCGCGGATTGAGTGGGCGTCGGCCTGGTGGCTCTTCCCCTACCTGGTCGGCCTCTCGGTCGTCTCCTACCTCGGCAATTTCGGTCGCGGTGGCATCCTGGGCGGGGCCGGGCCCTTCAAGCACGTCCTCACGGGCGGCCGGGGCGTGATCCCGTTGTGGTGGGACATGGCCTGCCTGGCCGCGCTGAGCCTGGTGATCTATGCCGGCGCCATGGCCCAGGCAGGCAAGGTTGGCTCGTCGGCTCCCCCGATCAGCGGATCGGCCACCTGACCAGGTTCAGGCGACGGGGCCGGGTCGGCGGCGACAGCGACCGGCGTTCTGTGGGGAGCAGCCTCGGCTGGCGATCCGCGTAGCCGCAAGGCAGCACCGGCCTCGAGCCGGGGCGGACCGCAGCCCGGCAACACCGCATCCTGCAACCACGGCAAACCTGTCCAGATCAGCGAGCAGCCTGATCGAGCGCCACTAGGAGAGTCCGAGTCGATCGGCCAAGCGCGGACCGACAATCGTGACACCGTACTGGGCGTGGAGCCGCTCTAGGGCGTCGTGGTCGCCCGTCGCGGCGACCTGGTCGACCTGGCCTATGTAACTGTCGAAGCCGATGCCGGGCGTCAACAGGTTGATCACCCGGCAGGCACCTTGGTCGGCGTGCGCGTTCGTGGGGGCGTGTGGAACGCCGGGCGGGGCCGTCCCGAAGTCGCCCGGACCAAGCTCCACGACGTCGTCGCCCAGCTGGAGGGTCAGTACGCCTTGGAGGACGTAGAAGGAGTCTTCCTGCGCGGCGTGGACGTGCAAGGGCGGACCCGTCAGATAGGCGATTTCTGCAACGAAGAAATCGAGCCGTCCCTGGTTGTCGCGGCCGTTCGCCTTGAACGTCCAGCCCGGCGCATCTCGCAACACATACCCGTCCACTGTCCTACCCTCCCGACGAGCGTCCCGCGGAAAATAGCACGCGACCTCGGTCTGACGGGACCCGCCGAGGGGTCCTCCGGTCATCATGGGGCTTGATCGTTCATTCTCGTGCACGCCACCACGGCCGTGCCGGGTGCACAGATCGACGGCTATGCGTGCAGGCCGTTGCCGGAGAGGCGTACCGAAACGAACTTCCGAGAGTGCTCGGGGAAGGTAAACGGCGTGGAACGATTCGAGGTTCGGCGTCCACCAATGGGCCTCGACCCCACTCGGTAGACCGGCTCGATCTGCATTGATCCCGAGAACAACTCCATGGGTCGTTGCCGTAACAGTGGCCGGCCGGGCCCATGGAGCTGATCGGCCCCAGCACACACCTCGACCCGGCTGTCGACGGCCCGCTCAGGCGTGCCTGTGTCATAGTTCTTGGTATGGACGTAGTGCCGACCGTGCAAGAAGGTTCGGTCGTGACGGTGGGCAGTCCGAGCAACGTCTACTACGACCCCTACGACGTCGACATCAACGCCGACCCCTACCCGGTCTTCCGTCGCCTGCGGGAGGAGGCGCCCCTCTATTACAACGAGACGCACGACTTCTACGCCGTAAGCCGGTTCGACGACGTGGAGCGGGGCTTCGTCGACAAGCACACCTACATCTCGGGTCGGGGCGGCATCCTCGAGCTCATCAAAGCCAACGTCGAGATGCCACCGGGCACCCTCATCTTTGAGGACCAGCCTGTCCACACGGTCCACCGCCAACTCCTGTCGCGGGTCTTCACGCCGAGAAAGATGAACGCGCTCGAGCCGCAGATCCGAGAGTTTTGCGCCCGCGCCCTCGATCCCCTGGTCGGCGCCAACGAGTTCGACTTCGTGGGCGATCTTGGCGCCCAGATGCCGATGCGGGTGATCGGCATGCTCCTCGGTATCCCCGAGGAGGATCAAGAAGCTGTCCGGGACCAGGTCGACGCGAGCCTGCGCACCGAGCCGGGCCAGCCCCAGGACTTCTCGCGCGGCTTCAACCCGGGCGCGGGCCTCGAGGAGTACGTCGCCTGGCGGGCGGCGCACCCCTCCGACGACCTGATGACCCAACTACTGACCGCCGAGTTCGAGGACGAGACGGGAACGGTCCGACGCCTGAGCCGCGAGGAGGTGGTGATCTACGTAAACGTGCTCGCCGGTGCCGGCAACGAGACCACCACCAGGCTCATCGGCTGGACCGGCAAGGTACTTGCGGAGCACCCCGACCAGCGCCGTCAGCTCGTCGAGGATCCGTCGCTCATTCCGAACGCGATCGAGGAGATCCTCCGCTACGAGCCGCCGGCGCCGCATGTGGCCAGGTACGTGGCGCGCGACGTCGAGCTGTACGGCCAGACGGTGCCGGAGGGCAGCGTGATGCTGTTCCTGGTCGGGTCCGCGAACCGCGACGACCGGCGCTACCCCGATGGCGACACGTTCGACATCCACCGAAATATCGGCCAACTCCTCACGTTCGGCTACGGCATCCACTTCTGCCTCGGCGCCGCGCTGGCGCGGCTCGAGGGCCGGATCGCGCTCGAGGAGGTGCTCAAGCGTTTCCCCGACTGGGAGGTCGACTACAGCCGGGCCAAGCTGGCCCCGACCTCGACGGTTCGGGGTTGGGAGACGCTTCGAGTGTTCACGTCCTGACCGGCGCGATGCGCGTCAGCATCCGAGGGGTCTGCGGGACTTCGAGAACGTCGATCTCTTGACGGAGCCATCCATGGTGGACCCGTCGTTGGATTGTTAGGCCCTCCTGGACGTCCGGGGAGAACCCACCGTTGGGCGATCCCGTCGGGCGGCGTCCACTTCCGATCGAAGCTCTGCCGACCGCACTCTCATGCGCTCGCCCCGGTCCAGCCACTCGTCGCGAAAGACGGCAATTCGGGCCAGCCGGTCGTCCATCCGCTCGATGAGGCGCGAGTGGGCTTCGATGGCGTCGTCGATCAGGGCCAGCCGCCGGGTCCGCGACGCGCCGGCCAGGCGGGCGCTCCGCGCTCGTTCGACGGCATCTTCGGACTCGAGCACGATACGGATCTCGGCGAGAGTGAGCCCGAGCAGCTCTTGCAGCTCGCGGATGTGGGCCACCCGCTCGAGCTCGGCCGGTAGGTAGCGCCGCTCCCCCGAGCACAGGTGGTCGGTCGGTTTGACGAGGCCGAACTCCTCCCAATAGCGAAGCGTGCGCGTGGTCACGCCGGCCCGCTTGGCCAGTTCGCCTATGCGAAGTGGCGCGCCCTCACTGTCCAGGGGCTGCACGTTCACAGAACCGCCTCCTCGGCCACCGGGACGGCGGGGGCGAGGGCCTCCGGCACCTCGGCCGTCGCCTCGGCGTAGACGTAGCGGCCGCCCCGGATCCACGACGCCGCCGCGGCGAGCAGGCATGCCCCGATGGAGAAGTCGAACGCGGCGTGCAGGCCGTGGCGAAACGGGGTGGAGATGAGGCCCGGAAAGAAAGAGCGGCCCTCGAGGACTGCCGCCCGCCCGGCGGGCAGGTGGGCCAGCACAGAGGGTCCCAGGAGATGCTGTATCGGGTTGTATCCGAGGAGCGCGGCGAACAGCGTCGACACCGCCGGGAGGTGTGCCACCCGGCTGGCGACGTGGGCCGAGACGCCCTGGTGCACGAGTCCCTGGTACAGGCTGGTCGGCAGCACCCCGGAGAGCCCGATGATCATGAGCGAGAAGAAGATCCCGATCGACAGCACCTGGGCGGAGTTCTGGAACGTGTTCAACATGCCGGCACCGGCCCCCCGGTGTTCGGCGGGCAGGCTGTTCATCACCCCGGCCCGGTTGGGCGACATGAACAGGCCGTTGCTCAGCCCCATGAGCAAGAGCAACGGCGCGAACGTCCAATAGCCGAAGTCGATCGGGAGCAGCTCGAGCAGCAAGAAGGCCGTGGCCGTGCAGAGCATCCCGCCGGTGGCGAAGGGCCGCGCCCCGTAGCGGTCCGACAGCACCCCCGAGATCGGCCCGGCGATGAGGAACCCGGCGGTGAGGGGCAACATGTAGATGCCGGCCCACAAGGGGGTGCGGGCGAAGTCATAGCCGTGCTGGGGCAGCCAGATGCCCTGCAGCCAGATGATGAGCATGAACATGAGCCCGCCCCGGCCGACGGCCGACAGGAAGCTGGCCACGACTCCGGCGGTGAAGGCCCGGATGCGGAACAGCTGCAGGCGGAACATCGGCTCGCGGGTGTGGCGCTCGATGACGGAGAAGGCGATCAGCAGCGCGACGCCCGCGCCGAGCTCGCCCATGACCGTCGGGCTGGTCCACCCCATGGAGTGGTTGCGATACGGCTCGATCCCGTAGGTGATCCCCACCATGATGCTGATGAGCCCCAGGGCAAACGTGAGGTTGCCGGCCCAGTCGACCGATGTCCTGCGGGGTGGAGTCACGTCGTGGAGCATCGTGTAGGCCCACACCGTGCAGAACAGGCCGATCGGCACGGACACGAGGAAGATCAGCCGCCAGTTGACCGGCGCCAAGAGACCGCCCAGCACCAGTCCGATGAACGTGCCGCTGGTGGCCGCCACCCCGTTGATCCCAAGCGCCATGCCCCGCTGGTTGGAGGGGAAGGCATCGGTGATGATGGCTGACGAGTTGGCGAACACCATGGCTCCGCCCACCCCTTGGAAGACCCGCATCACGATGAGCCAGGTCGCCCCGTCCGTCCCCGACATCCAGGTGATCGTGAGCAGCAGCGAGAAGAACGTGAACAGGGCGAAGCCGAGGTTGTAGATCTTCACGCGGCCGTACATGTCGCCCAATCGTCCGAGGCTGACGACCAGCACGCTCGTCACGACGAGAAAGCCGAGAATCATCCACAGCAGATAGAAGCTGTTCCCCGGAAGGAGGGGGTTGAGCTTGATGCCCCGGAAGATGTCGGGCATGGCGATGAGGACGATCGTGCCGTCGATCGCCACCATGAGCGTGCCCATGGTGGTGTTGATGAGGGCGATCCACTTGTAGCGGTCCGACCGACGCTCGGCGCTCCCGTTCAGGGCGGCCCGTGACGACAAGCTCGTCGCAGAGGGCCGGGCGCCGTTACCGGTCGGGGAGGCGTGGTTGAAGGAGAGCCGCGGGCGTCTGGGTATCCCCGGACCGTACCGAACAGTTGACGTTAACGTCAACTACCGCCGGCGGGGGTCAGGGCGACAGCCGCTCGATGCGCCAGCGGCCGGCGTCCGCCTGGAAGCGGAGCCGGTCGTGCAGGCGATCGGCCCCCTCCTGCCAGAATTCGACGACCCGGGGTCGGATCAGGTAGCCGCCCCATCGGGGAGGCCGCGGTGGCCCGGTCGCCTCGTCGAAGCCAGCAGCCAGTTCGGCCACCTCCCGCTCGATCGCCGCTCGGCTGGCGATCACCTCGCTCTGGTGGCTGGCAGCCGCGCTGCGACGAGCCCCGGTCGGGCGCGACCGCCAGTAGGCGTCCGACCGTCCGTCGTCGACCTCCGCCACCTCGCCGGTCACCCGGACCTGGCGGTGCACCGGGAGGAGCCAGTGAAAGAGCGCGGCGGCGACGGGGTTCGCCGCCAGGTCCCGGCCCTTGGCGCTGGTCCGGTCGGTGAAGAACACGAGTCCGCCGTCGTCGAGGCCGCGCAGCAGCACCATCCGGGAGGACGGGAGCCCGTCGGGCGTCGCCGTGGCGACCGCCATCGCCTCGGGCATCGGTTCACCGGCCGCCCGGGCGGTCTCCAGCCAACCGGACAGCTGCGTCATCGGATCGGGGTCGACGGACGCTTCGTCAAGGGTGAGGGTGCGGCCGCCCGGTTCGGCCGAAGGCGGGGTCGCGCTCACCGGGCGCTCGTGTGCCGGCCCCGCGGGGAGCGAGCCCGGATCCCCGACCCCGCCACCCCCGGCATCCCGACCCTCAGGGATGCTGACGGACGAAGTCGCCGACCGCGGCGGCCAGCTCCTCGGGCCGCTCGAAGGGAACCATGTGCCCGGCACCGGCCAGTGAGACGACGGTCGCGTCCTCGAGCGACGCCTGCCAGGCTGAGGCGTAGCTCGGGTTCATGTACCGGTCGGCGTCGCCCCAGGCAATGAGCGCGGGCGTCGTCACCCGGTAGAGGCGCTTGGACAGGCGTCGATTGGGAATCGGGAAGAGGATCTTGCCGGCGGTGCCGAGCCGCCGGGAGTTCCCGACGAAGAACTCGGTCAGGGCCTCCATGTCGGTGAAGTCCAGGCCGCCGGTCAAGAGCGCGGCGCCCGCCACCGGGTCCGCGAAGAGCACCTCGGCGAACTGGAACGGCAGCAGGCTGAACAGGTCGACAACCGGGTGGTCATCGTCCCAGAGCCCGTTCGGCGAGACGAGCACGAGCGCCCGCAGCCGGTCGGGACACAACGCCGCCATCTCGGCCGCGATCATCCCCCCCATCGAGTGGCCGACGAGCACCACTCGCTCCAACCCGAGCCCGTTCACGACGTCCCACCCGTGCAGCGAGAAGTCCAACATGTCTTCGAGCAGCTCTTCTCCGGTGGATGACCCGTATCCCGGCCACTCGGGCGCCAGCACCCGATAGCCGTGGGCGGCCGTGGCCAGCAGGAAGGCGTCGTCGCCGACGGTGCCGGCCGCGCTGTGCAGGAACACCATAGGCGGGTCGGAGGGGTCACCGAAGCTCCGCACCGCGCACTCCGCGCCGCGCCGGGTTCGAACCCGGTCGGTGGTCACCGTCACCGGATCACCTCCGGCACCGAGGCCGGCTTCAGTGGCGACCCAGCGGTCGGGTCCACCCGATCCTCCAGCGGATGGATCCACCAGCGGTCGTCGCCCTCGTACTCGGGCCAGAGCTTGTGCAACTCGGGCATCACCTGGGTGGCGAAGAGCTCGGTCGAGTACCGCGTCTTCCAGTCGGGCTGGTTACCGGTATGGAGCAGGCAGAAGACGTGCCCGATGCGGAGCCCCTGGATCATCTCGGTCATCCGGTCCCGCACCGTGGCGGGGCTGCCGGCGATGACGTGCCCGCCCTCCACCAGGTCCTTCCAGGTGAGGCTCTGAAAGTCGCGCATCGCGGCCGCCGTGAGTTGGCTCATGGCACCGGCCTTGATGGTCTTGATCGTCCGGTAGCCGGGAGGGTCGGCAAAGCCCGGGTAGACGTGGAGACAGCGGTTGTAGAAGTACAAGATGTGCTCGGCGTAGAGCCGCTCCGCCTCGGCGTCGGTGTCCGCCACGCAGATCACCTGGGCGAACGCGGCGCGGTTGGGCGAATCGTCCTTGCCCCGTTCCGCCACGCGCTCCCAGTAGCCGTCGAGCAGCGCCTTGCCCCGCAGATACCCCGTGAAGGAGAGGTACGAGTAGTTGTAGTCGTGGTCGAGGCAGAAGTCCCAGGTCTCGATCGAACCACCGCCCGGGATGTAGATCGGCGGGTGCGGTTGCTGGATCGGCCGGGGCCAGCAGTTCACGTAGCGCAGCTGGTTGTACTTGCCGTCGAAGGCGAACGGTTCGGTCGTCGTCCACGCCTTGATGATGAGGTCGTGGTTCTCGGCGTACTTGTCCCTCGTGAGCGCCGGGATCTGGCCGTAGCAGAAGTTGGTGTCCATCGGCGTCCCCACTGGGAAGCCGGCCACCAGGCGGCCGCCCGAGATGCAGTCGAGCATGGCGAACTCCTCGGCGACCCGTATGGGCGGGTTGTACAGCGCGATGGAGTTACCGATCACGCAGATGGCCGCGCGCGAGGTTCGCCGGGCGAGCGTCGCCGCGATGATGTTGGGGGACGGCATCAGGCCATAGCCGTTCTGATGGTGCTCATTGACGCCGATGCCGTCGAAGCCGAGCGAATCGGCGTACTCGAGCTGGTCCATGTACTCGTGGTACATGGTGTTCGCCTTCGCCGGATCGAACAGGCGACTGTCGATGTCGACCCAGACGGAGCGATGGTTCTGCCGGAAGTCGTCGGGCAGATGCGGCCAGGGCATCAGGTTGAACCAGGTGAATTTCATGTAACCCCCTGCACGCGGTCTCTCGCCAACTCTGCCACAGGCCTGCAGCGCGAGGTCGGTCGAATCGTGTCCGGCGCCGGCCGCCGCCGCCCTGCGCCCGGCTACTTGGGAGCCAGCCGCCGCCAGATCGGACCGGGGAGCAGACGAAGGACGACGAAGGACCACCGCAGAACGGGTGGCACCCAGATCACCGGTTCGTTCCGTTGCAGGCCACGCAGGACGGCCGCGGCAACGGCCTCGGGCCCGACGGCGAACGGGGCGGGGCGCAAGCCGCGGGTCATCTTGGTGCGGACGAAGCCTGGTCGGACGACCTGGACGAGCACACCCGAGCCCCGGAGGGCCTCTGAGAGCCCGAGGGCGAACCGGTCCAGTCCGGCCTTGGCCGACCCGTAGATGAAGTTGGCCGGACGGGCCCGGACGGCGGCGACCGACGACAGCACGACCACCCGGCCGCCGCCCTGGACCCGCAGGCGCTCGGCCGCGGCGCCGATCGCCGCCGCCGGCCAGGTGAAGTTCGCAGTGATCAACTCGACCACCCGCGACGGCTCCGAGGCATCGGCGGGCGACTCGCTCAGCAGACCGAGGGCGACCACCACCAGATCCACGCCCTCGGCGGCCGCCGCGAAGGACTCGGCGACGGCCGCCGCCGCGGCGGCGACGTCGGCCGCGTCGAACACCACGGTCTCGACCCGCTGCGCTCCGCCCGACCGCGCTCGCGCGGCCGCGGCGGTCAGAGCCTCCCGGTCGCGGCCGGCCAGGACCAGCGTCCGGCACCGGTCGGCCACCAGGAGGTCGACCAGTGCGCCGGCGATCTCCGAGGTCCCACCGAGCACCACCACCGACTGCGGACGGCCGAACGCGTCATTCACGGGGGGCACCGCTCAGGCCGAGGCGACGGGTGAGATCCGATCCGAGCAGGCCATCCGGATCGACGCGTCGGCGGACGTCCGCCAACTTCCCGACCGCCGGGTACATGACGGCCAGCAGCTCGGGCGAGAGCCGCGCGTCCTTGGCCAGATACACCCGTCCCCCGACGGACGCGACGAGCTGGTCGAGCTGGTCGAGGAGAGCCGGCAGTCGTTCCTGACCGGCGGGGAAGTCGAGGGCCAGGGTCCAGCCCTCCATGGGGAAGGAGAGGGGCCCGGGATCGCCCGGACCGAATCGCTTGAGTACGGCCAATGAGCACGACACCCGGGCCGCCTGCAGCATCGCCGCCGTCCGGTGCACCGCCTCGGCCTGTGCGGCACCCACCACGAACTGGTACTGGACGAATCCGGGGGCGCCATAGAGCAGGTTCCAATCGGCGACGACATCGAGCGGATGGAAGAAGGAGGCGAGCGGTTGGAGGGCACCCGGGCGGCGCCGCGGGGAACGGCGGAAGATCACCTCGTTGAACGCGCGGACCGTTGCCGGGTTCACGAGCCAGCGCGGTGCGAGCACCGGGACTCGCAACCGCGGGGCGTGGGGCACCTCGACGGCCCGCTCGCGCCGGGCCGGACCGAGTGCGCCCGCGGTCGCGTGATCGCCCCGCGTGAGGACGGCCCGGCCGAAACCCCGGTGCCCCGGCGAGAAGTCCACCCAGGCCACCGAGTACCGATACGACGCATCGGAGGCGTCCATGACCGCCATCAGGTCGTCGAGCACGGCAAACCGTTCGGTGTCTACGACCATCCAAGACGTCTCGACCCCGGTGAGGCGCAGGGTCGCCCCGGTGATCACGCCGGTCAGGCCCATCCCGCCGGCCGTCGCCCAGAAGAGCTCGGCGTCGGTGTCGGGGCCGACCACCCGCGTCCCCGTCGGGGTCGCGAGCGTGAGGCTGGTCACGTGGGAGCAGAAGCCGCCGTCGCGGTGATGGTTCTTCCCGTGCACGTCGGCGGCGATCGCCCCGCCGACGGTCACCCAGCGGGTTCCTGGCGACACCGACACGAACCACCCGAGCGGCAGTGACCGAGCGATCAGCTCGTCGAGGCTGACCCCACTCCCGACCTCGACGATGCCGGTCTCGGGGTCGACGGGGCCGATCGAGTCGAAGCCGGCCGTGTCGACGACGATGCCGCCGCCACTCTGGGCCGCGTCGCCGTAGCTTCGCCCGAGCCCTCGCGCGATCAGGCCGCCGGCCGGTTGGCCGCCCTGGGGCCCGTCCGACGGGCGGGTAGCGAGGAGCTCGGTCAGGGCCTGGGCATCCTCGGGCCGGACGAGGCGCCCGAAGGACGGCGCGGTTCGCCCCCAGCCCCTGAGCAGCTGGGCCACCCCGGGGCCCAGGGGGGCGGCCGGAGTTGGGTGCTGGCGAACCCCGGGACCAGCCTCTGGTCGCGCCGCGTCTGCGACCACCGTGGGGGACGAGCTTTGGGAGCTGGGGTTCACGCGTAGAGCCCGATCGCGAACAGCGCGACCCAGACCACCCCCAGGAACTGCAGAAAGCGGTCGTGCAGGATCAGATCCTCGGGGGCGCCACCCCGGCCGGCGTCGAGCAACCACAACACGTAGAGCACCCCGAGGATCATCGGAGCGACCGTGAGTTGGATCCAGACGAAGTGGTGGCCGGCCCGCGACGCGATGCCGGTCCGCTCGAACGCCCAGAGGCAGTAGCCGGTGACGGTGACCGCGGCCGTGAGCGTGAGGGTCGACCGCAGGAACGAAGGCGTGTACGCGGCGAGCACCGCCCGATGGGCGGCCCGGTCCTCACCCAGGCGGAGGTGTTCGGCCGCCCGCTTGCCGGTGGCGAGGAAGAGCGCGCCGAACGACGTCACCACGAGGAACCAGTTGGAAAGTGGCACGTGGGTCGCGACGCCGCCGGCGATCGCCCGGAGCACGAACCCCGAGGCCACGGCCGCCAGCTCGACCACCGGCTCCCGCTTGAGTCGGACCGAATACGCGGTCGACACGGTGACGTAGATGCCGACCACCAGGACCAGCTGCCAATGACCGACGAACCATGCCGCGACGACGGCCGACGCGAGGAGGACCGCCCCAACCTGCGCCACCAGCATCGCCGACACCGCGCCGGCCGCGACCGGTCGGTGCCGCTTCTCGGGATGGCGGCGGTCGGCTTCGGCATCGACTGCGTCGTTGACCAGGTATGTACCCGAGGCGGCGACGCAGAAGATCCCGAACGCCGCCAAGGCGCGAAGGGCCGCGGTCCGATGGTCCAGCACCCCGGCCGCCGCCGGCGCCACGAAGACCAGCAGACTCTTGGTCCACTGGCGCGGCCGCATGGTCCGGACGATGTGGCCGAGGGTGGACCGGGTGGAGGACGTCGCGGCACCCTCCCCGGGGACGCCACCTGGTCGCTCGAGACCCACTACGGCGTCCGGCGCGGTGCTCCCGCCGCTCCCATCTTCGGGGGGCCTCAACTGCCGAACGCCGACGACATGGTGATGAAGTCTCGCGCCCAATAGGACTGGAAGTAACGGCTAGGTCCTCCCGACATGCCGGGGAGCAGCAGGGCGCTGTTCGTCGGATCCGGTGAGGTCGTCGGCGGGTTCAGCTGGTAGGTGCTGAAGTTCACCCAGTCGGTGTTGATGTCGAGCTCCATCGCCCGCACGGCGCCGGCCCGGGCCAGCAGGGTGGCCAGGTCGACGATGTTGAGGCCCGGGCCCCCCACGTAGACCAGGGCGCCGTCCTCGGTGACCCCGAGCCCCGAGCGCCAGACGTACACCGCGTTGCCGAGGGTGTTGCCCCACTGCGTGGTGTCGGACGCGTTGAGTCCGGGAACCGGTTGGCCGTTGTCGACCAGCAGCTCCAGGTTCTGGCGCACCGACACCACGTCAGAGGTCATGAACACCTCGCGACCCCACTGGCCCACCGTGGACGAACCGTTCCGGTAGACGACGAAGGAAGCGGCGCCCGGGCGCAGCGGAATGATCGTCTTGCCGTCGGTGTAGTAGCCGCCGTTGGCTTGAGACATGAGGAACCCGGCGTTGAAGGCGGCCACCAGGCTTCCGGCCGCCGTCGGCTGGATCGGGGCGGTGTTCGAGAACGGGCCGCCGCCGGGGATCTGGCTGCCCGAGTAAAGGGTCGCCTTCAGCAGCTCCGAGTCCATCCAGGCCACGCCCACCACGTAGCTCGTGTGCACCGCGTCGGGGCGAAGGGTGGTCTCGTAGACCGCCGGTATGCCCCGCACCGGCCGTCCGACCGGTGACCACTGGCCCTCACCGGCGATGGCCGGGCTGGCGAACGGGGTGATGGGCGCGGGTGGCGGGAGATGCACCGGACCCTTGGCGACCACGATTGGGGCCTTGTGCGGCGCCCGGATCGCCCCCTTGGGCGGCGCGCCGCCCACCGGCGGCGGGTGGTGCGAGTACCACTCGTTCTCCACCCAGTTGACGAAGCTGGCCCCGCCGTGCTCTCGCGTCCACTCGGCCAGACGCGCCCCGAACGAGCTACCCAAGCTGGGGTTGGTCAAGGCACCACCGAGAGAGATCGCCAGCCAGATGAGGAGGGCGGCCAGGATCGGCGCGCCGACCAAGAGCACCCGTCGACGCCGGCGCCGGTTCTTGGCCTTCTTCCGGCGGGCGCGCCGCATCCCGGGAGGGGCGGTGCCCGGGAGTTCGTCCGCGTCGATCGGTGCGTCGTCGACAGTCGACCGGGCGGACACTACTGGTGACCGGTTTGGCCGGTGAACAGCCACGGGCCGACCCGAGGCACCACCAGCACGGCGAGGACCAGACCGACGGCCATGCTTGATGCTACGGCCCACTGCCGCAGTCCCGCCCCTTTGACCTGGCCCCGAGTCCGCCGAACCCAGTCTCGGGGTGCCAGCCGAGCCGTGTCGACGAGATGCCCGAGCACGTGCACGGCCATGACCACCAGCCACACGACGAAGCTGGCCTTGTGCAGCAGGAGGAGCTGGGAGCGCCACCCACCCGGCGCGAACAGCAACGCGATACCCGTCGCGAAGACGGCGACGGTCAGCGCCACCACGACCGGGCCGAGCAGGCGGAGCAGGGCGGGCGGTGGGCCCTTTCGCCGGTAGGCGGGCGCACCGACGTAGTACCGGACGAAGCGCCAGCCGGTGCTCCCCATCTTGAGGAGCACCGGCGGGACCAGCAGCATCCCGATGAAGACATGGGGGGTCAGCAACGCCCTGACCTGCAGGACGGTCACCCCTTCGGCCGCCAACAGGACCAGCAGGACCGCCGCCAGCGAACCGGTGAGGCGGGCGTTGCCTTCGACACCACCGTCGGCGCGACGACCGGCGCGCGACTTCGTGACCTCTTGGTCGGGGTGGACGTCGGGCGGGAAGTTGCTCATTGGCTCGCCCGAATGCCACCGGGTCCGGGGCCGCTGCCGGCGCCGCGGCGCGGCGTGCTCATGGTCACACGCGCCGCTCGATCAGGTGGAGGGCCATGCGGGGGCAGGACAGCGTGGCGCGCTCGGCGTGGTCCAAGAGCCCTGGTGGGATGTCCTCTCCGGCCACGATCGGGTACCCCCAGGGATCCATCCCGATACGTTCGGGGAACAGCTCGGCACACAAGCCGCGACCGTCACAGGTCGTCGGGTTGACGAGGAGGGATATCTTCCGCCTCATGACACCCGGACCGCCTGCCGGCCGCTGTGCACCGCTCGAGGAGCGGGCAGCGGCAGGAACGCCGGCTTCGAACTGAGCTGGCACGGTCCGTGCCGGAGATGGCGGGCCACCTCGTCCGCGAACACGCTGCAGGCGCTGCGGACGAGGCGAGTGGCCCCGTCGGGGTGGCGGCAGGCGCCCCGACCCTCGACCAGACCGCAGAGCTCGAGGACCTGGTCGATCCTCCCGCGCAGTGCCTTGGGGTGAAAGGCGAGCGCTCCCATCTGGTGTGCGAGGGCTTCGAGTCCGTGCACGCAGGGTCCGCACTGGCCGGCCCCCTGCTCCTGCAGGTACCGGGTGACCCGGGCCACCTCCGCCAGCGGGCACACCGAACGCGGGAGGAGTACGACCACCCCGGGACCCAGCACCGCCTGGTGTTGGCGGGCCGAGGTCTCGCTCAGCTCGAGGTCGAGCAGCGTGCCCACCGACACCCAGGTGCCGCCGTACCCCCCCAGCAGTGCTCCGGCGTACTCGTCCTTGGCTCCGGACGACAACTGCAACACCTCTCGGAGCGGCGCACCCAGGGGGGCCTCGACGACCATCGGCCGTTCGTACCGGCCGGTCACGGTCAGCAGGGTGGTTCCGGGGAACTGCGCGGTGCCGAGGGTCCCAAACCACCGCGCGCCGAAGCGTGCGATGAGGGCCACGTGCGCCAGGGTCTCGACGTTGTGAACCAGCGTCGGCTGGCCACCCACCCCGCGGGATCGGATCGACTGCAGCCCGGCGAAGGAGGGGACCGCCGGGGAGCCATTCAGCGCGTTCACCACCGCCGTCTCCTGGCCGGCGATGAAGCGGTCCGGGGCACCCACGACCTCGATCCCGACGGGATCCAGTCGGTGGTGGTGCCGATCGTGGACGGCTCGTCGCACCCCGGGGACCAAGCGCTCCGGGACGTAGACGACGACGCGGGACGCCCCGAGGGCGACGCCGGCCAGCGAGGCGCCGTCGAGGACGAGATGGGGGGAGCGCGCGAGGAGCAGCGCGTCCTTGGCGCTGGCCGGCTCCCCCTCTGCCCCGTTGGCCACCACCACCGGCCGTCGCCGGCTGCCGGCGCCGACCGACCGCCACTTGGTCGCCACCGGGAACGCGGCCCCGCCGTGACCAAGCAGGCCGCTCGCCTCGAGCCGATCGACCAGATCGGTGCGGGCGGCTCGGAGATCGGGCACTCCCCACCGTGCGAGATGCTCACCGATCGCGAGCGTCCCGCCATCGGGTCCGAGACCGGCCAGGAGGCGCGGCAGTGCCTCGCCCGGCGGCGGGTCTCGGTGGCTCGGTCCGTTCACCGTCCGGTGCCTCCACCGTCGTCGCCCACGGCCCCGGTGGTCCCCGCCACCGTGCCGGTGAGCGTGTCGGTGGCCCGATCGAGGTTGAGCTGCAGGGTGAGGCGCTCCGATCTCCCCGATCCACTGACCGTGGCGCCGATCGTCGAGCCCTGGAGGAATGTCACTGCGCCGTGCTGGCTGCCCAGGACCACGTTGCTCGACGTCATCGCCACCCCACCCTGGCGGGCGGGGCCGTCAAGCGTCACCACCAAGGACAGGCCGTCGCTCTGCAACCGCATCGACAGGACCACCTGCACCTGTCCCGCGGTGTCGGGTCCGGTGACCGAGAAGGTGCCGCTGACCGCACTCGAGAACGGCGACGCCGGGATGGCTCCCGCCGCCTGCGGAGGGATCGTGGTGGGGGTCGTCGAGGGGGCCGCCGAGGGGGCGGACGCCCCCGACGACGCGGCACCGGCGGCCTGGGCCGCGCTCAGTTGCGCCAGCACCGCGCTCGAGGTGCCCGCCCGATGCGACCACCCGGGTCGCCAGGGGCCGGTGATCGCGAAGACGGCGACTCCCACCAGCGCGGCCAGCCCGGTGGTCGCGGCGCCGAGGCGCCAACGAGGGGGCGTGCCGTTGGCGGCGACCAGGCGCCAGCCGACCGAGCCGACCACCGAGGCGACACACAGCAGATAGACGACCAACGCCCCCGAGAGTCGGCTGTCGCTGCCGGCGCCCAGGCCATGCACCAGCGCAACCGGCCAGCACAGGTAGGCGAGCCAGTGCACCAGGCGCCAGGCCCGGACGCCGATGCGACGCCGGACCGCGCTCGTGATGGCCACCGCCAACAAGAGGTCGAACGCGAACGCCCCGAGCCCGACCCAGAGCGGCCGATAGGGAGAGCGGAACGGGATGATGGCGTCGGCGAAGCCGATGGGGACGTAGCCGTCGGCAACCGTCGTGACGACGTGCACCACGATGAGGGCGAGACAGAAGAGCGACAGGTTCCGGTGCACCGCCTGCGAGAGGAACCGGGGCCAGCGCTCCCTCGTCCAGCCGACCGACGCGACGACGCCCAGCACCACCGTCGCCGAGAGCAGGACAAGAGACACCAGCCCGGTGGCGCGGGTGAGATACCACAGCGAGGTGGCGCCGTGTCCAACGGTGGCGACCAGGACGGCGCTCATCAGCTCGCGACATCGAGGGCAGGACTCTCGTCATCGGCGGGCCAGCCCGCGATGCGCCACACCAGACCGTCGACCCCGACGAGCCGCGCAGGCAGCCCGAAAGAGAAGAGCCACGCGAGCGCGTTCGCTCCCTTGACCATGGCGGCCGTCGCGGCCGCGTTGGCCTCGACACAGGTGGCGGCAGCCACCGAGACCGTGCGCCACACCGGGGCCACCGGAAGCCCGGTGGCTGGATCGATGATGTGGTGGACCAACTGGTCGCCGAGCCGCCAGCTGCGCACCATGACGCCGGAACTGGCCAGCCCACCCGAGGAGACCGCGACCACCTCATCGACATCGACAGAGGTGCAGGCGTCGGCCAACCCGACTCGAAAGCCCCCCGGCGGCGGCGGACCCGCCACGGCGATGTCACCGCCAAGCGAGACCAGCACGCCGCAGCCGAGCGCGGCGTGCACCGCGGCTGCCGCGCGGTCGGCGGCCAAGGCCTTGGCGGTGGCGCCGAGATCGACCAGCGTGCCCGGCGGCAGGCGAATGGTGCCGTTCACCGCGTCGACCGTGATGCTCCGCCACCCCGGAATCGGTTCGGCGGGTGGGAGGGCACCCGGCACGCCGTCCGCGATCGCCGCGAAGTCGCGGTCATACCCCAGTCGGCAGAGCGCACCGCCGACGGTCGGATCCACGGCGCCGTCGGTCGCGAACGCCATGCGCAGCGCGACGCCCACGGCCTCAAGGAGGTCCGCGCTCACCGGGACGGCGCCGTCACCGCCTGCGTGGAGCAGCGAGATCTCCGAGTCTGAGCGGAACCGGCTGGCGACCCGGTCTATCCGGTCGAGCTCTGCGTGGAGGATCGCCACTGCTGGGGCCAGCGCGGGTGAAGCCGCGACCAGCATCTCGGCGGTGGTTCCCAGTGCCTGGGTGCGATAGTGCGTTGCGGGATCTCGACTGAGAGAACCGGAGCGGGTCACGTGGCACCGCTCGTGACCGAGGCCGGCGCACGCGTCCGGACGGGCGGGCTCGTCGGCGGGGTGACGGATGGCGCGGTCGCCGGCGACGCGCCGCTCGCCCCGGTCGAGACCGAGGCCGGTGCACTCGTCCCGGCCGGAGCGCTGGTCGGTGGGGTGAGGGATGGCGCGGTCGCCGGCGACGCGGCGGTCGCCCCAGCCGCCACCGTGTGATGACCCGGGAGGGCCTTGCTCACGTAGAGGGTGAGGGCCCCGACAGTGGCGACGATCCCGACCGCGATGGTCCGGGTGATGGTGGCCACGCGGAGCAATGAGGCGTCGCGACGTCTCCGGGCCACCCGCTCGTGCACTCCCGCGGAGTGGTGCCGGGTCGGAGCCATTACCCCACGGTATGGAGCCATCCTGAAGACAAGATGAAAGAAGGTTCAGGCACGGTTAAGAAGCTCCTTAAGAGGCTCAGCGCATAGGCGCTCGAGCAGGTCGCTCCCCGGCGACCAGAGGCCAGGTCCCCCTTGTCACAACCGGCGGCCAGCCTGGCGCCGTGGCTCGCATCACCACCTTCTGCTTCAGCGCCCGACCGACCGCTGAGCAGACGACGACCATCGCCCGCCACGTCGGGGCCCGCCGCTTCGCCTTCAACCAGTGCCTGCGATTGGCGTTGGAGGCCCAGGAGCAGCAGCGGAGCGACCCGAGCG
>Ga0209415_10007209_pt1 | contig 19463 bp, 21 predicted proteins | sample PeaSoiSIISIP2007_FD_187696 | JGI IMG/M metagenome (GOLD analysis project Ga0209415, IMG submission 187696) | Peat soil microbial communities from Weissenstadt, Germany - SII-SIP-2007 (SPAdes) (version 2) | ecosystem: Environmental > Terrestrial > Soil > Wetlands > Peat | place: Germany... | reverse complement strand
GATCGCCAAAGGCTTCCCCGATGCTGGAGCCAAGCTGTGCCATGGGCGCGCGCAAGCCGGGGGCAAGCGCGACGAACATCAAAACCAGCACGCTGACCAAGCCTATGGCCTCCAGCGCCGCCCGTGCCGCAGTGGCCACGGTATGCGCCAGATCGCCCCGCGGCCGTCCAGCCCTGGGTCTTCGCATGCCCACCGAATCTGGGCATGCGTTTACAACGTTGGATTCAATCATCCGACCACCCCTTCCAATCCGCTTTAGCGACTCTTATAAAAGTGAGTCGTCACATACTAGAAATTTTTGCCGCGCGACGTGTTCGTCGTCTTGGGCTATCCGCTTCGCGTCCCGCGCAACACAAGCGCCGACTTCATTGCGGTAAAGGTGATACTCGGGACCGGTAAACACCGAGCGTCTGGTCCTTCCGATTACGCGGCAGAGTCTCTTTGATCACCGCGTTAGCGCGGTCAGAGCCGAGGAAGAACCAACACCGGGACGATTGTACGTTGTAACCTATTTAGGTCAACCGGTATTCGTCACAAAAACCAATCGACGTTGGCGGGAAAAGTTCCCCACAAAAACGGAATATTCCAGCGCGCAGTAATTAACTGTTAATTATCAAATAGTTATGTTATGTTCACAAAGATGTTTGCGAGTGCTTGCAAACACGTAATATTTTCTTGTATTCGACGGATTGCTAATATGAAATATACAGATTTAAGGGATTTTGCGCTGAAATTGGAATCTTTAGGAGAACTTAAGAGAATATCGAGAGAAGTATCTCCTAAGCTCGAAATCACCGAGATCTGTCAGCGTCTGCTGCTCCAGGGAGGCCCGGCGGTGGTCTTCGAGCGACCTTCGGGACACTCGATTCCGGTCATCGCCAATGTCTTTGGGACGCAGCGGCGAGTTGCCCTCGCCATGGGAGTCGCTTCCACGGCGGAGCTCCGCCAGGTCGGCGAGTTGCTCGCCGACCTCAAGGAGCCCCAAGCCCCGGAGGGCTTGCGCGACGCCCTGTCCAAGGTCAGTCTGCTCAAGTCGGCACTTTGGGATATGGCGCCGCGCCGGGTCCGTGGCCCGAGCTGCCAGGAAGTCGTCTGGGAGGCTGCTGAAGTGGATCTGGGCAAGTTGCCGATCCAGGAATGCTGGCCGGAGGACGCGGGGCCCCTGATTACGTGGGGAATGGTCATCACCCGAGGGCCCCACAAGCGGCGCCAGAACCTGGGGATCTACCGCCAGCAGGTGGTCAGCCGCAACAAGCTCGTCATGCGCTGGCTCTCCCACCGCGGCGGCGCGCTGGATTTTCGCGACCACCGCCTGGCAAATGGCGCACAGCCCTTCCCGGTCGCTGTCGCCCTGGGGGCCGATCCCGCTACCCTTCTGGGCGCGGTTACGCCGGTTCCCGACCAACTATCCGAATACCAGTTCGCCGGGCTGTTGCGCGGATCGCGCACCGAGATCGCCACCTGCCTGGGAAATTCCCTGGACGTGCCGGCCGCCGCGGAAATTGTCCTCGAAGGCCACATACTGCCGGACCCGGCCAACGCCAACGGGCAGGTGAGTGCGGAGAACCGCGGGTTCGAAACCGCCGTCGAGGGGCCCTTCGGTGACCACACCGGGTACTACAACGAGACGGAGCGCTTTCCCGTCTTTACCGTCGAGCGGATCACGATGCGCCGCGCGCCGCTATACCTATCGACCCACACGGGACGGCCCCCGGATGAGCCAGCCGTGCTCGGGGCAGCGCTCAACGAGGTTTTTGTGCCGATTCTGCAGCGCACCTTCCCGGAAATTGTCGACTTCTACCTGCCCCCCGAGGGATGCAGTTACCGCATGGCAATCATTTCGCTGCGCAAGCAATACCCCGGCCACGCCCGCCGCATCATGTTCGGCATCTGGAGCTTTCTGCGCCAGTTCATGTACACGAAATTTGTCGTGATTGTCGACGATGACATCGATGTGCGCAGCTGGCCAGACGTGGTGTGGGCGATCAGCACCCGCGTCGATCCCTTGCGGGACACGGTTTTGATCGACAATACGCCTATCGATTACCTTGATTTTGCCAGTCCCGTGGCCGGTCTCGGAAGCAAGATGGGTATCGACGCGACCAATAAGCTACCCGGGGAGACCGCCCGCCCTTGGGGCCGTAGGATCCGGATGAGCGATGCCGTCGTAGATCGGATTGATGCGATTTGGGACCAGCTGGGAATTTCGCCACAATCCTGAACCGACCCACCCATCGACCGCCATGGAACGCAAGAAGATCGGCCGCGGAGGCATTCGATCTGCCGGCTATGACCGCAACAGCCGGGAGCTGGAAGTCGAACTCGACTCCGGCGCGATCGTCCGTCACAGTGGGGTCGGGGAGGAAATCGCCCGGCGCTTCCTGAACAGCGCAGCGCCTGCGAGCTACTACAAGGACAATATCGAGGAGGAGTTTCCCGCCCGTCGAAGTCGTTAGCGGGCAAGGCATCGGCTCGCCGCGCCCGGGTTCAGATCGGACCTACGCCGGCCAAGGCCAGCCGGAACCGGATCTGCACATCATCGGCAACCAGGGACGGGTCGTTCCATTCGCCTTCGCCGATGGCAAACTGCAAGCGACGCACGATCAGCTCGCCCGATGCGATGGTCAGATCGCCGGCCTGCACGAGCGCCACCGGCACGACGACGTCCTGCACATGGCCCTTGATCGTGAGCCGCCCCGCGATTTCGTAGCGCCCGCGCTGCCCGACGCGGATGGCAGTGGATTCAAACACCGCGCGGGGAAAGCGCAGCGCGTCAAACCAGTCTGGGCGGACGACCTCGCGGGTCGCGTCGGCAGTGGGCAACTCGACGCTGCTCACATCGACGCTGATGACAAAGCGGCCCTTCTGCGGCTCGGCCGCATCAAAACTCACCTGGGCATCAAATCTGCGAAAGCTCCCAGCAATGGGTGCCCCCATCTGGTGGCAAACGAAGCCGATTTCGCTTTGCGCGGCCACAACCGACGGCGCAATGGTTCCGCCACCGGCATCGCCGAGCCCCAGCACCAAAAGCACAGCGGCGCTGGCGCGGCCGATCGCCAGACGCATCACCGGCGAGTCTGCCCCGCCGGATCGCGGTCACGCGCCGGCACCATCCGCAGCAGCAAGGAATCGTGCTCCACGATATGGTGCTGCAGCGCGGCGGCCACATGCAGACCCACGAGTGCCGCCAGCGCATAGGACAAAAAAGAATGCAGCCCTTGCAGAAAGCCGGCGAGGGGCTTGTCGACCGGCACGAAATCCGGCAGCGGGATGAGCCCGAACCAGACGACGGGAAAGCCCGCGGCCGAACTGTATGCCCAGCCGGCGATCGGCACGAGGAAGAACATTAGGTACAGGAGATGGTGCATCCAATCGGCCAGGCGCTTCTGTAGCCCGCTCATGGATGGCGGCGCGGCGGGCGGACGGTGGCCCCATCGCCAGCCGAGCCGGAACGCCGAAAGCACGAGAACGGAGATGCCGGCCCACTTGTGCCAGTTGAAAAGCCGCACGCGAGTGGGCGAGAGCTGCAAGTCGGCCATGTACAGGCCGACGCAAAATACCACCAACAAAGCCAGGGCGAGCAGCCAGTGCAGCGCGATGGCAACGTCCGTATAGCGGTCCGAATCTTCTGGCGGCCTCATCGCCCAGCACTCCCCGTTGCGTCCATTCCCGCGTGTTCGTTCCCACTCGCCCCGGTTTGCTGCCGGTTGCCGACCGCGTTCGCAGTATAAGAGGCACACCGACGCGGCCTCGCCTCAGGGAATCTGCGCAGACGGCGAGGTCTTCTCGATGGCTTCCGCCCGTTGCGACAGGTAGGCGGCGCCGCGATGGTGATCGAAGAACTTGGGACTCGGCAGCATCGCCGCCATGCGCGCCGCCTGGTTCGGGTCCAGCGACAGCGCCGACACACCGAAGTAGTGCCGTGCGCCCGCCTCGGCGCCGAACACCCCGTCGCCCCATTCCACGACATTCAGATACACCTCGAGAATCCGGCGCTTGTCCCAAACCGCTTCGATCATGAGCGCGATCAGCAGCTCCTGGACTTTGCGCAGATAACTGCGGCGTTGCGAGAGAAACAGGTTCTTCGCCAACTGCTGCGAAATCGTCGATCCGCCGCGAACGGTGCGTCCGCGACGAAGATTTTCCGTATACGCCTTTTCCATCGCCTCCCAGTCGACCCCTTCGTGGAGGACGAAACGGGCGTCCTCCGACGTTACTACGGCGCGCTTGAGGGCTGCCGAGATGTGCGCGTAGTCGACCCAGGTTTTCTGCAGCTGGCGCGCAGACCGCGGCGCCGGGGCCTGCTTCTCGACGCGCTCGAGTTCGTGCTGCATAAATGCGGTTTGCACCGGGTTGTGCCATTTCCAGAACAGCACCCAGCCGAAAAACCACAGCTGCACGGCAAGGACCGCCGCCAACAGCGCAATCGCGGCGCGTCGAACCCAGACCCGCGCCCGCACCGTCTCCGACATCAAGCCGGAGCAGCCCCGAGGTCGAGCAAGCGGCGCATTTCGCGGTACACGCTTGCCGTTTCCGGCTGGACTCCACGCCAAAGGGCAAACGATTCGGCAGCCTGTTCGATGAGCATTCCCAGGCCATCGCTGATGCGCCGCGCGCCGCCGCTCTTGGCTAGGCACATGAACGGCGTGGCGGAGGGCGCATACACCAGATCGTAGGCCAGCAGGCAATCGTCGAAAGTCTCCGGATCGATCGATGGCGCGTCATGATTCAGACTGCTCGAAGTGCCGTTGATGATGAGGTCAAAATGTTCGGCCGGCACTTCGTCGAAGCGAATTGCCTCGACGCCGAACTCATCGGCAAGCTCCTGGGCCCGTCCATGGGTCCGGTTGGCCACGGCAATCCACTTGGGCCGCTCCTCGAGCAGCGAGGCCACGAGGCCGCGAACGCCGCCCCCGGCGCCCAGGATCAGAATCGCGGCACCGGCGATGCGGAAGTCGAGCCGATGCCGAAGATCCCGCACAAAACCGACACCGTCGGTGTTGTCCCCAAGGATGTCGTCGCCATCGAATTTGAGCGTGTTTACCGCTCCGGCCAGTCGCGCCCTCGGACTCAGGTCATCGGCGAGCTTCGCCGCATCGATCTTGAACGGGATCGTCACGTTCAAGCCGAGGTACCCGTTGTCGCGCAGACCAAGAGCGAAATCCTCGAATCCATCCAGCGGTGCCTCTAGCCTCTCGTAACTCAGGCCCTGCCCGGTCGTGCGCGCAAACAGCCGGTGGATCTCCGGCGATCTGCTATGGGAGATCGGATTGCCGACAACGGCGTAGCGGTCCGGTGGTTTCATTGTTCAACGGGACGACCCTACGGCCTCGGCGCGCGTGGCGAACTGGTCGTTGGTGAAGATCCAGCTGCGCGTAATCTCGAGTCGATCGGTGTCGCGTGCCATGTCGGGTGGGAAGGGCGGGAAAGGAGCCGATAGCTTAACAATACGCTGGGCCGCGCTGTCAAGCACGGCCGAGCCGGAAGATTGTTCAATAATCGAGGCGAGCAAGGAACCATCGCGGTCGATCACGACGGTCATCCGCAGGGTTCCGTAAATTTTCCCGCGTGCCGCATCGGGGTAATGTTCATTGCCGATCTTTTCGATGCGGGCGCGCCAGTCCTCGAAATAGCGCGCAAAGCGATAGGCCGAGGCGCTGGGCATGTAATGATGCACCCGCGGACGCTTCTGGTAATCCGATATATCCTTGGCGATTTCGGCCTGCATGCGGGATAGCTGCTGCTGCGAGCGGCGCGCATCCTCCGGGGTGCGCGCGGAGGGGTCGGAGCGGATTTCGGCGGTCGCCAGTAACATATTCGCCTGGTAGCTCGCGAGCAGTTCGCGCTGCTCGAGCTCGAGCTGCTCCACGGTCCGCCGGGCGGTGTCGAGCGCCTCGCCGTCGGCCATGGTCGCCGCGTTCGGAAGCGGAGAACTGCGCCGGCCCTGCTCATTGGCACCGCCGCCTTCGAGGTTGACCTGGGCGTGCGCTTGCGGCGCCGGCGGGCGCTTGTCGCTGCGCGCGTTGACCAGGATTACCTCCAAGGCAGGCGCCGAGGCGACCTGGCGAAAGAATTCCGGGTCGACGAACCGGATCGTCAACACGGCAAGATGCAGGCCAATCGACACGGCCAGCGCGGTAAGCAAGATACGGTTGCCGAGCAGACCGTCAGTCGATCGTACGATGGTTCGCATTGCCGTCCGGTTGGGAGCGGTCGTCGCTTGGGCAAAATCGCCGGCCGCTGCGGATTGTAGCCATGCACGCGCGCCGCTCATCTGCGCTCGGCGCGCCGCGCGCACGCTCGCGGCCGCGAGCGCTACGCGGGCAGTTCATCGAGTCCGCCATTGCCGATGGCCTCCGGGGCGCCGGCGACGGGTTCCGCGGCCTCTTGCGCCGATTCCCCGTCGGGCGCCAGCGTCCGCACGATTCTTGCATTGGGCGTCAGGTCAAGCAAATCGACCTGCGTGATCTCGAGCTCGAGCCTTTGCCCGCGGACATAGGAGGCGGCCGCGGCGAGTCGCGTCGTCATCGGCAGCCCCTGCAGCCGAACAATGTCGCCCTTGGCGACGCGCGCCTCGATGTGCCGGATTCCCTCTTGCTCCATCCAGCGCAGACTCCAGTAGCGCTCCATCAGCTCCTGAAACTCCGCGTACGCGGAATACGCGGCCTCAAAACCCGAGATCACCGCAAAAAGATCCGCGTCGCCGCGCCGGTGCGGGGCGGCCTGGCCGCGCGCGGCAGCGATCAGTTGACGCTGATTGAGCAGATCGACGTAACGCCGCAGCGGCGAGGTGCACCACGCGTAGTGCGAGACGCCGATGCCCTCGTGCGGCGACGGGGTCGTGGACATGCGCACCCGGCCCTGGAGCTGCGAGCGATAGACGCCCGCCATGCCCAGTTCGTCGAGCCAGGCGCCCCAATGGCTGTTGGCGCGGATCATGAGTTCGGCCACGATGAGATCGAGCGGAGCATCGCGGCGGCGGACATGCATGCGCACGTGGGCAGCCGGGCCGCTGCCCTCGAGCAGCACCGAAATCTCCTCGCGTCCCTTGGGCTCAGGCTTGCCGCGCGCCTGTTCCCGCTCCGATCGCAGGCAATTGGCGAACCGCCATAAAACGGCAAGCTCGGCGGCGAAGGGAATCTGCAGATCGCCGCTGTCCAGCCCTTGCTCGGTTACCTCGGTCTCCAGCTCATCGTGCCGCAGATTGGCCGCTACCCGAACGGCTTCGATCGCACTGCTCGCGCCGCGCAGCGCAAGGGAGCGGGCATCGAGTTCAAGGTACAGGGACAGCGCCGGCACCGTCCGGCCTTGGGCAAGAGAAAAGGCGTCGATCCACGGAGCCGGCAACATCGTGTACTTCAGGCCGGGGGCATAGACCGTCGACATGCGAGCGCGGGCGACACTGTCGAGCGGGTGCCCCGGGACGATTGCCAGCGCGGGCGCCGCGATATGTATGCCGACGGTAAGGGTCGCCCCCGTCGGGCGCACCGAAAAAGCGTCGTCGATTTCGGTGGTGGCGCTGTCATCGATCGAGAAGACCGGCGCGGCCGCCAACGGCAAATTCCCGGAATGCTCCTCGGGCTGGGGCAGTTCCGCCGGGAAGTCGACCCCGCGCGGAAATGCGCGCGCCAGGAACGACGCCAAGTGCCACTGATAGGGCGACGCAATGGCGCCACGGGCCAGCAGCAGGCGCAAGGGAGTCGTCTGCAATTCGTGAGCAGCCTGTTCCACCGCCTTGTACTCGATAGCGTTGCGATCGAGCTTGATCAGCAGGCTTTCACCGATCGCCGCGATGGCCGGCGGTAGAACACCCCGCACCAGGTCGCGCACCATCAGGGCACGCTGTTCCTCCTGCAGGCGCCGCCGCTCCACGGCCGCCAGGGCGGCTCGCAGCACGTCCGGCGCAGCCGGCCGGAATCGCCCCCGCCCCTTTCGCTGAAAGTAGACCGGCGCCGACTGCAGGGCAATGAGGATCGCGGCTGCCTCGATGGGACTCGGGTCGCGACCGCAGTACTCCCTTGCCAGTTGCTCGAATCCGAATTCCTGCTGCGGCGCGCATTGCCACAGAAAATCCGTTTCTATTTCCGCGGCCTGGGCATGCGCGGTGGCGAGCAGCTCGTCGGCTCGCGGATGCTCGAATCGCAGCAGCACCGCGGCCGCTTTGACCTTGACGCGCTTTCCGCTGGTGGAATCGACCTGAAACGACGCCTCCGTCGCTGATCGGACGGTGCCCGCCTTAAGGTCGCCATCGTCCTCAAACAAGACTTGCATGGGCCAGACAATAGCGCACCGACCAGACCTTGCCGGTGCCCAGGCCTCAGATGGTCAAGCCGCCGCCGACCTCGATCACCGCACCATTGACGTAGCTCGCCTCGTCCGAGGCAAGGAACGAATAGACGTTGGCAACCTCCTCCGGTTTGCCCAAGCGCCGCAGCGGTACGCGATCCTTCAGCTGCGCGAGCACCTTGTCCGGGATGGTTCCCAACAGCCCGGTGGCGATGAAGCCCGGACAGACGGCGTTGCAGCGTATTCCCCTCGGGCCGAGCTCGCGCGCCCAGGTCTTGACGAACCCGATCACGCCAAACTTGCTCGCCGCATAATTCGTCTGGCCGAAGTTGCCGTAAAGACCCACGACGCTGGAGGCGTTCAATATCACTCCGGAGCCTTGTGCCAGCATGGCGGGGACGACCGCCTGGCTGGCGGTGAACACCCCCTTGAGGTTGACCTCGATCACCTGGTCAAACTGCTCGTCCGTCATGTTCTGCAGCCGTGCATCCTGGGTGATGCCGGCATTGTTGATCAAGACGTCGATCCGGCCGAACTCGGCGAGCAGTTCCCCGATCATCCGGTCCAGCTGCCCGCGGCGGGTCACATCCACCGCGAATCCCCGCAGCGACGCCCCGTCGCCATGGAGCTGCGCCACCGCCCCCGCGACGGCCTGCTCCGACCGGTCGGCGAGCGCCACGCAGGCGCCCTCCGCGAGAAACTTGCGCGCGGTTGCCAGACCGATGCCTTGGGCGCCTCCGGTGACGATCGCCACCTTCGTCTTCAACCGCATTCGCTTCCCCCTAGGTGCCGTCTTCCCCAGCGCCCGAACTCGCCCGCCGGGCGGGGCCGCACCGTCGCGCCGGGACGGCGCCACAGCCAGCGTCAGGATGGCCCGCGTTCGCCTCCGCGCGTCGACGGAGAAACTCCGCAAAAGCCCAGTACTTCGGGCAAATACCGGGCGAAGTCCGTCAGGGCATGATCGGAGCCTTCGATCAGATGCGTGGGGCAACCCAGGTACTTCTCCACCATTTCCCGGTAATCAATGACCTCATCGCCGGTGGCCGCTATCAGTAGGTAGCGAGCCGGATCGGTCAGGCCGGGCGTCTCCAGGGCGCGCAGTTCGTCCAGATATTCGGGTCGCACTTCCACCGGCAGCCCACTGCCGTAGGCGCTGCGCCAGCCCAGTTGCGCCCGCAGATGCTCGTAGGGGCGGATCGCCGGGTTCAACAACACGGCGCGACAGCCCAGGCGCTCGGCGATCCACGTTGCGTAATAGCCGCCCAGCGAGCTGCCCACCAGATACAGCTGCCCCGGATCCTCGAGCTGCGCCGACGCGAGGGCGACCTCGGCTGCCGCCCGCGGCGAAACCGGCAGCGGTGGACACAGAAAATCGGCCTCGCGCCCGGCCTGCGCCAGCGCCGCGCGCAGTTGCCTGGCCTTGCCCGATGCCGGCGAGGAGAGAAAACCGTGCAGGTACAAGATCACACGGGCACCCCGACGTCCGATGCCGACCCGCGTAGCGCGGCCAGAATCTTGTCGTGCACGCCGCCGAAGCTGCCGTTGCTCATCGTCACCACCTGGTCACCGCGGCGCGCGCTGGCGGCAACGGCCGCCACCAGGTCTTCGAGCTGGTCGAAGACGCGCGCCTTGGCACCCAGCGCTCGCAGCGCATCGCGCGGATCCCATCCGAGCGTGTGCGGACCGCTGCGGGGGCCGTAGCAAAAGACTAGATCGGCCTCGCCCAGACTGCCCGCGATCAGATCCTGCATGGCCCCCATGCGCATCGTGTTGGAGCGCGGCTCCAGCAATGCCAGGATCCGCGCCGCGCCAACGCGGCGGCGCAGCCCGGCGAGCGTGGCGGCAATGGCGGTCGGGTGGTGGGCAAAATCGTCGTACAGGTTGACTCCCTGCACCGTCCCTCGAAGCTCGAGCCGACGACGCACGCCGGCGAACCGGCGCAAGGCCTCGAGCGACTGCGGCACCTCGACACCAACGTGCGCGGCTGCGGCGATCGCCGCCAGCGCATTGCTGCGATTGTGGTCACCCGCCGGTGCTTGCACCAGATCGCCAAGTCGTCTTGCGCCGCGCCAGATCGAAAAGGCGTCGGTCCCGTCGGACGATGCGCGCCAGTGCCAGTCCTCGTCGGCATCAAACCATTGCACCTCGCTCCAGACACCGCGCTCCAAGACACGCCGCAGGGCCGCATCGCGGCCGTTGACGATCACCCGCCCCCGTCCCGGAACACAGCGCAGCAGGTGATGAAACTGCGTCTCGATGGCCGCCAGGTCGGGAAAGATGTCGGCGTGATCGAATTCGAGGTTGTTGAGAAGGAGCGTCGATGGGAAGTAGTGCACGAACTTGCTGCGCTTGTCGAACAAGGCCGAATCGTATTCGTCGGCCTCGATCACGAACGCCCGGCCAGTACCCAGGTGCGCGGTCTTGCCAAGATCGAGCGGAACTCCGCCGATGAGAAATCCCGGATCGACCCCCGCGCACTGGAGAATCCATGCCACCATCGCCGCAGTCGTGGTCTTGCCGTGCGTTCCGGCAACGGCGACGACGTGGCGACCGTGCAGTACCTGCTCGCCCACCCACGCCGGGCCGGAGGTGAATCGGGCGCCCGAGGAGAGCACTGCCTCGAAGAGCGGATTGCCGCGCGAGACGACATTGCCGACGAGGAACAGGTCGGGACGCAGATCGATCTGGTCGGCACCGTATCCCTCGATCACGTCCACGCCGGCCGCGCGCAACTGATCGCTCATCGGCGGATAGACCGCGGCATCGCAGCCGGTGACCCGGTGACCGGCCGCAAGACCGAGTTGCGCCACGCCCCCCATGAACGTGCCGCAGATTCCCATGATGTGCAAGTGCACGTTGTTTCCCGCGAGAATGCCAAAGGCGGGGATTCTAAGCGGCCCGGGGCGCTGCGGAGCCGTTCCCGCCCCGGTGCCGCACTGCGGCTCCAACAGCGGCCCGCGACTCGGTAGACTGGCGGGCACGGCACGTGCATGCTGGAATCGATCCGTGAAGCCTAGTCTGGACCGGGAAAGTCTGCAACGCGAGATCGCGGCGATTGCGGCGCGGCTCATGGTGGAGGACGGTCACGATTATGGCCAGGCCAAACGCAAGGCCGCCGCCGAACTGGGTGGCGATCGCGCGCGGTTGCAGGGCATGCTGCCCGATAACGGGCAGGTAGACACCGCGCTGCGGCAATACCTGCGCACCGTTGTCGGTGCGCCGCACCGGGCACTGCTGCACCGGATGCGCAGCCTGGCAGTCGAATGGATGAAGACGCTCGAGCGTTTCCACCCCTACCTCGTCGGCGCCGTTCTCAATGGCAGCGCAACGAAGTTCTCCCCGCTGGAATTGAATCTATACACCGAGAGCGCCAAGGACGTCGAAATCGCCCTGCTCGAACGGGGGGTCGATTTCCGCGTGGCGCCGGCCCCCGGCGGCGCGGCGCGGGCCCAGGAAGTCATCGGCTTTTTTGCCGAGCCCGCGAAGGGCGAACCGGGCCGCTCGCCGAGCCCCATCCTGCTGACCGTATATGACCCGCACGCGCAGCGAATCGCCCCCGGCGCAAGTGCCCGGCCCGCGGATCCGCTGCTGCATCCGATCGAGCGCTCCGGCCGCGCCAGCCTGGCAATGACGCGCCAGTTGCTCGCCGAGGCTGACGGCAGCGATTCCCCGCCGGCCCTTCGTGCGTAGCGCAAGTCCTGCCCGCGTATCGAGTGCGGCGGTCGGCATGGCGGTGATCGGCGCGCTCGCCGCGATCGCCATCGCGGTGTGGAACCACGCCCAAGCGCCCCGACCCGCCGATGCCCTGGCTTCCCGGCAACTCTATGGCATCACTCTGGAGGACGCCGACGGCCACGCGCAGTCCCTGTCGCAATGGCGGGGGAAAATTCTGGTGGTGAACTTCTGGGCGACGTGGTGCGCCCCCTGCGTGGCGGAGATGCCGGACCTCGATAAGCTGCAGCAGGAATATTCGGAGCGCAACGTCGCGATCATCGGCATCGGCATCGAGAACCGGGACCGGGTGCGTCAATTTCGGGACCGGCTCGGCTTGCGCATGACGCTACTCGCCGGCGGATTCGACTCCCTTGGCTTGGCGCGCAGCTTCGGCGACGACCAGGGAGTTCTCCCCTATACTGCGCTGTTATCGGCCGATGGCCGCCTGCTCAAGGCCCATGCCGGAGCGCTGGGCGCTGGCCAGCTGCGGCAGTGGCTTGACGCCACTCAATAAAAATCTCCGCACCGGCTGGACAAAGCCGCCGAATCTGCCGACAATCGCGCCTATCTTCTTTTTATTTTCATCTTTCGTGCGCAATATTTGCGAAAGAGCAAGGCGCCAAAGTGGCCAAGTCCATCCTCTTGTTAAATGGCCCGAACCTGAACCTGCTCGGCTCGCGCGAGACCTCGATCTATGGGACCGAGTCTCTGGCAGACATCGAGCGACAGTTGCGGGAACTTGCGCGCAAGGAAAAACTCGCACTCAGCGCCTTTCAGAGTAACCACGAAGGCGCGTTGATTGACCGGATTCACGCCGCTGCGGGCGAGAAGGTCGACTTCATCATCATCAACGCGGGCGCGCTGACCCACAGCAGCATTGCACTGCGCGACGCTCTGGTCGGCGTGGCAATACCGTTTGTCGAAGTGCACATCTCCAACATTTACCGGCGCGAAGCCTTCCGTCACGTTTCGCTGCTCGCGGAGTGCGCGGTCGGATCGATCATCGGTCTGGGGCCCGCCGGGTACCGCCTCGCGCTGGAGTACGCGGCGGAATACGGGACCTGAGTGCGATGGGCAGATATTCGGCCGGCCGACAGGGCGCTGACGCCGCCCTGCGGGGCTGGACACAAGACCTCGTGAGGAAAGCATGGACTTGCGAAAGCTAAAGACGCTGATCGACCTGGTCGCAGAATCCGGGATCGCGGAGATCGAGGTCACCGAAGGCGAGGACAAGGTCCGTATCGTCAAGCATCCGAATGCGCCGCCCGTTGCCGCCGCCCCGGTTGCCGCCGTCACCGCGGCTGCCGCGCCCGCCGCGGCGCCGGCGCCGGCCGCAGCGCCTGCGCCGCCAGAGCCGGCGGCGGGACAAGTGGTGAAATCGCCGATGGTGGGAACCTTCTACCGCTCGCCCGGCCCCGATGCCAAGCCGTTCGTGGAGATCGGCCAAGTGGTCAAGCCCGGCGATACGCTTTGCATCATCGAGGCCATGAAACTGCTCAACGAAATCGAAGCCGAATTCGCCGGCCCGATCCGCGAGATCCTGGTCGAAAATGGCCAGGCCGTCGAGTACGGTCAAGCGCTATTCGTGATCGGCTGACCACCCGTTCCGTAACCGTTCCGTACTCCGCCGCGCCGGCCAGAAGACTCCTGCGATCGTTGCTCAACGCCCATGTTTGGAAAGATCCTCATAGCAAACCGGGGCGAAATCGCCCTGCGTATCCAGCGCGCCTGCCGGGAAGTCGGAATCCGGACCGTCGTCGTCCATTCCGAGGTTGATGCCGACGCCAAGTACGTCAAGCTCGCCGACGAATCGGTGTGCATTGGTCCGGCCGCCTCCAAGGACAGCTATCTGAACGTTCCGGCGATCATCAGTGCCGCCGAGGTGACCGACGCCGAGGCGATCCATCCCGGATATGGCTTTCTCTCCGAGAATGCCGATTTTGCCGAACGCGTCGAGCGCAGTGGCTTTGTCTTCATCGGCCCGCGCCCCGAATCCATCCGCCTGATGGGCGACAAGGTCTCGGCCAAGCGTGCGATGGTCGAAGCGGGCGTTCCCACCGTGCCCGGATCCGAAGGCAGCCTTCCCGAGGACCCGCGCGAGATCGTTCGGACCGCCCGCGCGGTCGGCTACCCGGTAATCATCAAGGCGGCCGGCGGCGGCGGCGGACGCGGGATGCGCGTCGTGCACACCGAGGCGGCGCTCCTGAGTGCCGTGGCCATGACGCGGCAGGAGGCGCAGGCGGCCTTTGGAAACCCGAACGTCTACATGGAGAAGTTCCTCGAGAATCCGCGCCACATCGAGATCCAGATCCTTGCCGATCAGCATCGCAATGCCGTATGGCTCGGCGAGCGCGACTGTTCCATGCAGCGGCGCCATCAAAAGATCCTCGAGGAGGCCCCCGCTCCCGGCATACCGCGCAAGGCCATCGAACGCATCGGCGACCGTTGCGCCGACGCCTGCCGCAAGATCGACTATCGGGGTGCCGGTACCTTCGAGTTTCTCTACGAGAACGGGGAGTTCTTTTTCATCGAGATGAACACCCGCGTGCAGGTCGAGCACCCGGTGACGGAGATGGTGACCGGCATCGACATCGTCCAGTACCAGATCCGCATCGCCGCCGGCGAGCGTCTGCCTCTGCGACAGCGTGACATCGCGCTGCGCGGGCACGCCATCGAGTGCCGCATCAACGCGGAAGATCCCTACAATTTCACGCCCAGTCCTGGAAGAATCACGGCCTGGCACTCGCCGGGTGGGCCAGGCGTGCGCGTCGACTCGCACGCGTACGCCGGCTACTTCGTGCCGCCCTACTATGATTCGATGATCGGCAAGCTGATTTGCTTTGGCGAGACCAGGGACCAGGCGATCGCGCGCATGCGAATCGCCTTGTCCGAGGCGGTCGTGGAGGGGATCAGCACCAATATCCCGCTGCACCGGGAACTGATGATGGATGAGAAGTTCGTACAGGGCGGCACGAGCATCCATTACCTGGAAAAACGGCTCGCCGAGAAGAAGGCAAACCAGGGATGACGTTGCCCTGATGGTGGGATCGACACCCACGCCTGTGCCCTCCCACGAATGGGGCGATCGGCCATGGCCTTGATCGAGGTTCAATTGTTGATGCCGGCGAACCAGCTCGATGCCTGGAGCGACGCCGTGCTTGCCGCCGGGGCGGTATCGGTTGCTATCGAGGACGAGGACAGTGACACCGAGGACGAGGTCGCCGTCTACGGCGAACCGGGGTTGCCGCGGGCCGACCCAGGGTGGCGCAACAATCGCGTTTGCGTACTGATCGAGGAATCGGCCGACCTGGGCGCCGTGCTCGAGACCGTGTCGCGCTCGCTCGGGCAGGATCCGCCCGCGATCCTGCACCGCAAGCGGCTCGACGACTGCGATTGGGTGCGGCAGACGCAATCGCAATTTGCACCCATTTGCGTCGGCCGGATCTGGATCGTTCCCAGCTGGCACGAGCCGCCCCAGCCGGGCGCGTGCAACGTGCGCATCGACCCGGGCGTCGCCTTCGGGACGGGAACGCATCCGACCACACGCCTGTGCCTGGCTTGGCTCGACCAGCACCTTGTTCCTGGCAGCAGCGTCCTGGACTACGGCTGTGGCTCCGGGATTCTCTCGATCTGCGCTGCCATGCTCGGCGCCGCCGAGGTGGTCGGCGTGGACATCGATGAGCAGGCGGTTCTCACTGCCCGGTCGAACGCGCAGCGCAACGCCGTCCCGGCCCGGTACACTTGCCCGGAGGAACTTGCGAGGCGTGCCCCGAGTTCCTTCGATCTAGTGATCGCCAACATTCTTGCCAATCCGATTGTGTTGCTTGCCCCGACGCTGGTCCGTCACCTAAAGCCCTGTGGGTCGATCGTGCTCTCTGGAATCCTGGAGCGGCAAGTCGACGCGGTCTTGGCCGCCTACCGCCTTGCGGACCCGGACCTGCGGCTGAGCACGTTTGGCACCGACGAGGGATGGGTCGGGATCGTCGGAATTCGGGGACTCGGATAAGCAATGGCGCTGGCGACCCGTTGCCCGAGTTGCGGTGCGATCTTTCGCGTCGGCGCGGAGCAGTTGACCTCGCGCGGCGGCATGGTGCGCTGTGGTTCCTGTCGCCACGTGTTCAACGCCATCGGGCGCCTCGATTACCTGGAACCCAAGCAGGCCGGCGCGGATCGCCCCGCGCCACGGCCGGAAGCTGCCCCCACCGAAGCCTCCCATGATGGGCGCCGCCCGGCCCCGCAGCCGCCCCATGCGCCGGCCGACGCGGTTGGAGAGCAACTGGCGAGCGCGGCCGTGCCGGCGCTCTCGAGGCGGCACAAGCGGACCATGCCCGCGGCAAGCGCAAGCACGACGTCACTCTCCGCGATCGAAGCCGGTGCCGATTCGGCATCCACCAGCGCTGGCCTCGCGACCGGCTCGGAGGCGCGTGCGGACGGCGCACCGCTGCGCGGCGCCTCGCCCAGGGCATTTCGCGAGCGGCGCCGCGCGCCGCGCCCGCCGCCTGCCGAGGTGCGCGACACCGAGCAGCCGGGCCAGGCGCCGCAGACGCTTGCCGATGCGATCCCCGAATTCGAGCCAACATTTCTGCGCGTCAAGGATCCGCGCGGCAGCCGGGCGGGCAGGCGCGCCCTGGCTGCTGGCTGCCTGTTCCTGGTGCCGATGCTGGTCCTGCAGCTCGCTTTGCTCTTTCGCGCCAGCTTGATCGTCCATTTTCCCGAGCTGCAGCCCGGCCTGGCGGCACTATGCGCCCCGCTGTCGTGCACGGCACAGTGGCCGATGCATCCGGAATTGCTGGCTGTTGTGAGCAGCGAGCTGCAGGCGGTTCCCGGTACCCAAGCGATGGAACTCGATACCGTGATTCGCAATCGCGCGGGCTTCCCCATGGCCCTGCCTGCCATCGAGCTCACCCTTACCAACAGCCTCGATCACCCGGTCGCGCGCAAGGTGTTCGCTCCGGCCGATTACCTGTCTGCGAGGACCGGTACGGCGCCGACCGCAGGCGACAACCTGGCGGCGGGCGCCGACCTTTCGATCCGGATCTTGTTCGAACTCCCCGGGGTCGGCGTCGCCGGATTCGTCGCTTACCCGTTTTACCCCTGAACCCAGCGCACCCGCGAGTCTGCCGCGCGCACCCGGATTTCTCCCCCTGCCTAAGAAGAAATGAAAACTCTGATCTGCGGCTCGATTGCATACGACTCGATCATGGTGTTCCATGGTCGATTCAAGGACCACATCCTTCCGGACCAGGTTCACATCCTGAACGTGTCCTTCCTGGTGCCAACCCTGCGCCAGGAGTTCGGCGGCGTCGCGGGAAACATCGCCTACAACCTCGCCCTCTTGCAGGACGATCCCTTGCCGATGGGAACCGTGGGCGATGACGCGGGCGAGTACCTGGGTCGCTTCGATACCTTGGGAATCGACCGCAGCCGGGTCCTGCGAATCGAAGGCACGCGCACGGCGCAGGCCTTCATCACCACCGATCTCGACGACAACCAGATCGTCGCGTTCCATCCCGGTGCGATGTCGCATTCGCACCACAACCGGATCCCCGATGATGTTCCCGTCCGTCTGGCGCTGGTCGGACCGGACGGCCGTGAGGGCATGCTGGCGCATGCCCATGCGCTGGCCGCACGCGAGATCCCGTTCTTGTTCGATCCGGGACAAGCGTTGCCGCTGTTCAGCGGCGAGGAACTCTTGTGGTTTGTGGAGCGGGCCACGTATCTGGCCGTCAACGATTACGAGGCCAAGCTTCTTGCCGCCAAGACCGGGCGCAAACTGGAAAAGTTGTCGGGTCACCTCGAAGCGCTGGTCGTGACGCGCGGCGCCCAGGGTTCCGAGATCCGCACGAGGGAAGGAACCTTCGCGATCCCGGCAGCGCCGGCCGCGGCCGTGGTCGACCCGACGGGCTGCGGCGATGCCTACCGGGCGGGACTGCTTTTCGGCGTCGCGCACGATCTGGGGTGGGAAACCTCGGGTCGACTGGCCGCCGTCATGGGGGCCGTGAAGATCGAACACAGCGGCGCGCAGCGACACGCGCCCACCCGCTCCGACATCGAGCAGCGCTTCTTTGAGGCGTTCGGTTACCGGGTCTGGTGAGCCGGCGACCTTGGACCGGGCCGCGCATCGCGGCCGCCCCCGCGTCGCCTGGCCGGCGATCCCGGAGTCAGATGGGAAACTCGCCCAGTACCAGCAACAGTACTTGGACGACGACGATGAGCACCAGGGGCGACAGGTCAAATCCCCCCACCGGCGGAATGATTCGACGCAGCGGCGCGAGCACCGGACGGGTCAGCACGTCGAGCGTCGGGGCCAAGGGTGCATGCGGATTGACCAGGCTCAACAGGACATTGGCGAGCACCAGCAGCGTCACCAGGTACAGGACCCAGTGAATCAGAACCAGCACGACGCTGGGGACGAAGAGGTACCAGTGCCAGCCCCGGTCGGCGCGCACGAGCCCCATCAGGAGCACGAAGACCAGCGCGACCGACAGCGCCGCCGCCAACGATGCCGCATCGAATCGTCCGCGCGCGGGCAGCGCGCGGCGCAGGGGCGCGACCAGCCATTCCGTCAGCGCCACACAAAAGATGGCCAAGGGGTTGGACCGCGAGACCCGCAACCACCCGAGATAGACGCGCAGCAGCAGTGCGCTGCCCAACAGGCCGGCGACCGTGCTGAGAAGCAAATGGAAGATTTCCAGCAATAGCATCGTGCCCTCAGGTCCGGCGCCGCCGGGTCTCGACCGTGGGCGGCAAGCAAGGCTGCAGCCGCCGGCCGCTCGCAGCGCGCCGCTTTCTTTGCTTGAATTTTGAGCCCGATTGTAGCTTCGCCCAATCCCGGCCAAAGGACGCGCCGCTGTCCCATAAAAAAAGGCGCCCGGAAAAGGCGCCTAGACAACCGGCACGGTTGCGTACTTACGGTCTGCCGCCCGTCGGAAACGGCCAGGCAGTCGTCGGATTCAACGTGGTCCGAGCACCCACTGCGGCGGGGGCCGGGGCCGGCGCTGCAGCGGGAGCGGCCGGCGCCGCCACAGCCGGCTTGGCTGCGGCTTTCTTGGGCGCCGACTTCCTTTTTGCAGCGGATTTCTTCGTTGCAGCCGGCGCCTTCTTCGACGCCGGCTTCTTGGCCGCTTTAGCTACTTTTTTTTTACCCGACTTTTTGGCTGCCTTCTTCTTGCCAGCCTTTTTTGCGGTCTTCTTCGCAGCCTTCTTTGCGGTCTTCTTGGCAGACTTCTTCGCAGCCTTCTTTGCCGTCTTCTTGGCAGACTTCTTCGCCGGCTTCTTGGCGGCCTTCTTCGCGGTCTTCTTCGCAGCTTTCTTCGTTGCCATGTGAATCTCCTAAATTACAGCGATGAATGAACAATGGTTGGAAAGGAAACCCGGCCGCCAAAGCGGCGCACCGGGCTATTCATCGGCGCATGCGGAGGCACGGTCGCCGCGGCATGCCCAGAAATGCGTTTTGATTGGCG